>Ga0224535_1000054_pt1 | contig 41151 bp, 40 predicted proteins | sample 714E13034metaG_FD_179898 | JGI IMG/M metagenome (GOLD analysis project Ga0224535, IMG submission 179898) | Peat soil microbial communities from Stordalen Mire, Sweden - 717 E1 30-34 | ecosystem: Environmental > Terrestrial > Soil > Wetlands > Peat | place: Sweden: Norrbotten County, Stordalen... | reverse complement strand
CCATTTTTAGTCATGTTAGCTAACGACATGAACAATATTGGATATATAATTACCATATACAGTCCAACAATAATTGAAACAAGGCCAAATGTTTTAAACATATTGGTATCAGCCAGATTAGTCCCAGAACTAATGGATGTGATTGCAATTATCATGCTCAAAGGGACTACTATTATTAATATAGGAATCACATAAACCAGAGTCACTACAATCACTTTTAATCCATTGACAAAAAGATCTTTCCATCTATTTAACTTAGGGAGTATATTATTATTTGTTGTTGAGAATTCCATTATACGAAGTAGATAACCTGATCTCACAAAAGCAAATATTAAAGCTAAAATACCTAAAATAATTATTAAACTATTATGTGTTGTTGATCCAAGAATACTATATAAATCACCTAATATTACTATCAAACCCAAAAATAGGAAGGTTCTTTTATTACTTAAAGGATATTTGATTGAATCGTTAATTATTTCCCCAATATTCATTATTATACCCCCATGATTTTTATTATTAATCACTTTATCTAGAGATTCTTCTATATAAAATCAAATAAATCAATTTCAATAAGTTCATGATTAATAAAAAATCTTAGAAAAAGAAACAATACAGTTTATAGGAATATGAAAGATATTTTATCTGATATCAAACTAATAGAAAAAAATTTTATAATCAAATTAAAACAAATAAATAATAGGGTCATGTTTGATGATATCCATTCCAATCATAACCCCATCTAAAATATAAATTAACTTATTATCCCATATTTTCAATTAATTCAATTTCAACACCATCAGGGCCATCCAAAAAGGCAACTCTGGGACCGCCGGGTTTACCTAATGGTCCACGTGTTAATTCAATTCCTTTAGCCTTTAAGTTTGCGATCTCAGTATCCATATCCTCAACAGCCATACCAATCAAGAACAGTCCTTTTTTATTATTTTCATTTTCAATAAGTTCTATCATGGCTTCACCTTCACCTTTAAACAGTACAATGTTCAAACCAGGCTGGGGGCTGAAACGTCTTACCTCTTCCATTCCCAAAACATCTGTATAAAATTTGGCTGATTTTTCCATATTTTCTACAGCTATTGCTATATTTTTTACCATCATTTTATAACCCCTCCATCTCTTTTAATGGATTTACAGTATTTATATGTCTTTTAATGGTTTATGTAACATAATTATTATTTATGGCTTCTTTTAATTGTAATTTTCCATTCAAAAACTCAAAAATAATTTATAAATAAAAAAAAAGATTGTTTAATCAAAGAATTATTATTGAATAACATAAAAAATAGCATTCATGCCTTCTTATTCTTCTGCTTATATCTCATTATTATCCATAGAACAATCAATAAAATTACAATTATACCATTATATAAGATGCTAATTGATATGTTGTAATTGTTGTTGTTGTAGTAGTTGTTACAGTTGATATCATGAATCTACTACGTAAAAGTGAAGAGAAATATAGAATGCTCTTTGAAGAAGATCCCTATTTCAACATGATTTTAGGAAAGGATGGCACTATCCTCGATGTTAACAATACCATAACCCACATAATAGGTTTAGCAAAGGAAGATATTATTGGTAAAAATTTTTCACAAATAGAGATAATACCCAAGGAAGATTTGGGAGAGTATTATTCTAAAATTAAGAGTCTATTAAATGGAGAATATGTAGAACCTTTTGAATCTCATTTTAGAGACACAGAGGGTAATATTAGTTATGTTTTAATCCATTTAAAAGCAATTACGGATAATGGGGATATTTTATATATTCTTGCTATTGGTGGTGACATTACTCAACGTAAAATAGCTGAAAATGAGATTAAATCTTCTTTAGTTGAAAAAAATACCCTTCTTCAGGAGATACATCATAGAGTTAAAAATAATATGCAGATAACATCAAGCTTGTTAAATCTTCAGATAAAATATGTTGACGATGGAAAAGCTGTTGATGTCTTGAAAGAGAGCCAGAACAGGGTTAAATCCATGGCAATGATCCATGATAAATTGTACATGTCTGAAGATCTTACTCGAATAAATTTTGTTAATTATATTAATAATCTGGTATCTAACTTATTTTATTCGTACAATGTTGAAGACACCATCAAACCAAAACTCGAAATAGATATGATAAGTTTAAACATGGAAACAGCTGTTCCTTGCGGTTTAATAATAAGCGAACTTGTATCTAACAGTTTAAAATATGCATTTCCAGATGGGATGATGGGAGAAATTTTTGTATCACTAAGATCTAAGCAGGATAATTATGAACTGATTGTTAGTGATAATGGTATTGGATTACCCAACGAATTTGATATAAACAATACAAAAACACTTGGTTTGATGTTGGTAAACAGTTTAACAGAACAGATAGACGGTAAAATTACGATCAACAGAGAAAATGGGACTCGATTTAGTATCATTTTTAAAGAATCCATTTACAAGGAACGTATTTGATCTATTCCCACAAAATTTACATATTTTGTTTTGTAGCTGGAATTAAAAAATAAAAATTTATGACGTTAAAATAAGTAGAATTTAATCGGCATTAATCTAGCCAATTAAACAAATTAGATTTACTTTATTAATATTTAAATAAACAGTTTTTAGATATTAAGTTTCATATAACTTTTTAACCTTTTTTAATTCCTTCATTATTTGAATTTCTTGTGTGCAACGTTCTTCACATTCTCCACATTCGGTACATGCCGATGCCCTTTCACCATTTAAAAGACCCATTTCGTATCCAAATTTAAAACGTTCCTTTGTTTCTGGGGTTCCAAACAGGTGATAATCATTGTATTTTGCAAAGTTTTCAGGAATATCCACTCCTTGAGGACATGGTAAACAGTAGCCACAACCTGTACAACCAATCTCTAATTTATCATTAAAAACCTTTTTAGCATGGTCTATTACAATTAACTCTTTTTTAGATAATGAATTGGACTGAGCATCCGATGAGATTCTTATATTTTCCTTCACATCCTCCATGGTACTCATTCCACTTAAAACAACAGATACCTCCGGATGGTTCCATACCCATCTTAAAGCCCATTCAGCAGGTGTTCTTTTAACAACAGCCTCTTCAAATGTATCTTTTATTTCATCAGGAATATTTACAGCTATCTGCCCACCTTTTAAAGGTTCCATGGTTGCCACACCTAAACCCTTATTAAAGGCATATTCTAAACCTTCCTTTCCGGCCTGGTAATTTTCATCTAAATAATTGTACTGTATTAAACAGAAAGACCAGTCATACTCATCAACAACTTCTTTAAAGAGTTCAACACGATCATGGAATGAAAATCCTGCATATTTTATTTTTCCATCTTCAATTGAATTGTTTAGGAATTCTTCAAAACCAAGTTCTTTCAATTTTTCCCAATAGGTTTTTGTAACACCATGAATAAGATAAAAATCTATAACATCTGTTTCAAGACGTTCCAGTTGTTTGTCTAAATATTTATCCATATCTTCCCGGGTTTCTATTATCCATGTGGGGAGTTTGGTAGATATGTTAACCTTTTCCCTATATCCATCTTTTAAGGCTTTAGCAATAATGGGTTCACTCTGCCCACCTTGATACATGTCAAATCCGCCATAGGGATATGCAGTATCTATAAAATTCACTCCGTGATCAATGGAGTAATGGATCATCTTAATGGCTTCTTTTTCATCAATTTTGGTTGGATCATTCTCCATTGTTGGTAGACGCATAGCACCAAATCCTAAAATCGAAACCTTTTCATTTGTTTTCCCAAAATTTCTGTATAGCAATTAATAACCCCTCCCACATTTACAATAACAATTTGATAATTCATCTAAATTTTAAGATAACATCATTGTAAACTCAGATCATAATATAATATAACATTCATTCTTTGTTATTAATTTTTTCAATAGATATCTCAGCAGCCATACGTACATCACCATTTTTATCGTTCAATGATTTTGTGAGTGGTTCTATACTACGGACATCGCCTATTTCACCAAGAATTTCTGTTATATGTTCTCTTATTTGCCATTCTTTACTGTTTAAGTTATCAATAAGAATATCAACACAGGGTTTTCCTATTTTAATAAGAGCAATCGAAGAATTACTCTGCACCCCATTATTGTTATCATTTAAAAGTTTTATCAATGGTTTTATACCACGGACATCGCCTATTTCACCAAGAATTTCTGCTGCATACCATCTTACCTGCCAATCATTATCCTCTAATGAATTTATTAGGTTTTCAACTGCAGGTTCTCCAATTTCAACAAGAGTTTTTGCTGCATTCATTCGAATACCCCAATTATTATCTTTCAACGAAGTTATAAGTTTTTCTAAGCTAAGATTGTTCAATGATTCATTTGATGTATCTTCTAACGGTGTATTTTCATTTTTTATAGTGTATATGGGTGATTGTGAATCGGTGATTTTACCAAGAGCAAATGCCGCTTCTTTACGGATATATTCGTCATTATCATAGCCCATAGCCCTTATTAACCCTTTAATATCTTTTTCCCGTTCCATTTTCTTAATGTCGGGTTTGCCAAGACCTAATATTAGTTTAAAATCCATTGAATCTTTGCCCCTTTAATATAAATTAAAACTATGTTATAAAAATTAGTAACTCTACATTTTAAATATCTTCTAATGTATTATAAAATATTTTTTATTATCAATATGAACATAATATATTTTAATTAAATAGATAGTTATTTCAGTTACTATTTAATCATAACAACCTTTTATTAATATAATTACCTATTCTAGAGTAATAATAAAATCTAAGCTGATATATGGTGATAAGGATTCTAAATCGGTTAATAGTTAATCATTCTTAAAATTCATCAATATCCTTTAAAGTGTAACAATTAGTTTGGATATAATGGGCAAATTTTATAGTTCACAAAAGTAAATATATACATTAGATTATAGGATAGAAGTTTCCCATTTAGGTTAGTGCATTGATGTAAAAAAGAATTGTATTAAGAAAGATCAGTTGGAAAATTAATTTCAAAATAGTGGATTATTGTGGAGGGTATAAATTGAACGATGAATCTAATGATTTAACACAATTTAAAAATCAGAATAAAATTCGGACCATTGCACTTGAAGAAACTTATGCAACCCCTAAATTCATGCAGGTTCAAGCAGAAATGATGAAATCCGATCCTTCAGAAGCTCCGGAAGGATTTGCTAAACTTATAAAACAACTCATAGATGTTGACAAAGGCAGAATCGATGCGATGGATCAGGCAGGAATAGATGTCCAAGTATTATCATTATTCTCTCCAGGTGTAGAACAAATGGAAGCATCTATGGCTGTAGAAATATCAAAAGATGCAAATGACTATATTGCCAGTGCAATAAAAAGGAATCCTACACGTTTAGCCGGATTTGCAACTTTACCAACTGTTGTTCCAGATACGGCTTCTGATGAATTAGAACGCATGGTCAAGGAACATGATTTTAAGGGTGCGATAATCAATGGTCATACCAATGGCCGATATCTGGATGATGAATTCTTTTGGCCCATACTTGAACGTGCAGAGAATTTGAAAGTTCCAATATATCTTCATCCAACACTGCCTCCAAAATCTGTTATTGAAGCTTCATATACTGGTAATTTCTCACAGGAAGTATCAACTCTTTTAGCACGTAATGCATGGGGTTGGCATATTGAAACTGCTTTACACATTTTAAGAATCATTCTAGGTGGAGTATTCGACCAATATCCAGATCTACAATTTATTATTGGTCACATGGGTGAAGGACTTCCATTCATGCAACAAAGAATAGATGATTCTTTACCTCAAGAAACAATTAATCTTGAACACCCTGTTAGCACATATCTCCAGAAGAATATTAATTACACATTCAGTGGATTGAATTATAACCAAACATTCCTAAATCTATTTTTGGAGATGGGTGTTGATCGTATCATGTTTTCAACAGATTATCCATTTATACCAATGGAAGATACAAGGAAATTTTTAAATCAACTCCCAGTAAGCAAAGCAGATAAAGAAAAAATAGCACACGGTAATGCTGAACGCCTATTACGCATCTAATATATGGGAATAAAATTCTCATAAAATCTCTTTTTTTAGTATAAAATAAATATTTGATATCTAACTCCAATGTTGGGCGGTTAATAATTATTTTTCAAATATGAAGCAAGATTTTCAAATGACTGAGTCCATCCAGTTGTAATAATTTCACTGTAATTTTCGTCTTCTAATTTTATTATAAGTCTTAATAGTGTTTGTTTACCAACAGACTCAAACAGGGTCTTGAAAGATGCTGATATCCCATTGGGATTTTTATTTATTGAAAAGTCCTTTACATCAAAGGATAGCTCGTAGGGTGATAGTACTGTAACATAAGTTCCTGTATACTCACCCAAAATTTGTTTGCTATCAGGATTTGGAATAGAGAATCGGAAGTGTCCATTTGGACGTACATCAAACTCAATCACATCTATATCAAGACATGCACTATTAAACCATTTAGCTATCTGTTCTGGTTTAGTCCAAGCATTCCACATAGATTCAATAGGTGCATCAAAGACTTGGTCAATGATAATTTCATGTTTTTCAGGTTCTTCCAACAAATTAATTTTAGTCAAATATCCCATCTCCTATTATATATAAAAAGTACATATCCATTCATTTCAACTTAAAAATACATTTATTGACTAGTATTTTATTATTATCTCAATTGTATGAAATAAAATTTCTGATTTTAATATTGATAAATTATTAATATTTCAAAGTTTAATAATACAATTAATAATTATAGGAAGCGTTTTAAATTGATTTAATTAATATGAAAATAAGAACTCTTAAGGAATTTAAATGCTTAAACCAATTCACTATGCGAAATATAGCAAAAGAAGTACATAACAGTGTTTTCCGCGAAAACCAATTGCATTTCTTCAACTATTTTATTAAGCATAGCGATCGAAATATTATTGCCGATGCACCAACAGGTATTGGTAAAAGTTTAATTGCAATTCAAATAGGAATCAATTTAGAACGGCCTGGTACTGTATTTGTTGTTACACCTACTAAAGATTTAATGAAACAATATGAAAGAGATTATGGAAACTTGGAAGATGTTATGTTACTTGCAGGTAAAAATGAATATAAATGTAAGGCTAATCCGGATGTAACAGCTGAATTATGTATACATAAACCCAATGCTCCATGTGAACATAATTATAGTAAAACCAAGGATTCATGTGAATACAGTAAAAAAATCAACACATTTATGGATTACAAGGTTGTTGTAACCAACTATCATATGATGCTTGCATTGATAAAAATAAGGCCCGCATTACAGTGGGGTTGTCCACTGATAATATGGGATGAATCACACAAGTTCCAGGATATCATAAGGGAAATGACTGGTATTGAATACAACCATACACGTGCATGTAGAATAATAGATGAAGATCTATCACAAACCATATACAAATATTTCCAGAATACAGAAATACCATTAGAAGCAATAAAAACAGAATTAATCCCATATTCAGAAAAATATAATACAAAGGAAGATATTTACAAGAAAAGATGGATAGAACGGTTGGAAACTCAACTTCACTATCGTATACAATATGAATATTTACCAGCAGAAAAGTATGAAAAGATAACCTCAGAAAACCAGCGTGAACAATGTATACGGGTTATTCCAGTGGATTATACCACTCTTAGCAGATCAACTTTTATGGAAGCAGCACCCCAACATCTTATGATGAGTGGAACAATACACTATCCTCAATATAATGAAGAAAAACGACTAAAATTAATTGGAAAGATCACTGGAATGGATATGGACCATATCTATGAAACACCTAAAAAATATCGGTTTGATGAATCTAAAATAATTAAAAAAGCACCCCATAGTTTAAGCATTATTAATTATCGTAACAGTCGTGATTATAAGGATTTTAAGCATAGTTACAGTCCACTTTTAAAGTTTTTAGTAAATGAATCTCGAAACACCATGATACATTTCAATGCTATATGGCAGTGTAAAAATATGGTAATGGCACTGAAGGATGTGGGATATAAACAACCAGTATACAATTTTCATGAAGGACTGAATAATACAGAAACCAAACAACATATAAAAAAAAGGTTCATCGAAACTGGTGGATGTATTATTGGAAGCAGTTTACATGAAGGCATAGATTTCCCCGGTGAAGAATTGGAAGTGGTGGTTATTGGAAGATCACCATATGTGCCGCGTAACGAAGAGGATAAATATCACCCTGGTACCAAGAGCAATATTCCAAATAAAATTCGTAAAACATGGAATGGCCTTGAGCAACGTGGAGTGCACGATATTGAACAGGAAGAATATAGACTTAAAACATTACAACAAATTGGACGGTTACAAAGAACAGCAACTGATACAGGTATAGTTATTCTCTGCAACCAATGGACAATCCATAAAGATATTATAAAAGATTTTGAATTGTGTATAACACTTTAAAAAATATAATACTGTCTTTTGTTACATCATTGAAGTAACATTATTCAGACTTTTTTGTGCAATAAGAAGCTGTGCTTGAGCAACATTTATTCTCTTATTGACTTCATTACTTGGTTGGCCCGTTGATAATGCACTGTTCGCATTAGATATTGTGGTATTAGTATTTTCAAGTTGTAGTTGAGCATTTGAATATGCAGATTTCAATGCGATATTTTTAGAGCTATATACACTGGTTCCAAGATATTGATATTGGTTCTGTAATGCATCATACGATAATGTAATGGTATTAAGTTGATCATAATTTGTAGATGTTCCAACATTTTTATTAACTGATGAAAACTGGCTCTCCATATACCCTAAATACAAGAGTGGAACTAGAAAACTGGCTAAAAGAATGGCTATGACAAAACTGACCGAACCAACTATTATTATATTCTTTAATCTAGTATTTTTATTTGAGGATGAAATATTCCTATTGTAGGTTAATTTCCCGCCACATTCACATTCAGGACTGTAATCTTCTGGTTTTTCTCCAGCTTCTAATTTATACGAACCTTTACATGTATCACACACCAGATATCCTTTACGATTTAATCCTGACTTTGTTTCATGAAGTCTTTCTTTAAGTTCTTGATTTGAAACCATTTGACACCCCCAATACAAACCCCATATCATGTTCATGGAATTGTTAAACTTATATTCTTTATTTATTTTAATTTAATTAAAAAAATATCTAATTAACCAATATTTAGCTTAATTTACAAGAATTATACATAGAATTATATTATAATAATTGATATACTCATTTTTAACAACATTTCATTTTAATGGGAGGGATTGTGTACGAAGGGGAATACATCGTGGTACATTAAATAAAGACATTATTCTACATACAACTGTAATCCCTGAGAATGCTGAAGCTGAATTCAGTAATGATCTACTAATTATCAAACTTCCTAAAGTAGATGTAATAAAAGGTCATAAACTTGAAATATAATCATTATTTTTGAATTGAGGGAGATAATAAATGCAATGCGAACTACACCCAGAAGAAGCAGCAGCAGTTTGTATGGGTTGTTCAAAATCTTTATGTGGAGACTGTAAGTAATTTATAATGGTAAAAATATTTGTAAAGACTGTGAACAGAAATTAATTGAAATGTACAATAGAAGTAGAAGGAGCGATAGAAATTCAAATTCTGATAGTATTGAAGATATTATTGAAGAATTAGCTAACAGGGCCATTAGTGGGAAAAAACAGATAGAACAACTAATAAAAGATGAAGGTTAGATGAAGGGTTTAAAATAATATTGGACAATACAAATAATAGAATATCTGGATTAATGGAAAATTTTGAGGGTAAAATAACCAAAAAAGAACGTTATTCAGGTTATTTAGTCTGTAATGAATGTAATGGATACTATGAACTTCAAAAAGGAGAGTCTCTTGAAGATTTTGAATCTTGTGAATGTGGTGGATCTTTAAGTTTTAAGAAAAAAAACTCAATGATAATATAACTTCTAGCATAATTTCATTAATGAAAACTAATAGATTATATGTAGTAATAAAATTTTTTTATTTGGGGTCATAGTTATGGAATTTAAATATCTGAAATCTGACACAAAAAGAATCGAAAAAAAATTAGAAGAATTAAATAAGAAATATGTGGATATGGAATATCAGAATGAGATTGATAATCTTGAAAAAAGGTGTAAGGAGATTAATACTAATTCTGATCAGGATATTAAAGATGAAATTTGGGGTCAGATATACAAAGATGTTCTGAAACTTGAAAAGAAGTCAGATTCAAAGAAAAAGTTTGAAAAAAAACTACTTTCAAATGAATAAATTTTTCATTAAATATAATACTATTTTTTTTATATACTGATAATTTTCTTTTTACATTGAAATAGCACCATACTTGTATAATACATTAAAAATTCGAACTTAAACAGACCTAAATAACTTTTAATGTCAATGTTATTGCAATTAAAGCAATTAAATGGAGTGCGAAATTGTATTTTTCCCGAAATTTTATCATATTACGATCTGCTATCAGGGTCAATTAGATCTTTTATATCGGCATAATATCAGTTTAAATTAAATAAAAGAACTATAAAAAATATATTTAAATCAAAAATTATCAAAAGAACCTTAAGATAACCATAACTCCCGATTAAATTGGTATAAGAGCAATAAAAATTACCAGTAATATTTATTCATAAAAGAGTTTGATCAGTTTTTTTATAAAGTAGAACTGTGTATGATTCACCCTCCAATAGATACAAGTAGAAAGAAGCTTATGAAATAAATTAAAAATTCTTGGTTCATCAACAGGAGACTGTTTAATATTTGGTTATCTGTAGTAAGATAGGGGATATTAGGAACTTTAAGACTTAAAACAAGAAGGGTCATGCCCATGGCAAATATACCATCTGCCAATATTTCAATTCTTTTTGGTATCCCTCCAAATATTTGGATCTTCTTTAATTTTTTGTTTCATAGAGGAAATATAGCTTATAAATCAAGAACTTTAACTTCTAGGACATTTTATTGACTACTTTTTGGCACTAAATATCCTACTACACCACCAATTGCTGCTGATGCGATCGGTACCAAGACAGGGTTTTTATTAAAAAACCAGATTATAATAATTGCAAAAATTATTAAACTAAACACTATTACATCATTTGATTCTGGTACTATAATATCTAATTTTGATTTTGGAGCTGTGGGGACTGTTTGAACACTATTTTTTAATATATCTGTTACATGGTCTTGTTCGTTTGGATCTAAACTCAGTTTATTTTCAAGTTTATTCAAAATAATTTCATCGAATTTATCTATTATTTGTTCTTCGGTGCTTTTTTCTGGTGTTGTACTCATAATAAATCACCTTCCTAATTCAAATAATTCTTACTCTGATAAAATATCTATATGTAGCTTATTATATCCTATAGCACTATATGTATTATTCTAGTATTAATTTATTTAAAAAAAATATTAATTTAATAATTCCGAAATAAAAGAAAAATATTGGAATTGATTGATCTGGTCATAAACCAATCGATTCAAATTTAATATAATGTTTTGATTTAAAGGTCTTTCAAATCTTCTCCCATTTCTTGGGCTCTTAAGACACGTCTCATAATTTTACCACTTGTTTGTGGGAGAGTATCAACCTGTGCAATTTCACCAATTACAGCTACAGGTCCTAATTCGTATCTTACATGTTGAATAAGTTCTTTGATGAGTTTTGTCTTGAGTTCATATCCTTCTCTGAGTATTACAAAGGCTTTAATAACTTCACCCTTAACTGGGTCTGATTTTCCAATTACAGCTGCCTCTGCAACTGCTGGATGACTTACAAAGGCTGATTCAACTTCTGCTGTTCCTATTCTGTGACTTGCTATTTTAAGAACATCATCTGATCTTCCCTGTATCCAGATGTAGCCATCTTCATCCCTTCTTGCTACATCATCTGCCTTGTAAACTCCAGGTATTGGATCCCAGTAGATCTCCTTGTATTTCTCATCATCTTTGTACAGAGTCCTGAACATTGCTGGCCATGGTTTTTTTATTACCAAGTATCCACCCTTTCCAATTGGTACAGGGTTACCTTCTTCATCTACAATATCTGCTTCTACACCAGGTACTGCTTTATTTACTGATCCTGGTTTTAGATAAGCTGAAGGTAAGGGAGATATTAATTGCATTCCAGTTTCTGTTTGCCACCATGTATCTATTATAGGAATTTTTTCTTTACCTATGGTCTTATATAACCACATCCAAGCCTCTGGATTTAGTGGTTCTCCAACTGTTCCGAGTATCTTGAGTGTTGAAATGTCATATAAGTCTAGGTATCTGTTTCCAAACCTCATCAGATGTCTGATTGATGTAGGTGCAGTATAAAATTTTGTTACACCATATTTTTCTATTATACTCCACCATGTACCGGGATCTGGGAAGTCCGGTGCTCCTTCGTAGACTATTGTGGTTGTTCCCAGTAACAATGGTCCATAGACAGTGTAACTATGGCCTGTGATCCATCCAATATCACCGGTGCACCACCATAGATCATTTCCGTGTATATCGAAGATGTTTTTGAGTGTTGTTGACACTCCTACCATGTATCCGCCAGTTGTATGTAATACACCTTTCGGTTTACCGGTAGTTCCCGATGTATACAGTACGAATAATGGATCTTCTGCATCCATTGGTTCAGGCTCACATTCTGCGGGTTCGCCCTCTAACAATCTTTCGTAGAATATTTCCTTTCCACTCAAGTCAGAAACTTCTATTTCATTTCCTGTGTGTTGTACAACCACAACAGTTTCTATTGTTGGACATTGAAGCATGGCCTCATCGGATATCTTTTTAAGGTCTATGATTTTACCCTTTCTGTAAGTTCCGTCCGCTGTTATAAGGATTTTAGCTTCAGCATGGTTCATTCTCCCGACAAATGCACCAACACTTAGACCTGAGTATACTACACTGTGTAATGCACCTATTTTGGTACATGCTAACATTGAAACTACGAGTTCAGGGCACATTGGCAGGTACATTGCAACGGTTTCACCCTTTTTTACTCCCAAGTTTTTAAGTGCATTGGCCATTTTATTGACTTCACAGTAAAGCTCGTAGTAGGTTAACTTTCTTTCATCGCCCCTTTCATTCACGTATAGTATGGCTACGTGATTTCTTTTATTGGTGTGGATCCACCTGTCAACGGCGTTGTAGGCCAAATTAATCTTTCCGTTTATGAACCATTTGTAAAATGGTTTGTTACTTTCGTCTAGTACTTGATCCCATTTTTGGAACCAGTCCAAATCTTCTGCCTTTTCTGCCCAGTATTTCTCAATGTCTTTACCCTTTTCAATCTCGATTTCCCAATTCTTTACATGTGCATTTTCCACTGTTTCAACATCAGGCTTGAAAACTCTTTTTTCGTCTAGAAGAACGGTTGTATCAGGTCTCATTTATTCCCATCCATTTTTAATAAATATTTTATTTGGTGATAATAAGTTAGTATATCTTTCCATATATATTTTTATATTATTAATCATGATAGATTATTGAGGTATGTTTATTATTAAAATCTGTAATTAATATCCTAGTATAGATATGCATATTATTTGAACATTTTTTAGAGAAATATCACTTTATAGAGTTATTTTCTATTTTTTTGTGAATATTTTCACATAAATATTTCACCCCTATTTATTGGAGTGATTATATTTCATATATATAAAATAATAATGGATGAAGGTGTGGATTTATTATAATTACACATATTGAATATTTTAATTTTAAGAGTATAATATCTGTGTTATTAGAGTTGGAATTGATTTAAACAATTATACATGTGAATTATTTCCTGATACACTGATAAATATTATATATTTTGAGGTGTTGATTATATTGGATGTTAAAAAAATATTGTTGGTAGAGGATGAAAGTGCAGTAGCTCTGGATATTAAGCATATCTTAGAATCCTCAGGTTATGAAGTTCCATTTGTTACTTCACGAGGTGAAGATGCTGTTAAAGAAGCAGTTAAATTAAGGCCTGATCTTGTTTTGATGGATATAGCACTCAGGGGAACAATGGATGGTATTGAAGCAGCCAGTAAAATTATTATATTAAACATACCTGTAGTTTACCTAACAGCAAATAGTGACAGGATAACCCTTAACAGGACAATTGAAGTTCCAGCATATGGCTACATTGTTAAACCTTACAACCAAAAAGAATTGATCACAACCGTAGAAATGGCCATAAATAAACATCAATTAGATCAAGAGCAGATTGAAAATTATAAACAAGATTTAATAGATAAAAAAGATAATTTAAATCCTAAAAAGATTAAAAGAGACATATTAAATGGGATAAAACCTCAAATAATGGTGGTTGAAGATGAAAATATCACAGCAATGGATATTGCAGGCAAACTTGAAGATTTAGGATATGAAATTACTGCAGTGGTATCTTCTGGAAGTTTAGCAACTGAAAAGGCCAGAAAATTACATCCAGATTTAATACTCATGGATATCATGTTAAAAGGTGATATGGATGGTATACAAGTCACCAAATCTATTGAAGATCTATTTATTCCTGTTGTATACCTCACAAGCTATAGTGATAGAAAAACATTGAAACGAGCGAGGGAAACTTCTCCCTATGGATATATAATTAAACCTTACAACGAAGATGAACTGAAAACAACAATAGAAATGGCTTTGCATAAACATATAAAATATCAAGAAACAATTGAATCTGAGGTAGAATCCCTATCAACCAAATTAAATGAGATTAAGATGGGAAGAATTGGTGTTATCGTTACATCCACACTGATTCTGTCTATGATGTTTTATGGGATCATAAGTAGAAATATGACCTGGTTGGAGTATTTATTATTCTTTTCAGGTATTTATGGACTTGTTCTTTCGATTGCAAGTATTTTTAAAGTTAATAATAATAAAGTTTCAGAATCACATCTATTCAAACCATTTGTAAGCATACTTGTACCAGCTCACAATGAAGAGAACACCATCGAGGGTTGTGTACATTCCCTTGCTAATCTTAATTATAGTTTAAATGGGAAAAAAAACTTTGAGGTCATAGTGATTAATGATGGTTCAAATGATAACACAGCGGCTCTTCTCAACAAATTAGAAAATGAATTTGACAATTTTAAAGTTATGACACGTAAACCTCCACATGCAGGAAAAGGAAAGGGATATGTGTTAAATGATGGTTTAAAACATGCTAATGGTGAACTTATAGCAGTTTTTGATTCTGATGCTATTGTTGAACCAGATTTTCTTGATTTGATAGTTCCATATATGGATGAAGAGGGAGTTGCTGGTGTCCAGAGCAGGGTTAAAATGTATAATAAAAATGAAAATCTTTTAACTAATCTGCAACATATTGAATTTTCTATTTATGGAGATGTACTTCTAAAAGCACGTGACCTGCTGGGTGGAGCTGCATTTCTAGGTGGAAATGGTCAAATTACACGAAAGGATGTTCTTGATGAATATAATGGTTGGGATGGATATGCTTTAACCGAAGATTTGAATATAAGTGTAAAATTAATGATACACGGTTGGAAAATCCGTTACTGTGGTGAGTCTGTGGTATACCAGGAAGCTGTTAAGGATTGGAAACCATTCTTTAGACAAAGAACTAGATGGGCAATGGGCAACATGGAAACTTTATTTGTATATCTTAAATCAATACTACAATCGGATATATCTGTACTCAAAAAGATAGATTCGGTTTATTACCTTTCAACCCTGCTCCTTAATGGTTTTGTAATGATTGGATACATAATATTTGTGCTTTATTTTGTTTCTATCCAATTTTCCCTTACAGCACCATTACTAATAGTATTTTTAGCAACAGTTGCCTTTTTCCCTGTGGTGATATCTGGTGTCTGGTACGATTCGAAGAGTATTAGAATCACAGCTGTGAGAAGCATAGAATATTGGTTGCATTGTTTCTATATAATACCCCTATTTTTTATCACATTTGTGAGTTTGTTAACCAGAAAAGATATTAAATGGGAAAAAACGCACCATACAGGGGAATCTAAAAATGTTGATTCTTCTATTCGTTTAGATAATAAGAAATTAACTGAAAAATCAGTTTAAAAAATATTCTAAATTTTTTTCTATTCTTTTTTTTAAAAGATAAATTTGGGAGAGTAGTATTATTTAAACTAGATTTTCCCATTTACTCACGAAAAACTTCTTTTTTATTTTAAACTGTGAGATTATCAACAGTTAATAAAAATTCATCTGCTGATTTTTTATTGTACTATATGTATCATTATGATATGTTTCATAGACTATGGCAGGGATTCCTGCGTTTATTTTGGTTCTGTAACATAAACTGTGCTTGTTGGGTTTGGTGGAACATAATATTTTAACCAATGAAGTTTATGGGTTATATTCATTCCAATTGATTCGGATCTACTGTTATTAACTGGAGAAAATAGAAATATATTCTGTGCCCAGTTACCCACATTAGAATGTACATCTATGACTAATTGATAGTTGTGACTTGTTATATCCGGAACAACAAATCTATTTGCCAGTAACTGCCCATTAATCCTACCCGTGTTGTAGTTGTTTGCATTTTCTGTTACATTAACACGATATACATAGTAACAATACTTTAAAGAATAATTATGTTGGGTTATTGATTCGAACATTGCTTGATGAGCATTAGATTCCAATGGGATGAACACCAACTATGTATGCAATTTTTATATTTGAACTCTTATTTCCAAAGGGTCCTACCTTCACAACATTTCCATAGGATGTATTCCCAAGCAGTGCATTATAAGTTGAATTATTCGTCACTTGGCTAGGAGTAGTTGTTACAGTTTTGGGATGGGCCTATGTGATATATTTAAATTCATTTAACATCATAAGCATTTCCAATACAGTGCTACTGGGTATTGTAATTATATTAAGTGGGGTTACGCTTTCGCTAATATAAAATGAAGGTTGGAAGAATAAAATTCCTAGGTATCATCATACTAATCCACTCTGGTGGTTATTTGTATACTGTGCACTCCTGATAATTTAAAAAAAGTTTTTATAACAAATATAACTGTATAAAAAAATAGGCACAATCAACAAGTTAACCTGGTTGATGTAAAAAATTGAAATCCAATGGTATGTGATCACACAATGTTTGGTGCTACAAAAAAAAGAATAAAAATTTTGTAGGATAAATCATATTTTCATTTGCCTTATCTTCGAGCAAGTGATGCAAATATGCCTAAAAAGCATAGAATTGTACAGATTACAAAAACTAATTGTATACTTGTTAAAAGTTCTGGATAGTTACTTGGAACTATCTGAACATTTCCAATATATAATGAAAAAACAAGTAAAGCAATACCCATACTTAACATCTGTCCCATCAAACGCATTGTACCTACTGTGGCTGATGCAATACCATAAAACTTTCTTTCAACAGATCCCATGATAGCATTTGTATTTGGGGATGAGAACAAACCTAATCCAATTCCAAGAACAATTAAAACTGTTATGATATACATAAAGCTGGTTGTGGCTGTCAGGAATATCAAAAAGAAGAGACTGATTGTTGTTACTGCCATTCCAATTGAGGCTATCAAACCTGGAGAAAATTTATCAGATAATCTTCCAGCAATTGGAGCTGTAAATGCCATTACAGCTGGCTGTGAAACCAGAATCAACCCTGCAAACTGGGGACTTAAACCTTTTATGTACTGTAAATAAAGACTTAATAAAAAGACCACTGCAAATGTGGCACTGTAATTTATTAATGCCGCTAAACTGGAAAATCCAAAGGTTATATTTTTAAATAGTCTTACCTCAAACACTGGATTTTCAATTTTTAATTCGAAAATTGCAAAGGCTACAATACCAATGACACCTAAAATTACTAAAATTATTCCCAGTTGTGATGGAAGTATTGAAAATCCATATATCAAAATTACAAGTGCTATACTGTAAATAATCGACCCTGAAAAGTCGAATGATTCCCCTCCACATTCAGCCCATTCACCCTTCAATTTAAATATTGTAAGGGCTAGTACCAGTAAACCCAGGGGGATAACGGCAATAAAAAGACTTCTCCATCCAAAATATTGTGTTAATATTCCTCCAAGTACCGGACCCAATGAAAGACCAATATATACACTTGCAATGTTTATTCCAATTGCTTTTCCCCTTTCCTTTGGGGGATAAACAGATGTTATAATGGCTAGACCTGTTACAAATATCATTGCAGATCCTACACCCTGTAAAACCCTAAACACAATGAGTGAAATTATGGATGGGGCGATGGCACAAAGAAAGGATGATAATGTGAAGATAATTATACCCAACGTGAAGATCTTTTTCATTCCATAAATATCTGCTATTCTCCCAAATGGCACTGCAAAAACAGCTGCTGCTAGTAAATATGCTGTAGGTATCCAGCTTAATAAAATTACATCGGCTGAAAATTCAGAGCCAATCGATGGAATAGCAATGTTGATAGCTGAAGCCATAAATGGCGTGAAGAAAGCAGCGAGCGTTGCAACTATCAGTGCAATCGATCGATTAGTAATATTATTTTTAGGTTCACAAGATTTTTCGGTGCTCACAAATTTGTCCCCATAAATATTTTATGAATATATTTTAATCCAATAATTTTTTTTATTTAATTCTCTTTAGAAATTTCCTGATTTAAATGTTTTAAACCATTTAAAAGGTTATTCAATGATTTTTGATCCATTTGTTCTAGGGTATTGTAGATAAAAATATTTCCTGCTTCATTTTTTATTTTATCGATCAATATTTGCCCCTGATTTGTTAACATAACACGATTAACTCTTAGATCCTTATCATCTCTTCTTTTTTCGACCAATCCCTTCTTTTCTAGCCGTTTTATTCTTTCTGAAAGTGTATGTGGTGTATTACCAATATCATCTGCTACTTCTCCTATTGTGGGAGGTGAAATATCGGCTGTAACTTTAAATTCAGAATGCTGGTCCAGTTCTATTAAAAGGTGAAACTGTTCAAATGTAAAACCATACTTTTGTGATGTTTCACGATGTTTCAGTCGTATACTCTTGTTTATCTTTTCCCAGTAGTTCCATATTTCAATTATATTATTGTTGATTATGATCATCCCTATATTATCTATCGTAATACGATTATATCGGGTTGACATATAAATATTTTTAGAATAATAATTTTATATGATAATCTACAACAAATTCCCATCTATCTAGATTTTCGGGGCGGGGTATGATCAGATGGGTTTTTTAATTTGAGTGGTTGATTTGTGATTAAGAGATATCCGTTAAAGTTAAGAGAGGTTCATGGAACAAGTATGCTACTAACAATATATCAAGTTCCAATGGGATCAAATTTATTAAACCCATCGAGTATTCGTTACAATCTGATCTCGATACATCGATCTATATATTCTTCTCAATTAATCCCATCTAACAATTTTATTTTAAATTAAAGTATGTGATTTGGGCACATTTTAATAATAAATCTTGATTAATCAAAATATTAAAAAATTTTCAAATAGACTCAGGGAAACTTTAGATAAATAATTTATAGTTTAAATTCCATGTGTTATTATAGGATTAAGGAGAATTACTATATTACTAGAATAATAAGGATATATAAGCAGAAAAGAAGTGGAAAAATGACTTTACTTTCAGAACAGTATTCGGATTCAAAGAAGTTTATGGCTAGAATTGAATTGCATCGTAGGTTTAGAACTAATCCTCACCTCTGGACACATTGGATATTTGACCAGTTTAAGTTCCCTAGGAATGCCAATGTACTGGAACTGGGCTCGGGAAATGCACTTTTATGGAAATCCAATCTTAAAAGGATACCTGAAGATGTTCATATATTGCTTACAGATTTTTCAGATGGAATGCTTAATGATGGGCGTAAAGTTTTGGGTGACGATTCTAAAAAATTCGAATTTAAGGTAATGGATGCTCAAGAAATTACATATCCCAATGATTCATATGATATAGTAATTGCTAATCTAATGCTTTATCATGTTCCTGACAGAGAGAAGGCCATATCTGAGATTAGTAGGGTTTTAAAACCTGAAGGTGTGCTTTATGCAACTACATACAGCTCTAATAATATGAAAGAATTTACTGATCTTTTAAATAATTATGATGAAAATCTTTATAATCCAATAGAACCATTTGCTTGTGCATTTGGATTGGAAAATGGGGAGGAACAGTTGAGTAAATCTTTTGAAGAAGTGGAAATGATTAATCATATTGATAGTCTTGAAATAACCGAAACAGAACCCATTGTAGATTATGTACTGTCTTTTGGAAGTATTAAAGGAAATATTGATGGAGATAATTTAGAAGGGTTTAAAGATTATCTCGATGATGTTTTAGATTGAGATGGTGTGATAAAAATAACTAAGGATACAGGAATTTTTATTGCTAAAAAACCTATATAAATTTAGACTAAATCTACGGGTTAATTAAAATATATTATAAATAATTTTTTTTATATTTATACACATTTTTTTTATTATTTCTAAATTCTAGCTACAAAAAACCATATACATTTATGTATAATTGTTATACAATTATCCCATAAATTTATATAGTTTAACTTTTAATGTTTATTGTAAATCATATCTGGAATATATAATTTTTCAGATTATAAAATAATACTTAATGATTTAAAGACAATAAAAATCGTAATACTTACAAAATTATTATAAAATCTAGTATTATTATAAATTTTTTAAATTCTTAAAAATTATAAATTTTATTATCAAAAATGTAGGGGAATCATATCAAAATGCCAACAAAAAAAAATTTCTACTGGTTGAAGATGAAGGTATGATTGCCTTGGATCTAAGATGCATCTTAGAAAAATTTGGTTATGAAGTACCTTTTGTAGCGTCTAAAGGAGAAGAAGCCGTTAAAGAAGCAACTAAAATAAGACCTGATCTAGTTTTAATGGATATTACTCTCAAAGGAACTATGAACGGTATTAAAGCAGAAAAAAGATTATGACCCTAAATATACCAGTGGTTTATTTGACTGGTGCAAGCGACAACAAAACCCTTAAAAGGCAACTGAAATGCCAGTCTATGGTTTTATTGTAAAACCATATATCGAAAATGAATTGATAACAATAATAGAAATAGCTCTAAATAAACATCAACTAGACCTTACAATGATAGAAAAATTTAAACAAGATATAATTGTCAACAATGAGAATATACAGGCCAATAACATTAATAATCATACAGATAGATTGAAACCACATATACTGAAGGTTGAAGATGAAAATATAACAGCCATGGATATAACTAGTAAGCTTGATGATCTGGGCTATAATGTTACAGCCACAGTTCATCGGGATATGATGCTAAGAACAAGCCAGGAAACTAGATCCCGAATTTGGATAAATGTAGTTAAATAATTTTCAAGTTGGTTAAGAGGATGCTTAGTACGATATAAACAATAAATGCCCCAAATAATAGGTTATAATGAACGCTTAACTGCGATTTATTCTTCATATTTCTTATTATTAATGCTAAACGTAGGATGGAGTAGATAAATAGTATAGCTCCAATTATGAGGGTAATACTGGTTAATGGACCTCCTAAATTTCCATTTAAAGTACCATATATAAGATTAAAAATAAGATCAAAGAAGAAACTTAGAAAGAGCAGGATTATTGAAAGATAACCTGTATAAATGATGGTTCTGTATTTATCAGGAATTTTATATTTTCTTGGTAGATTAATCATTTTAAAACTCATAAATAGTATATTCGTTCGAATCCATTTAAAATCTACTAAGTTTTATATCTACAAATCCAAGGGTGAACAAATAAAAAAAATTTTAGATCCAATACTTATCAAAATTTGATTATTTATGTTGACATAACCGTTCCAGATTTATAATGTATTTAGTATCACAAAGAATAGTTAAAAGTTTAATATGATTGTGACGTTGGTATAATTATTATATTTTTAATATGCCCTTATATAATAAAATTTCGAGGTGTTAAAAGGTGAGCTCAAAAATTTTAATTGTAGAAGATGAAATCATAATTGCTATAGATTTAAAAATACGATTAGAAGATTTGGGATATTATGTTCCTGGTATTGCAGTTAATGGAAGGGATGCGATTAAAAAAACTGGAGAAAAAAATCCAGATATCATTTTAATGGATATACTACTTAATGGAGATAAAGACGGTATAGAAGTAGCTCAACAAATACGTAACCAGTACAATATTCCAATTATATATTTAACAGGAAATCAAAACGACAGTGTGATTGAAAGGGCTGAAACAACAGAACCATATGGTTATATCAACAAACCATTTGACAACAATGAAATAGAAAATGCCATACAATTAGCTGTTTCTAAAAACAAATAATTCAGGCTAAAAAGTCATATAAAAAAATATTTTTTTAATATTTTTAGTATAGTACCATTATAATCTCTCCATATCTATATTTTTAATGGATTTTAAAGAAATTCAGAAATATTTCTTAGGCTAAAATTTTTTTATTATAATAGATTTAAATGTGGTACTTATAGATATTAATTATGGATTTAAAAATAAACAGGATCATTCCTAGGAAATATAGAATACCTGCTAAATATAATAGAATAGTATCAGTTGGTTATTTTTCCATAGTTCTCCTTTATATAAGTGTTATTTTAGACATCATACTGAGTTCAAGCTATGGAAATATAAATGGTAATTTGGAAGGCCTTCTTATTAAGATTTTACAAATTCTTGGTGCTTTAATATTTGTTTATGCTATTTTAATGATTGGATCAAAATTAAGAACTGTTAAGAGCAAAAAATCAGCATTAAAAACTCATTATAATATTTTATTTGGATTTTTTGTTTTTTTCTTAATTCTGAGTATTGTGTTAAGACATTATAATCTCATGTAATTGTCTGGAAAAAATTATATCAAAAATCAGACAGATTGGGGTTATTAATTTTTTAATATTTTTTTAGTATTCATTTTATAAATTTAGAACAATATTTAGCATTAATTTTTTAAAATTTATTTGTTATATATTTATAATTCACATAGTACCTGAATATAATAAAATAAAACCCAATTGATAAACTCTTAAATTATTCCAAAATAAATACTCCTGTTCCTTAATCTAAACATTCTTCGTCATCATCATTTAATGGACATACATGTACTGTGACTGTAGTTACAATGTTAACTTTATTAATTATGACTTTTTCTACTTTGTGTGCTAGTCTATGTGCTTCTTTAATAATTAAATCACTTTTAACTTCCACATGAAGTTCTGCTGTAGCATATGGTCCCATATCATTTATTTTAATATCGTGAACTCCATATATCCCTTCTACAGATAATGCAGCAGACTCAATATCATTTATGATCTCTTCAGATGGTACCTTTCCCATTATATGATCAATATTTTCTAGTGCAACATCAAATGCTGTTTTAAGAATCAATAAACCCACAAATCCTCCAACAAGAGGATCTAATATGGGATATCCCATCCTAGATCCTAATATACCGATGAATACTGCAGCACATGCATATATATCTACCTTCTGATGTTTAGAGTCTGCAATTATAGCGGGACTGTTTATTTTTTTCCCCATTTTGAGTGAATAAGATGACATGGCAAAATTTGCCCCTATACCTATAAGTGCCATGACCGCTGCAATAATACCGGGGGGAGTTAAAGAAGACCCTAAGGCAAGTTTATGGAATACATCTAAAAATATTTCATATGATATTGCAACTAAAAAAATAACTATTAATAAACCTGCCAATGGTTCTGCTTTACCATGTCCATATGGATGATCTTTATCAGCGGGTTTTAACCCAATTTTAAATCCAATAAAAGCTATTGCTGATGTAAAAATATCGGAAAATGTGTGTGCAGATTCAGCTACAAGTGCAGTACTTCCAGATATTGTACCTATAATAAAGTTTAAAACAGTTAAAATTGTTTTACCCGATACTGAAAAGGTAACTGTTCTACGACCTATTTTATTCCTGATTTCCCTATCCACACAACCACCATAAAATAATAATAATCATATAACAAACGATTAACTATGTCATTAGTTTTTCATTTAATTAAAGTTTTTGGGGGTCTAAAAAAAAATGTATAGTCCCTAAAAACTCATAAATTTTTAGAGCGAGGGTAAGATCAACGTAACTATCAATGCTATACTCAAGGACATTACAATTATAACTGTGGCTCCGGCAATGTAGTTGAATAGTTTAGAGTTTACATAATCCCCCATAATTTTTCGATCATTGATAATTAAAAGCATTAATATCAGTAAGAACGGAAGTAAAAGACCATTAGCTACCTGTGAAAGATATAGAATGGTAAGTAATGGTGCGTTTGGTATCATAATGACTATGACTGCCAGTAATATGAGTCCAAGATACAGTCCATGGAATATTGGTGCTTCTCTGAAGCCTTTAGAAACTCCTGCCTCAAATCCTAAACTTTCACACACATAATATGCTGTCGATAATGGTAGAATACTAGCTGCAAATAATGATGCATTTAAAAATCCAAATGCAAATAATATACTTGCATACTGTCCTGCAAGTGGTACAAGTGCCTTTGAAACATCTGCCACATTATTAACTTGAATTCCATTGGCATGTATGGTTGCGGCACATGCTATTACAATAAAGAATGCCACAACATTCACAACTATAGCACCAAAAATTGCATCCAACTTGGAATATTTTAGATTTTTTAAACTTATACCCTTCTCAACAACAGATGATTGTATATAAAACATCATCCAAGGAGCAATTGTAGTACCTACCAACCCAATTATCATTGTAATATAGGCAGTGCTTGGTGTTATTTGAGGTATTATAGAATTATGAATAGCAAGAGCCCAGTTGGGTTGTGAAAGGTATCCTGCTACAATGTATGTTAAGTAAAGGGCCGATGCCATTAAAAATACTTTTTCAACACTCTTATAATTGCCCTTAACAACTAGTAACCAAACAAATAATGCAGCCACTGGAAGTGCAATGAATTTAGGCACACCAAATATCCCGCTGCTTACAGCTATCCCTGAAAATTCTGCGAGTATGTTACCCATGTTAGCTGCAAGAAGGGCAATCATCATTAAAAAGGTTATCTTAATACCAACCTTTTCACGTATAAGATCTGCAAGCCCCTTTCCAGATACAATACCCATACGTACTCCCATTTCCTGGATAATAGCTAATGCTATGATCATGGGAATGAATAGCCATAATAAATCGTATCCAAATTGTGAACCTGCCAGGGAATAGGTTGTTATACCTCCAGCATCATTATCCACATTTGCTGTTATAATTCCCGGCCCCATAACAGATAAAAAAATTATGAAGCTTAAAAAAATAGGATTTTTAAAAACTCGGGTAAAGATTCGTAGATCCATTTTAAAACTCCAAATTTATCTTCCAAACATTCTAGGGACTTGTTTTTTCCATGCTGTTGGAAGTACAATATCTATGGCATCATCTATTGTAACCATACCTTTAAGATTATTTTTACTATCTACAACGGGTAAAGCTATTAAATTATATTTTGCAATTTTCTTAGCAACTTCATGTTCTTTTTCCATCACATCTACAGTTATCAATTCTTTAGTCATGAAATTCTTGAGTTTTTCATCTGGATCAGCTAATAATAATTCTCTGAGTGATATAACACCGGATAAATCACCAGTTTTTGATAATGCATATATGTAATATATACTCTCCACTTCTTCTGCAATTTCTCTAAATTTATTAAGGATCTGGTGTGCTGTTAGTTCTTCTGAAAGTGCTGCAAATTCTGTGGTCATTATTCCGCCTGCAGTATCTTCCGGATATCTTAAAAGATGTTCTACATCCTTTGCTTCCTCAGGATCCATTAAATCAAGCAATTCTCTTCCCCTTTCAGCAGATAGATCACCTATAAGATCTGCTGCATCATCGGGTGACATTTCTTCAAGAAGATCTGCAGCTCTTTTTGTGTCCATCTCAGTAAATAAGGTTACCTGCCTTTCTGGAGATATTTCTTCCAATGCATCGGCAGCAATTTCTTCATCAAGTGAATTTAAAATAGTAATTGAATCATTTATGCTTAGTTGATCCACAATTTCAGCTATATCAGCTGGATGCAGTTTTTTTAATTTATATTCGGGCACCTTTAATTTTAATCTTGAAACATTACTCTCCAGAACATCAACATCTTTCCAGGAAATATTATCCTCTTGAAGTTTGATACCCAATCCTTTTGGAATTTTTTCAAGACCAAGACGCCTTAATATGCCCTTAAAGCTTATATCTGCCCCAATTAAACGATAGTATCCCTGTGTTGTTGCAAATTGGAGATCGTTGATCCTTTTTATTTTTTTACCCTCAAGATCAACCACTTGCTTGTCTAAAACTTCTTCAGTAAGTTTAATATCTCTATTTTTAAATTTATACTCTTTAATATCTTCCAATTTAATTTTGAGTTTAATAACTTTATTTATAGAGTCAACATCTTCCCAGGGTATATTAATATCTTTCTTATCGGAGGTACGTACGATTATTGCCTCTACTATTGGATATGTTACGCTCACAGATGCTATAAAATCTTTGAACTTTCCAATTTTCTTTCCTTGACTGTCAATCACTGTTTTTTTAATGATTTCACTTAAAAAACGCATCGTAAACCCTCCTTTGCTTAAAACTTTATTATTTTCTTGGAATTAGTGGAACCATCTCCTCTTTAACCCTTTCCATTACAATCATCTCAGTTAAATCTTCTACACCATCAATGGAGCGTATTTTACTATTCATTAATTTGTTGAGTTCCTTTATGTTGGAAACCCAAACTTTAATGAGAATATCGTACTCTCCTGAGACACTGTATACTTCTGAGACTTCATCAAGTTTTGATAGTTCTTCTTTAACAAATTCATGTAATTCAGACTCTGTTTGTATGATGATTATAGTTGTAATATCGAGACCTATCTTTTGCCAATCTAATATCACTGTATAACGTTTTATTACTTCATTTTCTAATTTCTTAAGTCTGTTTGAGATTGTTGCATCGGGTACATCTATCTCTTTGGACATTTGAGATAATGAAATTCTAGAATTTTTAATTAAAGAACGGAGTATAGCTGTATCTACATCATCCATTTTTTTATTCAACACCTATATTTTTGTTAGTACATCTACTATATTCTACTAACATATAAACATTTATGGGAAAATTACTAATATTTCATCAAAAGTTTAGAATTTTACCGAATGTTACACTATTTGTTGGTAATCTAAATTGAAAATAATAAAAATTCAGGAATAAACTGTCAAAGATAAGATCATGAATAAATATATGCCTATTAAATCGAATATCTCGAATACAACCATTTAAACTCATATAAATCAAATTCATTCAACTATTACTTAATTCAAGCTCTTTTATAAATATATTGTAATTTTGAGACCGAAATGAAACCGATTTTTGCCCTCAATTATCTTTATTTTGTTTTACAATACAGATCGATAGTTTTAAAGAACTTGAAACCAATAAATTAATAAAGACATGTAGTATGTTGAGTTAGTGTATAATCTTATGAATCAGATCATATGCTAATTATAAAAAAGAGAATATATAGGATATTCACAGAAATTGGTAAGGATCATTATAGTGAATAGTATTTTTTACAATTTTTAGATTAAAATTTACATTTTATATAATTGATATATTAAGAGAATAGTGATATTGTGCGCCAATCAATAATACCCCATCCCCTAGCAGAATATTTAGATTCTGTACCATATAAGCTTGTTATATATGCTTTAACAGCTGTTATACTCCTAATTATTTATGGGATTGTTGGTTCCATATTCATAATGAAATTGAATCTTATCAATTCCCTTTATTTTACTGTTCAAACCATAGCAACAGTGGGATTTGGTGATATTCAACCCCACACAGATGTGCAAAAACTTTTTACTATTACACTTATATTGGGTGGAGTTGCCCTCTTAGCTTATGCATTTACATTAACAATAACGGTGGTAACAATGGCAGTTGGAGAAATAACATCTGGTGCTAGACAACGAAGAACTATCGGTTCTACAAAGGATCATTTTGTCCTGTGTGGTTATGGTAGAGTTGGAAGTGCCGTTCATAAAGAGCTTAAAGAAAGGAATATACAGGTTGTAATTATTGAAAAAAATAAAGATGTAATGGAAAGGGAAATATGGGAAGATTCAAGTGTTCTTACAATCCAGGGAGATGCAACTGACGATAACATCATGATAGATGCGGGTATAAAGAGAGCTCGTGGTGTTATAATAACTACTGGTAGTGATGTTGATAATCTGTTCATAACCTTAACTGCAAGGGAAATACATGAAGACATATGGATCGTTACAAGGGCGAGCAGAAGCGAAAATGTACGCAGATTATATCGTTCAGGGGCAGATAAGGTTATATCTCCCGAAGTCAGTGGTGCTGAAGATATATATTTCGCATCAGTAGAACCAACAACCATGAAAATAACAGAGATGCATGGAATAGAGGATCTACGCAGAGAATCTGAAATTATACTTAAATATGGATGTACCATAGAAAATGTTGAATATCACCTACCAGAATTCAGCGAACCACTCGCAAGAAAGATAGGAATATCCGATTTATCCCAGTTAAACAGATTTTTAAGCAGTTTAGAAAGTGAAAAACCAAGACAAAAATCTTTACAGAATATGTATGAATCTGTTAGTGGAATCCATTCTCATTGGATATCAGGACCTAATAAAGAAAGTCTCGAAAAAGTAGTGGAAGAACTCAAAAAAGAAGGATTTTTACTTGGAGTTAATCTTAATCAACAGGAAATTACCGAAATTGCAAAGAAACATGGAGTAACTGAGGTTCTTTTAAAACCTGAAATAAGGATTACCGAGAACCATGGTATCAAGGATTATAATCTAATAGCAGAAATTATTTTAGAACATGGCTGTACATTAAAGGAGATTGAATTCTATCTTCCGGGATTCAACGAACCATTAACACGAAAGATAGGACTTTCTGATACGGATCAGATGGAAAAATTTTTAGAAAGCTTAAAACATGATTCAACAAGGATGGAATCACTTGAAGGATTATATAATCTCTCAGACAGTGGAATTCATACAATTACAATATCAGGTCCCGATACACAGCACCTTTCAGAAATTAAGAAAGAATTTAAAAGGAGAGGATTCCTCCTAGGAACAAATTTAACAAGTGAAGAAATAATTCAAAAAATCGCTGAATTTAATGCTGATTCATAGGTTAAAGGGGGTATATATTATGAGTTTTAAAAACAGTGAATGGTTTAATTTAAATGAAATTAAAGATGGAGTTTGGTTTATAAGTGATAAGACTGGTGCTAACTGTTATCTAGTTGAAGGTGAAACTAAATCTCTCTTAATAGATACTGTCTGGGGGCTTGCAAATCTTAGTGATCTGGTTGGATCGATCACATCACTACCAATTAATGTTGTTTTTACCCATGGACATCCTGATCATGTTAATGGGGCCTTCCAATTTTCAGATCTTTACATAAAATCAGAAGATGTGAAATTAATGGAAATGTTTTATATTAAAGAAACACGTAAACAGATCATAAACAGGTTTAAAGAGATATTACCATCTGATTTTTCTATATATGACTGGGTTAATGCCCAAATAACTAATCCCTCCCCTGTTTCAGATGGTTATATATTTGATCTGGGTAACAGAAAACTAAAGGTTATTGAATGTCCAGGTCACACAGCAGGCAGTATTTGTTTACTGGATATTAGGGATGAAACACTATTTTCTGGAGATTCTTTACTTGCTAAACCTGTATTGATGAATCTTGAAACATCAATGGGTTTAAAAACATATTTGAAAAGTATTAAACATGTAAATACTTTTGCTGACGATTTTAACATCATACTATCTGGACATGATGATAAACCAGTCGATCCTATAGTTATAGGGGAGTTAATCAGTGGTGTTTCAGATATTATCCAGGGTAAAATTAAGGGTAAAATTGAAAAAACACGTTTTGGAGATGCTTTAGCATATAAATTTGAACACACCGCAATCAACTATAATGAAGAGGGTTTATGAACAGGTATGATATAAAATCAAAAAGCGCATTATAAAACTTAAAAATATTCAATACGGAACTAAATTAAAATAGTTATCCTTAAATTTTTTTTATTTTATGATAAACTAATTTTTTCAATGATTTAGTTGAAGCTTCCTTAACAAATTTATTGTTATCAAATTGACCAGCAACCAGGGCAGAAACTGCACTGATGTCGCCCAGATCACCCAGATAATTGGCAGCTGTTTCACGCATTGTTTCATCTCCATCTTTTAATGTTTTGATGAATACATCCACAGTGGCTTTACCACCAATATTTGCTAGGGCTTTAGCAGCCATATATTTAACCGAATAATTTTTGTCCTTCAATGATCTGGCAAGTGGTTCTACTGCCTCTGTGCTTCCAATTTTTCCCAAAGCCAAGGCTGCATAGAATCGTGCAGAATCATCTTCTTCGGCGAGAATGGGAATCAAAGCATTTACAGCCTTTTTATCTGCAATCTTTTTAACCAGTTTATTAAGAAAGGATGGCATAATTCACCAGAACATGTTGCAATTATTTAATGTTATAATATTGATTATTCCTATCCAATTACTCATATAATCAAATTTAGATTCTGTATACACTTTTAAATTTCATCTAATTTTAATTTTACATTTGAATAAAATAAAATTTTGATATGAAGTTTTATCTAAATTTTCGTGAATTGTGTAATCATAAATTAATGAAATAAATTAGTATTACTAACCTCTCAATTGTTGATTAATTTAATATGGAAAAGTTTATATATATAAATATACCTATTGTATATTGTAGCTATGCACATCCACAAAGTGCAATGTTATTTGTGAATGTACTGTAAATCGTTCCATTAGATTTTACTATACCCAATTTTTTATGGTTGCTTTAGGTCCGTTTAACTGCAACTAATGTGGGATTTAATGTTAAAAAATATCATCAAGCGGTACTAATATGATTGTAGACATGTTAGCCGCTTTGATGGAATTAAACCCAACATATGATCCTGCATCCAGTTAAATACAACTTTAACAATTTCAGACCTGTTAGTGTTATTAACATTTTTTGTGATTGATTCTGCCAGACTTTGGATATGGGATTATTAGATTCGTTGTTGTAGATTCCATTTTCCATATTAAAATTTTGTGTGTCGGTTGCAAACACTGCGGGTGTGATATCCGCCATACTAATAACCATTCCTAGAGTTAAGATTATTAAATGATTTTAAAATTTTAAATTCTGATAAGCTATATTTAGAAACGGCCTAGTCTAATGTTAATATGGGGATATGGATTCTTCAAACTAAAAAAAATATTTATTTGAATATTGAAAATACGTCTTGATAACTATTTTTAAATGGTATCTATCTATAAAATTCTATATTTTATTAACAAAAAGAGTAAAAAGTATATATAACATACACATAAAAAAAGAATTAGAATATAACTAATCGAAGATGATATCATGAGAGGAATGTATAGTCGTGGTCACACTCCTGGCCTTTACTATTATCATGCAAAGAATGGTAAAATAATAGTAAATGAAGAGAATAAGGATGAGATCAAAAAGGATGCTGAAGAACTATCACTTGAAATATTTAATAGTGATTGGATATGTCCACAAGCTATATTTGAAAATGATGTAGATGATGAAGTAAAAAAAAACTCATCCCCTGATATCAAACTAAAAAATCTCCTCAGATCTTTAAATATTAACAATCCTTTCACAAAAAAGGAATTATAGGACAATATCAAGTTATTATTTTATATTATTAATTTTAATGGGGTTATAATTTTTTTCAGTACTTTTAATTCTAGATATTTATATTTTTTTTATTTCATAAATTTTCATGAGATCCAAATCTACAAACAATGGGAAATGATCTGGTATAAAAAATTAGAAAATACATAAAATCTATTTAAATCACCAATATTCGAATAAATAATTTATCATATATCCATTTTCAATTAAAGGTACTAATAAATTCAATCATATTAAGATAAAAAAAGCAATAACATAAAATTTAATTTATTAATCTTTTAACATAGCAGCACATCTTCTAATCTGGTGGAAGGGAATAACATCAACAATAACATATTTTGATTCTATATATTCTCTATGAATAAAAATTGCAGTTGAAACTTCAATTTTTATAATTTCTTGGTCATTTTTAACCGCTCCAACAATTTCTTTTACCACAGATTCACCATTTAATTCATATGGGTCATTAAAATCTATTTCAATACTCTCTATTTCCTTGTTTATTCCCATTATATTCACCCCTAAATATTAAAAATTACATATCATAATAATTTTATTATTTTCGTTGAAATTAAATTTTTCTAAAAAAAAACATTTGTTATGTTTATCTGATATGTCCATTATTCCAGTTACAACTCTTAAGGATCTTTAAAAATTCAATATAGTATTAGTGAACTGTAAAAGCCATTAAACTCTTAAATAAACCTTTTATCTTTCTATTTTATTTAGTTGGGGGTAATGGTTAAAAAATAATTTGAATAAATTAAAAAAAAATAGGAAATTTTCATAAGAAATTTTCATAGTTTCTGCTATACATATGAAAGAATATTCCATGAAAGGAAAAAGCCACTACATTTGCCCTTTAATGTTTTAGTCAATTCTGTTAAGAGTACCTTATCGTTAGTATTTCCAGGTACTGTTACAATTGCTTTATTTTGCTCCTTCTGGACACTCAAAACATTGTATCCTTGGAGATCAATATTATCTGCAGGGTTTATTATGGTTATTTCATGAACCTCGGTATTGGTTCCTAAAAGACCTAGAGAAAACCTGAGTATAATTAGGAATATTATTATAACACTTGGTTTTAACAAATTTCTGGGTGAGAATGGTTTTTTAATGAAATATATACCTAAAAGACCTGCAAGACCAATTATGGCTGGTGTTGAAAATAGTCCGCCATCTAAAATTCCAATTAAAGAGAGAGTTAATACAAAAGCCAGTATAACCTTATATAAATCTCTTTCCTGATTACTTATAGCTATAATTCCACCAATATATATCAATGGCCATGTAACTAATACAATCAGGGCGAGAGGTATTGTGTATGGTATGAGGGGTACTCCTGCATTTACACCGGTATTAATATGTATTCCCAAAGATTGGATAATGAAACCTAAAACCGATTTAAATACATGGCTGTGAGCTACTGCTGATGAACTGTAGGAATTTGAGTTATAAGCAATAAATGTGGTTAGTATGGGTACACCTAATTTTATTCTTAATAAAACTTCTATTAGGAGTCCGAATATGTAGGTGAAAAATATGGTTATTATCGTAAATTTAAGATACTTTTTACCATCATATTTCAATAAATTATTTATCGAAGATAATCTTTTACCTATTATTCCTTTTAAATTAAATAATGGATATAATAAAAACAAACTTCCCAGTACAGTAAATAGAATTATTGATTTACCCTGGGATGATCCCTCTAAAAATGGGTAAGTTATTTCCAATATTAATTTATCCAAAAAGTTTGTAAGGGCTAATATAACCGCAAACAAGATCAGGATTATTCCTATAATATTTAATTTGTTTAAACGCAAGATTTTCACCTAAATTTTAGTCTATAACTTTAAAAAATAATATTAATAAATATTGTTTTGTTGATTATTAAATTTATACTAAAAAATTTTTTATTAATCAAAATATAGTAATCTCTTTTCGTTATGCTTTAATCAGGTTAAATATTTATTCCATAGTCAGACCCCAATCTAAAATTAGATAATTGTTTTAGAGTTTTTATAATTTTAATCAGAAGTAGTAGTATAATCATTTTTTTATTGAATTCACTAAATTTAATCGTGTATCAATTAAAAATAAGTATAAATTGGATTATGAAATTATAAATAGATTATCTTACAGTGTAATATTATTAAAAATAATAGATAATAATGATTTTTTACATTAATTTGGAATATTTATTATTTTAAATGAATCAGAAAAAATATTATAAAAATACAAATCATTCAAAGTAAATTATTTAAAAAAAAATTAAGAGAAAATTAAGATCGCTTATTCTTAATCTTCGTATGTTAAATTTTGGCTTGGTAGAATATAGCATTTATAATGTTGAGTATACTTCCAGAGTGGATGTAATAGTAACCATTTTCTAACAAGTATTCAGCCGGATTAGCTATGCCAGTGAATGATGCTGGATCGTAGTTATCATCATGTGCTCTTGGTAAAAATGCTAAACCAGTTATATCTGCAGATGGTGGCCAAAAGACTGAAAATACTGTTCTTGCACATTTCTCAGCTTTATACCATGCTGAACCCATTTCTTTAATTACTCTGCGTCAGCACCACCATATATGTCTATTACTACAGCATTACTTGGTAATTTACCAGATGTAAGTACTTTGTCGTGTGTGTTTGGACCTATACCCATATTATATGCTTTTAAACCTAAAGCTTTTAAACCAGCAATAATACTGTTAATTCTAGCATTATCAACTGTTGGATTGTTTATATTATCACTTGTAATATAAATTGGTCTATTTAAATTTCCAACTATTTTTAATCCTTCACTAGTCAAAATCTGCTCAAACTGAGCAATAGGAATATTTTTGGATCCGTAACTCACATAAGTTGGTAGTCGACCATTTACAAGAGTAAAGCTCTGAGCCCTTGAAAGACCGTCTTTAACCTGAGCTAATGTTAAACCATCTACTACAGGTGCAGGTTTAGCTGCTGCTTTCACTGTTGTTGTTTTTGTAACTGCTTTGACCGTGGTTGGTGTAGCTGTACTTGAATTAGCTTTAATTGTACTTGTAACGATAAGATTTCCAGTGTTTCGTGTAGATACAGGATTTACAGTACTATTTGTTTGGTTGACTGTAGCTGCACTACTAAATTCATATTCAAAACCAGTGCAAATCCGCATATGAATAGCACTGATAAAATAAATTTTCGCTTAATTTTACCGCCTCCCTGTTTGATATACATCAAATAAAATATTTATTTGAATAAATCAAACCTATCACTCAATGACTTTATGATCACTTATAAATGCTTTGGTTTATTCCCTGAAAAAGGACACATTTAGAGTTCTTTTTATCATTTAAGACCACTTAAACGTTTATTTAAATTACTCATTATGGATAATGATGCTCCATAGGTATTTTTAATAAAAAGTCTTATCTAAAACTGTATATCTCCAAATTAGGTCCAATTATATTAATTACAAAATAGTTAAAATCTTTCCTATCATATAACTCTATTATAAAAGACAGATATATAAAAAAACAAGCATTAATATCCATTAATAATGGTTTAAGCGATTTATAAAATATATTCAGATTTTTCTATAACAGTAAATGGATATATTTATATTTTTAACCTAGATTCTATGGTAAAAAAGTGTGCAAATAGACGGTACATCCAATTTTTTTGATTATAGTAATTTAGAGGTGAATTAAAAATAATAATTATAATAAGCCTTAAATTACAGTTTTAATGGAAAACTGTGAGTTAAATCACTAAAATTTTAGTAAACCTTAAAGTGGAAGTGAGCAATATCAACAATTAACGAAATAAAATATAATATATTTTAAGATGATTACAGTTTTTAAAAAATAATTTTGAGGGTTGTTGTAAGTAATGAAAAATTTTGATTATCAAGGACTCATAAAAAGATTAATTTTTATATCGTTTGTTTTGGTTTTAGTAAATATTGCATATGCTGACACAGCTTTTGCAGCAGATTTAAACAACACCAACACTACCAATATTACTGATTCTTATCAAGTTAATGACTTAAATCAAACAAATAAAACTGATCTAACTAATTTAACACAGATATCCACAAACTTAACTCAGACAAGTACTCCTACTATTAAGAGTACCAATGTTGTCAATGTTCAAAGTGTTATAACAGTCCAAAAAATTCAGGGTGTATTTATTAACCCTGCGGATACACCTGTAACTTCTATTAATCCATCAAAACTTAAATCTGAAGGAATAACAGATATATTTGTTTATACTACTCGAGCAGATCCTAGTGCACTTAAACCTTTCATAACTAAATTTGCAGGCACTGGAATTAATGTTTACGCATGGGTTGAAGCTTTTAAAGATTTTAATGGAAATTGGTTTAGTCCTTCAAGTACTAGCACGTTAGAGAAACAAATTATTAAGGACATAACATCCATTGCAACTAATTATAATGTTAATGGTATAATGTTAGATTATCTGCGTTACCCAGGTACAGCATACAAATATCCTACAGCAACAGCTAATGTGGATTACTTTGCATCTGAAATAAAAAATAATATAAATATAATTAATAATGAAAATATTACGGGTAAGCATAAAATATTGTTATCAGCTGCTTTAATGCCTGAGGATTCGGTTAATAATTATTATTATGGACAAGATTATAATCTGCTATCCAAATATTTGGATTTTTTATCTCCAATGATATATGTGGGTAATTATAAAGAACCCGCTAGTTGGATCGGTACCACAGTTAAGTACATTGAATCACAAGCCAATGGTAAACCTGTAGTTGCAATATTACAAACATATGACTCTGATTCAAATCCTACACCAATAACAACAAGTCAATTAGATTTAGATATTAAAACTGCAGTTTCTAATGGTTCAGATGGTTATGAACTCTTTAGATATGGATTAATAACTTCTGGATTTACTGGATATAATGTAGTCCCTACAATAGTAACAAGTAATCCTGCAAACAACGCAATAAATGTTGGAACAAATCAGGTTATTACAGTAACTTTCAGTAAATCAATAACAGCTGGAACTCGGTGGATTGAGCTTAAAAACAGTAATGGAACATCAATTCCATTAACATTTAGCATTAATGGTAAGGTTTTAACTATTAATCATCCTGTACTTAGCTATGGAAAGTATTCATTAACATTGCATACGGGAAGTGTAACAGATTTAACTGGTAATAAACTCGCAGTCTGCGGATTTTCTTTTACAGTTAACAAAATAGTGCCACAAGTTATATCTACCTCTCCAAGGAACAATGCTCATGGAGTATCTTTGACTTCACCAATAACCATTAAATTCTGCGAAAATATACTGGCTGGTGTTAACTACTCTAAAATCTATGTTAAAAATTTGAGTACAGGTAAGGTAGTTGGAATAATAAAAACCATATCTGGAAATACTTTAACCATCAAACAGTCACATTCCAGACTTGCCAATAACACATATGAAATAGTTATACCATCTGCAGCTGTTAAGGATAGTAAGGGAAATAAACTACTGGCAAACTATATATTTAAATTCAAAGCAGTATAATTTGAAGGTGATAGTGGTTAGAATAGACCACTATCTCCTAATTTTTTCTCAGACCATTGTGCACGTTTATTTAATTTTTCTTTGATTATTAAGGTTATAACAAAGGTGAGTGCTGGGAATATGGCTAAGATCAATATGTTGTACCAATAACTGCTCCATAAAACACCTCCAATTACTTCCCTAAGTGCCCCAATTGCATATGTTAATGGTAGGTAGGGATGTATAGCCTGAAAGAATGGGGGAAGAAGTTGAACAGGGTATATTCCAGCAGTTGCTGTTATTTGAAGTACTAATATTATGATTGCAAGACTTTTCCCAGCATTACCTAGTGTTGATGTCATTGAATATACTATTACCATCGAACAAAAACCAATGAACAATGTTGTCAAGATAAACAGTATAGCTGATGATGCCTGTACATGCAGATATAATGCACCTAATGCGACGAATATAGATTGTAATATACTTATTACTATGAATAATCCCATTCTACCCAGATATATACTTTCAGCACGATATTTTATCCTGGATTTGACTCGCATACTAATCATTGCAACTGCTATAATACATCCTATCCATAGTGATATGGATATATAGAATGGTGCAAGAGCAGATCCATAATTGTTTATGGGGTACATGTCTTGTTTTTGTACCACAACTGGAGAGTCAAAGTAGTTTTGCACACCGGTTTGATTCATGGCTGAAAATGCAATTAATCCATTTATATCCGACTCATTTATGGAGTTAAGTTTTGATGCAGCTATAGGTATGGCAGTCTTAATAGTTGGCCATTGGGTGTTAACTAAACTTAGTTTTGCAGATGCTTCGTTAATTTGCTGATTTATATTTCCTTGGTTAGCTACTAGAGTATTAATTGCATTATCCATTGTATTAATTGAAGATTTTAGATTTGTTAAATCTCCTGTAGGACTAGTACCATTTTTAATATCTGCTTCTACCTTTTGTAGTATGACAAGGACATTGTTGGCTGTAGTGATGTCTGTTTCGACTTGGGCAATTATTGGTTTTAGTTGTGCATCTCCTGTTGTATCGTATAGACTTGTTAGGATGGCATCAATATATTTTAGTGTTGTAATAAGAATATTGACTTGTGATTCCATATTTTGGACTTTTGTTAAGGCCTGTGTTGGATTTGATGCTATCTGTGTGTATAATGAATCATATTCTGTTCTCACTGTGTTGGATATTTTTTGAATTTGTGGCAGTGCTGCACTTACTTTTGGCCAGATATTATTCACTGTACTCATATCTGTATTTGCTTGTGTTATTGTCGAATCGATTTCACCTATTTGCCCATTTAATTCGTTTACAAAGGATTTTGCCTTGAGGAACTCTGCTTTGTTAGCTGCTGCATATTCTCCTATATCGCTTAGTTTACCAAATATGATCCCATCAACAGTTTTAACTATTTCACCATTAATTTGTGATTGAATTGCATCCACACCGGCATTGGTTAGTCTTGGTGCTATGGGGTTGGTTTTATCATTTACAATATACTGTATTTGGGCTTGTTGTGGGTTTGATGTTTGAATAGACAGTAATTGTTGGCTGAAGTTACTTGGAATTATTAGAACTGCATAGTATTTTCCATTTTTAACTCCGTTTAATCCTGTGGTTTTATCTACAAATTGCCATTTAAAATTGGTATTATTTTTCAATTCGTTAACTAGCATATTTCCAACATTGTAATTGGTGTCGTTGCTTGCATAACCTAGATCTTCGTTAACAACTGCAACTTCAAGATTGGAAGTCCTTGCATAGGGATCCCATGTTGCTTCAATATTTAGCAGTGCATAAAGTGAGGGTAATAGAATAATCACCAGAAGAACAACCATTACAACGGGGTTGTTTTTAACAGCTTTCATATCGTTTTTAAAAATATTTCTAATATCTTTTATCATCAATATCATTTCCATTATGATTGTAAAGTGTAAAATTCTTATAAATTAATATAAATAGTTTGAATTTAATTCTACCTTGTATTGGTCTTTATTTGCTATGATCATGTACTATTATTCCGTTTAAGAATATTTCGAAAAAATTTTCCATTATGGATTCGTTTGTTACAGGAGGTTTTTGCTCATAGATTTTCCATACAATGTCCATCTGAAATACTATACTGAAAATATTTAATGCAGCCACTTCGGGATCTATGTCACGTATTAATCCTTGGTCGATCTTTTTTTGGAAGTAGTTAACTAGGTGTTCGATAATCATTTTGGAAATTTTAGGCAGCACCTTTTCTTCAAATGGAATACCCCTTACTTCTTCCATGGATATTCGTATTAAGTTGATCCGTTTATCGATCATTTTGGATGCGTTTTGCCAGATAGTTGTTAAATAAGATTTTATATCTCCGCTATCGTCAATTTTAAAGAGTAAATCTAATTCTTCAAGAAATCTGGTTGCACTACGCTTTTTTGCTGCTTTTAATAGCTGTTCCTTGTTATGAAATTTTCTAAATAATGTAATTTCATTAACACCGGCTTCAGAAGCTATTTTTTTTGTTGTAGCTCCTTTCCATCCGTCTTTGTCAAGGAGTTTTATGGTTGCATCCAGTATTTTATCTTCAGTATCTTGCATGTTATGCAAGTGTGTGCTTACATACATATAAAGTTTTTGATATAACTGGTAAAACCCTATTCGAACCATAAATTTTTGGATCGATAGATTTTAAAATGGCATTTAAATACAATATCCTTCTATACTTAAATATCATACTCCTTTTAGAATTTGCACAGCATAAGATGGGTTAATATTCACTTTATTATAATTATTAATCCTATTATTCTGTTGTAATGTATTAACATATAAATGGATTTGTGACATAAATCACAAGGTATTAATTTTCATTTATAGGTTAGTTAGTGCATTACGAATGTAATTCAACATAAAGGAGGTGAAAAGACAAATGAAAACAATAAAAATAGTACAAAAGTATTTAAAATCAGTTTATTGTTAATTGGAGTTGGAATTATACTTACTTTTGGAATTAATTAACATCCGCAGCTAACTCATCACATATTTATGTTAATGGATCAGAGTGGAAATGATAATTGGAATGGTTTAAATTCAACATGGGTAAACACTACAAACGGACCTAAAGCAACTACAAAATGCAACTGGAACTGTTCAATCCAATGGAAACAGTTCACGTAGCAAGTGGAACCTACATTGAAAATGGTATTGAAATAAAAAGTAACACGAATATTGTAGGTGAAAACCAGGATAATACCATAATCAATGGTGAAGGACCTACAAATTCAATATTTATAATAGATTTTGAGGTTAAATTTACACTTGAAAATTTAACATTTATGGATACAACAGCTAGTGCAATTGAAAACAATGGAATATTGACTCTCATCAATGCTGTTAACTGGTATTAAATAGAATTATAGTACTAAATGATTTAATTTACATAATTCAATTTTAGATATTAAAAGTTTAATATAAATTCAAAAAGAGTAGTTTAGCATTTTTTTATGTATTAACATTATAGAGAATTTCTATTTACTTGATTTTTGTATTTAATTTATATTAATTTTTTTTTGTAAGCTATTTAGAGATTCGTTTTTGTTTTTTTATGGTTAAATTTTCTTATTTTTAAT
>Ga0224535_1000053_pt1 | contig 41199 bp, 31 predicted proteins | sample 714E13034metaG_FD_179898 | JGI IMG/M metagenome (GOLD analysis project Ga0224535, IMG submission 179898) | Peat soil microbial communities from Stordalen Mire, Sweden - 717 E1 30-34 | ecosystem: Environmental > Terrestrial > Soil > Wetlands > Peat | place: Sweden: Norrbotten County, Stordalen... | reverse complement strand
GCGGCCACTGGCCTGGTGGCAACATTGATCGCGCCGCAACTTACTCTCTGGTGGCTCGGCGCGCTAGTCTTCGTCGCGCTTTCCTTCGCCATCGTGTTGCTCTTGTCGGTGGTCGCGGCAGCCACGGCGCGTTTGCAGATCGATACTTCGGTCCGCTTTTATTGGCAATGCACTCTTATCTTCGCGGTCCTGGCTGTTGCCTCCGCGCTTTTCATGAGGTTTAGATCTTGAACATTCTCGCCATGCTGTGGAAGAACCTGTGGGGCGGCTCGCGCACGCTGCTCTATCCCGCTCGTCCCGAGGTGAGCGAGCACTACCGGGGCCTCGTCCTTTTTGACCCCTCGCTTTGCACCGGATGCGCGGTCTGCAAGTTCCGCTGTACCTCGCGCGCCATTGAATTCAAGCCCGGCAAGGGTGAGTTCACCTGGAGCTACGATCCCGGCAAATGCACTTTCTGCGGACGCTGCGTGGAAGGCTGCAAAGCCGAAGCCCTGACCCAGGAGTCCGCTTGCCCGCCCATCTATCTGACTGCCGGCGAACTGAAGGTTTCCCATACGATTGTCCGCAAGCCGCCTGCTCCCCGGCCGGCCCCGGCAACCCCGCCGGTAGCCCCTGAGCAAGCGCCAAAGCCCGCCACTGGAGGCGCGCAATGACCGATACCAAGACTCAGCTTGAAAGCATCTCTGAAAAACTCGGCATCACGGAGCCCTGGGTTGAACAGGGCGGCGCTCACTGGCTCGCGCCTGGCAAGAAAAGCGTGCGCGAAATCACCCAGGTGATGAACGAAGTTCATGCCCGCTTCATTACCATTACCGCCTTTCAGCTTCCCGCTGGCGAGGGCTTTCGCATGGATTACAACTGGGACCTCGATGGCCAGTTGCTGGGCCTTTCCTTTCAACTTGCCGCGAACTCCATTGAAAGCATCTTCGACATCTGCGAGGCCGCGGACTGGATTGAGCGCGAGGTCCACGAGGGTTTTGGAACCGAGTTTGTGGGCCGCGAATACGAACCGTTGGAACTGCGTCAGGGAGACACGCCCGGAGTGAACCTGCGCGAGGTGAAACAATGAGCTACAAAATTCCCATGGGGCCTTTTCACCCTGGGCTGGAAGAGCCCTACAAGCTCGACATGATCTGCAACGGCGAGACCGTTCAGGACGTCAAGCTCCATGTCGGGTTCAACTTCCGCGGCATCGAGCATCTGGCCGAAACCCGCAACTACATTCAGGTCATTGCGCTCATGGAGCGTGTCTGCGGCATCTGCTCGAACGTCCACACCTTCACTCTGTGCCGGGCGATGGAAGAACTTACCGGCCTGACGCCGCCCCCCCGCGCGCAGTACATTCGCGTCATTGTGGCGGAGCTGGAGCGCTTGCATTCGCACATTCTCTGGGCCGGCGTTGCAGCAAAGCTCATGGGCTTCAAGACCATGTTCATGACCTCTTTCGAGATTCGCGAAAAGATCATGGACGTGCTCCAGGCCATCAGCGGCAACCGCGTCAACTACGCCATGAACCGCATCGGCGGAGTCAATCGCGACATCTCGGACCCGCAGGCGATTCTCAGGATGGTTGAGGCCCTGGAACTCGAAATGGCCCACACCGTCATCCCCATCTTCACCACCAGTTCCACGGCCGCCTCGCGCTGCGCGGGTGTTGGCGTGCTCACCAAGGAAAAAGCCATCTCCTGCGCCGTTGTTGGGCCGGTGGCGCGCGCCTCCGGCCTGCCGCAGGATACGCGCCGCTCCGCGCCCTATGCTGCTTACGGAGAGCTGGAGTTCGACGTGCCGGTGCAGACCGATGGCGACGTGCGCGCCCGGCTTCTCGTCCGCGCCCTGGAGATTATGGAGAGCTGCAAGATTCTCCGCCAGGCGCTGGCCAAGCTGCCTCCCGGCGAAATCCACACTCCCGGCGAAAAGTTTGTCTTCACCACGGGAACAGCTACCAAACGCATCGAGGGACCCAGAGGCGAAGTCCTCTACAGCGTCTCCTGGAAAGCGGGTTCCAAGAACCCCGCCAGGATTCACGTCCGCACGCCGACCTACGCCATCATGCCGTCAATCCGCTGGATGATGCAGGGCGCGCGCCTGGCCGATGCTCCCCTGATCCAGGCCTCCATCGACCCCTGCTACTCCTGCACCGACAGGTAAGCGCCTCATAGTGGGATTCACCGCAGAATTTCTCACCCAGGGGGGGCACCCCAAGAATCTGGGTGCCCCATCCTTCCGCGCACTTTGCGGAAGGGTGGGAAACCTGACACTCTGAAATCTGGGTGCCCCACCCTCGCCGCGTTCTTGTTTTTGCGGCTAGCGCGGAATGCCTTGGGCAGCGGGGCAGTTTCCGGTTGACTGGTGATCCTCCCGAGACGGCAACGGCGGTGAGGAAGCAGTTCTTTCGCGGCTGTCATGCCAACACAGCAGGATCAATGTGATCGCAGTTACTGCCAGAACGATAAGCATTACACGGCGATCATGCGTGCTCGGTACCATGCTTCGCGATAGTATGGCCGCTTCCTGGCTGCCAGCATGGTCTGGCCTGGACGGAGTCGGCTGCGCTGCTGCCGGATTCTCCGTGGAATTCTGATCCGCCTGCGTCGATGCCGTCCCCTTGGACTGGCCCGCGAGATAGCGCGAGACCCCCGGCAGACGCGCCGCGGAAAACCACCGATCAGACCTCAGAACAGTGAAAAAACCGTTGGACGTCACCGAGGACTCCCTGCGATTCCAGGAACGACGACTCTTCATTGCATTCCCCTGAACGACTGTTCGTGTCTTCGTGGCTTTCGTTCCAGCCGCCGCGATTCTCTGCGCTCATGCTGGGCGGAATCATAGCACTGCTGATGCGCCAAGGGATGTGCAGCTCCCTGAACTTGAATGGGTGACAAAAACCTCAGTCGAGCCCGCCCCGGAAATCCTGTAATCTGGAATAGGGAGCGACGCATTGCAAAAATACCTGCTCATCGCCGCCGGTGGCGCGCTTGGTTCTATCGCCCGGTACTGGGTCGGCTCCACCATCTCCGGCCGCCTGGGGACAAGGTTCCCCTACGGGACCTTCGTCATCAACATCACGGCCTGCATCGTCATCGGCTTCTCGCTCACCTACCTGAGCAAGCGTGCTGGCCTGAGCCCGGCGTGGCGATTCTTCCTTCCGGTCGGTTTCATCGGCGCCTACAGCACCTTTTCCACCTATGAGTGGGAAACGCTTTCCACCTTGCGTGCCGGGGCCTTCGCGCTCGCCGGCGTCTATGCTATCGGCAGTCTTATCCTGGGCCTTGCCGCTGTTTGGTGCGGCGCTCTGCTGGCCGAGGCAATTTCTTAGGAGACGAAGGCACAAGTCGCTGTTTTGAAATGGCACGACTTTAGTCGTGCCGTAAACGCGCAAAACAAGGCGGGGCTTTAGCCCCGGCGGAAGGCTTCACACGAACGGGAGAAATGCACTAGAATCCTGATTTCGTCGAGGAAAACCAAATGTTGCAGCCCGGAAAAGCAGTCAAGGTCACCATCTACCTGAGCGATGGAGCCACCCACCACGGCGTGCCGCTCTACTCCAGCATCCTCGACTTCCTCTTCTTTCGCGGCGTTGCCGGCGCCACCGTGACGAAGGGCATCGCCGGCTTCGGCGCGGATCACCATATGCACACCGAGCAATTGGTGGAGATTTCCGACCGCCTGCCCATCAAAATCGAGTTCATTGAGAGCCGCGAAAAGGTTGAGGCGATTCTGGGCAAGCTGGAAGAACTCGCAGGCAGCGGTCTGATCGAGATGCAGGAGACTACGGTCGCCAAGCCTGCTCAGCTATCCAAGCCCGCGAAGCCTCTCACTCCAGCCCACCTCAAGATCGAAGGCAAGGCGCAGATCATGCGCATCTTCGTCAGCGAAGAGGACCGCTGGAAGTCGAAGCCTCTGCACGAAGCCCTGGTAGAAGCAATGCGCGCCAACGACATTGCCGGCGTCACCGTCTATCGTGGCATCCTCGGCTATGGCGCGCACCGCCGCCTGCACAAGGACAAGCCCCTCGTCTCCTCGCACCACGGCTCCATCATGCTCTCCGCCATCGACAGCGCCGAAAAACTGCGCGCCTTCCTGCCCATCGTGGATCAGATGGTCGAAGAGGGCCTGGTGGTTTTCTCCGACGTGGACATCATCAAATATGCATATCGAGCGCTGGATGCTGAGAAGCAAGAAGCCGCGCCAGCAGCCGTCAGGGAATAGGGAAGGGAAGCCCCGTGAAAGAACAGTTCACCGCTCGTTTGTTGCGTGTTCACTTCGGCGAGGACGACCGCTGGCAGGGCAAGCCCTTGCATGAAGCCATTCTAGCCAAATGCTGTGAGTTGGGCATCGCGGAGGCCGTCGTCCTTCGCGGCATCGAGGGCTATGGCTCGGCCAGCCGCATTCGCCATGCCAGCCATTGGCCCTACAGCAAAGACGCCCCCATCCAGATGAGCATCATCGCCACGGAAGAGCAGGTTGCCAGGCTGACCCCCTGGCTCGACGCCATGGTCGAGGAGGGACTAGTCGCCGCTTCCACGGTTGATGTAGTTCGCTACTCGCGAACGCCCAATCAGAGTTAGCCTAGTCAGCGGAGCTAGATATTGTCAGCGATTCTGGATCTCGGACTCTTGTTTATGCACCATCTTCCGTGCCCCATCCATTTCACGTTCTTTGTGAAATGGGTGGGAAACCACGAACCTGAAGGTACAAAATGATGCAGCCAGCAACCTGGCGGAGTTGAAAACTCCCACGCCGCGAGGCTAACCCCGCTAACTCCGCAAACTGCTAACTCCGCCAGCCGCTAACCCCGCTACTTCGCCGACGTGAACGGTGAAGCCGGCAGCCCCTCGCCGTTGAACAGATTGCACAGCGGGCTGTTCGCCCAGCCATAGCGCACGGTTACCGGCTCGGCCACCGATGGGCTCGTAACCACGACGGTTGCGCCCTCGATGCTGGCCGTGGCAGGTGAAAACTTCCCGTCCTTGCCCGCAACTTCAAAGCCGGTCAAATCGTCGCCCTTGGCCGTCAGTCCCTTTGCGTGGTCAAACCAGACGCGAATCCCGCTGTCCTCCGTCGTCGCTTGCCGGAAGGCCGGTCCGGAGTACTCGACAGCTTCGCCATAGCTCAGAGCGCGTGCCGCGCGGGCCAGTCGCAAGCCCACGTCCACCTTGTTGGTGGGGTGCACGTTGTCTGGATTGCCGATGTCGATCGTCACTGCCATGGCCGTGTTGCGCAGTTCCAGCGTCTTCAGTTGCCCATCGCGTATAAGAGCCCAATCCTCGATCGGCTTGGATTTGAAGTTCGAGATCTGCACGTAAAGGAAAGGGAAGTCGCCCTCGCCCCACTGGCTGCGCCAATCCTCGATCATGGTGCGGAAGAGGCGATGATAAAGGGCCGGTTCTCTTTCAAGGATGCTGTTGCTCTCGCCCTGGTACCAGATCACTCCGCGAATCGGAAGCGGTGTCAGCGGCGCAATCATGCCGTTCCAGAGCAGTCCCGGCGCCCACATATTCAATTGCGGATGCCAGGGAAACTCCGGTTCCGGCTTGCCCTGCGCCTTGGCCTCGCTGATCTGCTTCTGGTGGTCCTTGTCTTCCAGCAGCGCATCGGCCTCGCGGTCTGTCATCCGGCCGCGGGAAACAAATACCGGCGCCAGAGAGGCGTCTTCGCCCAGCGCCCTCAGCCGCGTCCACGATTCGACCATCGTTCCACCCCACGTCGAATCGATCACTCCCACAGGCACTTTCTCTCTCGCTTCGATCTCGCGGGCAAAGTACCATGCTATGGCGGAAAAATCATGGGCAGTCTCAGGTGACGATGCTGCCCATCCGCTGGTCTGGATGTCATCCTGCGCGTACTCCGCGGCGTTGCGTCCGACCATCAGCAGGCGGATGCGCGGATTGTCTGCGTGAGGCAAATCCGTGGCTGCCGTGGCCGCCTGGTACATCCGGAACTCCATGTTCGACTGTCCCGAGGCCAGCCACACGTCGCCCACCAGCACATCGTCCAGCGTGATGGTCTGCACTGCGGCCGCATTTCCGCCGTCAGCCGCGGGAGTGCCTTGTACATTAATCTGAAACGGTCCGCCGGCCGCGCCGGGCCTGAGGTAAACGCTCCACCGGCCCAGTGCCCCAGCCTTTGTCGAGCGGCTCTCGCCTCGGAAACTTACGCTTACCGCCTCTCCCGGCGTCGCCATTCCCCAGACATGCACCGGCAGATCGCGCTGCACCACCATGTGGCTGGACAGAATCTTCGGCAAGGTTATTTGTGCGCACAGAGTCGCACCCGGCAGCATCAATAGCAGAAGCAGATTTCGCAGTTTCAGAACACACCTCGCAGGAACCAGAATGCCCGAAGTCGTTTCCCGCCAGATTGTAGCGGATCTCATCGGAAGCAACCTTCCAGATTAACGACCTCGCGCCGCGACATGCAAATCACCAGACTCGAACAAGCTAAACCGCAACTATTCTTGACGATCCGTGTCAAAGCCTCCAAAAGAATTCTCCGGCCCGCGGCGATTCGTTGCATTGAATCTTTCGTTCAAGCAAGGTGCGATGCGCTCCAGATTGCATCTCAATAAGAAGCAGTTCATTTCCCGGAAGCGGGACACCCTGAAAGGAAATTCAAAAACTTGGCAAGAGAGGACCGATGCTCGATGCGGAAACCGCGCAAAACCGTATGTGTTCTCATAGTCTTGGCGGTCTTGGCACTCTCTCCTGCGACGAGCCGCGCGCAGGCAGCCCTGCTCATGGAGGAGCCCTATGGCTTTTTTGGCTCTGTGAATCCGACCGGGCACAATGCCATCTTTTTCGAGCGCATCTGCGCCGAAACCCCTACGCGCCTGCGCCGCTGCCAATCCGGCGAACTGGGCGCCGTCATCTCCCGCTACCAGGGAATCAACGGCTACGACTGGGTGGCGATCCCTCTGGTTCCCTATCTCTTTTCGGTTGAAGAAGCCTCCGACGTTCCTGCTCGTGTAAACCGCGAAACCGTCAATCGGCTGCGCAGCCGCTATCATGAAGCCCATCTGCTCAGTCTGGGAGAAGACCTGCATCCTGGTAACTTCGTGCATGGGGGCTGGACTCAACTGGTGGGCATCTCCTACGAGCGCCGTATCTACGCCTTCCGCTTCGAGACCACCGAAGCGCAGGATGACGCACTCATGGCGCGCATGAACCAGAGCAGCAACCGCTCCAGCTTCAACCTCCTCTTCAACAACTGCTCGGATTTTGCGCGCTTTACGCTCAATTTCTACTATCCCGGAACCTTCCGCCGCAGTGTCTTTCCGGATGCGGGCATGACCACTCCCAAACAGCTCGCCTACAAGCTGGAGCGCTATGCGCGCAAGCATCCCGAAATCGCACTCACGATCTTCGAAATTCCGCAGATTCCCGGCTATCGCCGCCTCAGCCGCTCCAACAAGAGCATTGCCGAGTCGCTGACCACCACCGTCTACGCCGTCCCCCTTGTGTTTCTGAATCCATACCTGGCCGGAGGATTATTCGTGGACTATTGTGTCCGCGGCCGCCATCATCTCATCCCAAAAAATCCGCTGCTGCTGACGCCGGACAATCTAATAGCATTGACAACTTCGGCTGACGCCGCCGAAAATCCGTTGAGCGCCGGTACGCAGGCCCCCAGCGCCGCTGAAGAAGGCTCCGCGGAAGTAGTAGCAATCGCGACAGCCAACCCTGGCCTGACAGAAATGAAGGTTGCGCATGAGTAAGTCCGTCTCGCAGAATTTCAAGAATCACGGGCGGTTTGATCCGCCGTATCACATAGTGCTGCTTCTCGTTCTGTTTGCCAATCTGGTCTTCGCAGTCTTCCATCTGATCCGTCACTGGAACACGGGTCCCATCGCTGCCGGATGGTTCCTGTTGCTTTCTGTGGTTGTCTTCCTTCCCGTCTACAAGCTGCGTAAATACCCGCTCAAGGTGCAGGACCGCGTCATCCGGTTGGAAGAGCGTCTGCGTTTGCAGGCGCTCGCTCCAGCAGAATGGCGTTCGCAGATGCAGCGCCTCACCGAGGACCAGTTGATCGGCCTGCGCTTCGCCGCAGATGACGAGGTGGTGGAATTGGCCAAGCAGGCGCTGGAGGCCAATCTGAACCGCAAGCAGATCAAGGAGCGCATCCGGAATTGGCGCCCTGACAACTGGCGGGTCTGAAGGGCCGCTTATCTTGCTTAGGTTTCGTAGCGCTTCTGATGCCAAACCCAGGCCGTGCGCACGATCTCGTCGAGTTGGGTGTAGCGAGGCTTCCACCCGAGTTCGCGAATGGCCTTTTCTGAACTCGCGACTAAAACCGCGGGGTCGCCGGCGCGGCGTGGGCAGATTTCTGCGGGGATGGGATGGCCGGTGACGCGACGCGCCGATTCGATGACTTCGCGTACGCTGAATCCCTGCCCGTTGCCAAGATTGAAGATTAACCGGCTTTTGGCGGCTGCGTCTGCTTCCAGGGCCTTCAGGGCCAGCAGGTGCGCATCGGCCAGGTCCGAGACATGGATGTAGTCGCGGATACAGGTGCCGTCCGCGGTGGGGTAGTCTTCGCCGAAGATCTTGATCGATTTGCGCCGGCCCAGGGCGACGTCCAGAACCAGGGGAATCAGATGGGACTCGGGCTTGTGGGCTTCGCCGCGGGTGATGCTGCCGCTCGGGCCTTCCGGTGCGCCGGCCACGTTGAAGTAGCGCAATGAGGCCGAACGCAGGCCGTGGATGCGGTGCAGCCAGTCCAGCATCCGCTCGACCAGCAGCTTTGACTCCCCGTAGGCGTTTGTCGGAAGCAGTTGCGCATCCTCCTTGATGGGAATCACCTCCGGCTCCCCATACACAGCCGCGGTGGAGGAGAAGACCAGCCTGCGAGGGCCTTCGGCGAGAATGGCTTCCAGCAGCGAGAGGGTCGAGGCTGTGTTGTTGCGGAAAAACTGCTCGGGATGAACCATGGACTCGCCAGCTTCAATAAGCGCAGCGAAGTGGAGAACTGCGTCGAAGGGCTTCCCTTGGTCTTTGGCAGAGGCGAAAAGGTTTTCAAGCGTGGGCCGGTCTGCCAGCTCGCCCTCCACAAATTCCACGCCAGCCGGCAACAGGTCGCGCCGCCCATGGCTCAGGTTGTCAAAAACTACCGCCTCATGTCCGTTTTCGGCCAGCAGTCCTGCAACTGTTCCACCGATGTACCCCGCGCCGCCAGTTACCAGTATCTTCATAAAACTCTCTCTCCTCCTGCATCATTTGGTACAGCTTAAAGTTTAATAGATAGGGCAAGGTTGCGCTGGCTCCCAGCCAGCCGCCTTGAGACCGTCAAAGGACGGCGTTCCGTCTGTTGTTTAATGCGCTGGTCTTGTCGGCGCAGGGGATCGTTTTCTCAGAGGCTACCTGGCGCCAGTTGGCAAGACGTATCCCTCTCGAAAGAGCTGGGGCTGGTGATTCGTTGATGCCTTGGACATAACGTGGAGTGTTTGAATGTCCAGGGTACAGGTAAGCCAGGCCCCGTATTCCTGCAAGGAAGGGCCGCATTGTGGGTGTACGAGTTCTATCGCATTACTCGCGACAACTATGGATCGAGTTTTCTCTTTCCCTTCCGTTAAGGAACCTCTGAACAAGTTGATGCTTTGAAGGGTACGGGCTTCAGCCCGTACATAAAGCCTGCAAAATTAGCCGGGGCTTTAGCCCCCGAGGGAATGCTCAAGCTGGAATAGAACTTAATCAGAGGTTCCTTAAGCATACGCAGAAGCTGTTCGCTTCCGGCTCGGTGTCAGGAGCATGTGACTCCTTGCCTTTCCTGCAATGGTCCGGCAGAGCACAGCATTCCAGAAAGATAACTGAGTATGGACTGCAACGGCAGGCCGCAGTTGCGTTTTTGTCCCGGTCTGACACAATATTTAGAGTGTTGTGCAAGTCTCGCGCAGCGAGTCGAAGCACTCGGCGCGCGGAAGCGCCCGGTTTCTTCGCTTCCATCGATCTTCGCACCACAAGAATGAAACTGCGCTGCCCCTGCGGCCGCGAGCGAGGGCTGAAATGACGCCGGTGGAACCTTATCCAGTACGAGCCACTTTCGGATTGCTTCCTGAGCCCGAGCGCAGCACCGGGGCCTTTGTTACCAGTATTGTGGTCAACGCCCTCATCCTGATCCTGATTCTTTACATCGGAGCCACAGCCAAGAGGGCAATCGATCAGCACAGGTATGAAGAGACGATGCTGATTCTGCCCGCCAAGGAGCCTCCTCCTCCGCCCAAGGTCAAGATGCCCCCTCCGCCGCCCATGGAGGAGCCACCGAATATTCCGGAGATGAAGTTTGAGGCCCCCAAGATTAGCGTGCCCAGGCCGGAACCCAAACCGGATCTGAAGCCCATCCAGATGGAAGCCAAGCTGACCCTGCCGGCCATCAAGGGGGCCAAACAGCAGGTGATCCTGGCGCCGCAGCCCAAGGCCGCTTTGGCCGGCGCGGCTATGCCTGCACAGGACAAGAACGTCAAGTTCTCCACGAAACCCGTCCACTTTGGCGACACCTTCGGGGTCACCCCGAATCCGAATGCCAAGGGACCGGCGACCGTGGCGGCCATCGGCAACCCTTATGGCGGCATGCAGGGCCCGGCCATCGCGCCCCACGGAAAGGTGGGATCGGTCGGCTTCGGCAATGGATCCAGAATCGGCTCCAGTGCCGGGGTTGTTGGCAAAGTGGCTTCCGCAGGGCTTCCGGGCGGGGCGGCGAATCCGGGGCCATCAGCCAACAGGGGCAAGGTGGCAGCGGCCGGCATTCCAACCGCGCCAACAGCCGTGGCGACAGCCCCCAGCGCGGGCGCCGAACGGCCCCCAACCAACTTGGAAGTCATCTCCAAGCCGCAGCCCAAGTACACCAGCGAAGCACGGCAGCTCAGGGTACAGGGCGACGTAATCCTGCGGGTCACTTTCACGGCCAGCGGCCAGGTGCTGGTGCAGGGCATCGTGCATGGCCTGGGGCACGGTCTGGATGAAGAGGCGCGGCGGGTCGCGCAGCAGATTCGTTTCCGTCCAGCCACGCACAACGGCCAGCCGGTAGACATGACAACCAACATCACGATTACGTTTCAGTTGGCGTAACATCGGGATGACACGCAAGAACAATGGCTGTGCTCGGCCGCTCGTTTCTGGAACGGTGCAAGTGGCCGGAAGAAGACTTGAAAGACCTCAGTTTAGGAGCCTGACATGACGTTTCGGAAGATCTCCATCACCTTCCTGCTTATTACTCTGTGTGTGTCCTGCGCGTATGCAAAGAAGAAGCAGCCAAAGTACTCGCAGGTACACCAGTTGACGCCGGAGCAGGCGGCACTGGTAGAGAGAGCCATTGTTCGTGAGAAGGTGCTGATCAAGAACATTCAGCAGCGCACGCCCTTGGTAGAGACCTATATCCAGAACACCAAGCCAGACGTCAGGCTCTATCAGGTGCCGGTCTCCGACGAGTACATGCTGAGCCGTGTCGACTTTGGCAAGGGCTTCTTCGACCAGGCCTATGAGCCGCGCAGTAAAAAGGTTAAGCACGGTTTTTTCAAGGGTTCGTTGGGATCCATTACCGGGCTGACCAAAGCCCTGAAGCTGGATACGCACTTCGCTTACAACCCGCTGGGATTCACGCAGATGATGTTTGTGGATCCCAAGGGCTTCGATAATCAGCACTATGTCTTCAGCTATGTGCGCCGGGAGTTCCTGGGCTCGGTCCGCACCTGGGTCTACGACGTGCATCCCAAGGTTTCCGGTATGGGCCGCTTCTATGGGCGCATCTGGATCGAGGATCAGGATGCCAACATCGTCCGTCTCAACGGCACCTTTACCCCTCCCAAATCCGAGGACGACTCGCGCTATTACTTCCACTTTGACAGTTGGAGGATCAACATCCAGCCGGGAATCTGGCTGCCGGCGACCGTCTACGTGGAAGAGACCCAGCGCCTTGAAGACGAGAAGAAGTCGACCGGGCTGAGGGCCCAGACGCACTTCTGGGGCTACTCGCTCAAGCTGCCCACCAGAGAGAGCGAAAACGTGAGCGTGAAGGTGGACGATGCGGTCGACAAAAGCGACGACTCGCAGGACGTGGGTCCGCTCCAGGCCACGCGCGCCTGGGTCACGCAGGCTGAAAACAACGTGATCGACCGCCTCGTGGAAGCCGGCCTGGTAGCGCCGCTGACCCCTGGCGGCTATGAGAACACGGTGCTCGATCAGATCGTCATCAACCTGCAGGTGCCCAACAACCTGGCCTTCACCGACCAGGTGCATACGCGCATTCTGCTCACCACCACCGTTGAAGCCACCACGGTCGGCAACACCATCCTGATCAGCAAAGGGCTTATCGATACGCTGCCCAGCGAGGAAGCCATCGCCTCGGTCGTATCCATGGAATTGGCCCACATCGCGATGGGCCATCACATTGACACCCGATACGCCTTCAATGACCGGCTGCTCTTTCCCGACGAGGCGAGCTTCCAGCGCATCGATATGTACCACTCGGATCATGACAATGCAGAGGCCGCGAAGCGGGCCATGGATTACCTGCAGAACTCCATGTACAAGGACAAACTGCCCTCGGCGGGTCTCTATTATGCGCAGTTGGTTGACCGGGAGAAGGTGCTGAAAGCTCTGAACACGCCCAAGCTCGGCGACTCGCTGCTCAAATCCGACGGAACCCCCTGGATGGCCGATTTGCAGAGAATGGCCCCCAGGCTGAACTGGGACGACCTGACGCAGCGTCCGGCCTTGCCCCTCGGAAGCTGGCTCAAGACCGATCCATGGGATGACAGGGTGCATCAGTTGAACGCAAAGATCTACGCCTACATGAATCCCCGCGACAAGATGCCGCTGGAGTTGACGCCAGTCTTCTACAAGCTCCAGCGCTATGATGCCTCGCGGCTGGCGCCAACGCTTCCTCCGGCCGCCACGCCCGCGCCATCACCTGCGGCTGACGAGCCCGCACCACCGCCGTCTGCATCTGGTGCTGCTCCCGCGTCGTCGTCAACCACTCCACCAGCAGCGCAGGGGGCCTCCGGCGACCTGCCCCAGCCGACTTCGGGTACCTCGAACCCGACGGAGCAGTAGCGCCGATCTATGGGGAATCCCTGGATGCCGCTTGCGTCCTGCGACGCATTCCACTCTAGGGATTCCGGAATCTGTTCGATTGAACTTGATCTTCGGGCGACGGGTATTTGTCCAGATTGAATGTGTCTACTGCCTATGAAACGATTTGCTGTTTTTTCCTATTCGATTCTCTTCGCTGTCGTGGCCATTTCTGCCCATGCGCAAGTGGTTCCCACAGCCACCGCTCGCCAGTTTTCGATCACTGCTGGCGGAATGGCCTCCGTCTTCCAGTCTGATTACACGGGGCTGTGGACCTACACCCCCGCCGCGCAATCCAGCAGCCAGCCACTCTTCGGCGCCGGCGCCTATGTGGACGTAAAGCTCTCCCGCTGGGTGCAGTTGGAGGCCGAAGGCCGTTGGCAGCGCTTCAATGAGTCCGCGGGCATCTACCAGGACAACTACCTGATCGGCCCCAGGTATCCCGTCTATCGTTTGGGGCGGTCGAAGCTCTATGTCAAGGCCCTGGCTGGCTACTCGAAAATGAACTTTGACGTTTACGGCGATCACGGTAAGTTCACCGACCTTGCCTTCGGCGGCGGCGTGGACGTGAAGCTGACCAAACGGCTCAGCTTCCGCGCTGTCGATTTCGAGTACCAATACTGGCCTCAGTGGGGCAACTCCACCATTTCGCCCTATGGCGCCAGCATGGGCATCGGCTACAAGATCTTCTAGTACCACTGTTGTTGATAGCCGTTCCGGAGGGAGCAGGGGGCTTCAGCCCCCAGAAAGAGAGCGGACTTTTTGGGGCCTTCGCAGGCTGCGGAAAAACTCATCTGGAGAGGCAAGAAGTGTCAGGGCACGACTTCAGTCGTGCCATAAGCTATTGAAGATAAATGATGGGCTTTAGCCCCTGCGGGATTTTTTCGTACTTCTCACTCGGAAACAGTCTTTTTGCGCAGCCTGTTCAGGCCCGAACCTTTGCCGCTTTTCTAGAACTTCAAAGAAATACAACTGTAGTATTAGCGGGAGATATCTGCGGAGGCCGGTCTCCTGCTTGAGCCATTTCCTCACATTCACGCGATTCCGCATCATCGGACCAGGCGCAAAAAAGGGCTGCTCGTTGAGAGCAGCCCTTCTGGTGTTTGCCTGAAAATGTCTTGCCGCTACGCCGGTGAAGGCGAGCCCTCCGGATAGTTCGGTCCGCCGCGGCTCTCCGGCTTCAGCACCTGCTGCACGTCGCCGCCCCCCGTATCGCTGGTCGTCGCCAGATTCGAGCGAAGCGCGGGCAGTTCCTTGCCCTCGATCAGCATCTTCACCTCTTCGGCGTCGATGGTTTCGCGCTCCAGCAGCGCCGCTGCAATGCGGTGCATCGCGTCGGCATTCGCTTCCACAATGCCATGCGCAGATTGGTAGGCCTCGTCGATAAGGCGGCGTACCTCGAGGTCAATCTGCCGCGCCGTTTCTTCGCTGAAGTCCCTGTGCTGCGCAATCTCGCGCCCCAGGAAGATCTGCTCCTCCTTCTTGCCGAAGGTGAGCGGGCCCAGCCGGCTCATGCCGTACTCGCAGACCATGCGCCGTGCCAGGTCGGTGGCGCTTTCAATATCGCTGCCCGCCCCAGTCGACATCTGGTTGAGGAATATCTCCTCCGACACGCGTCCGCCGTAAGCAATCGCCAGATTGGATTCCAGGTATTCCCGCGTGTAATTGTGCCGGTCGCCCGGCAGGAAGATCGTAACGCCCAGTGCCATGCCGCGAGGAATGATGGTGACCTTGTGAATGGGATCGGAATGTTCGTGCATCAGCGACACCAGCGCGTGGCCGGCCTCGTGATAGGCAGTGACCCGCTTCTCCTCGTCGGTCAGCAGCATGGATTTGCGCTCGGCGCCCATCAGCACCTTGTCCTTGGCCACCTCGAAGTCGTACATGGTGACCTGCTTGCGATTCATGCGTGCGGCGCTCAGTGCTGCCTCGTTGACCATGTTAGCCAAGTCGGCGCCACTGAAGCCCGGTGTTCCGCGAGCCAGGACGTTGAGATTGGTGTCATCGGAGACTGGTACTTTCTTGACGTGCACGCCGAGGATTTCCTCGCGCCCGCGCACATCGGGCAGTCCCACCACCACGCGCCGATCAAAACGGCCGGGACGCAGCAGCGCCGGGTCCAGCACGTCGGGGCGGTTGGTGGCCGCCACCAGAATCACGCCGTCGTTCGATTCAAAGCCGTCCATCTCCACCAGCAATTGGTTGAGAGTCTGTTCGCGCTCGTCGTGCCCGCCGCCCAGGCCTGCGCCGCGATGCCGTCCCACGGCGTCAATCTCGTCGATGAAGATGATGCAGGGAGCATTCTTCTTGCCCTGCTCGAAGAGGTCGCGCACGCGGCTTGCGCCCACGCCGACAAACATCTCCACAAAATCCGAGCCGGAGATCGAGAAGAACGGCACGTTGGCCTCGCCGGCCACGGCTCTTGCCAGCAGCGTCTTGCCTGTTCCCGGAGGGCCAACCAGCAGCACGCCCTTGGGAATGCGCCCGCCCAGCTTTTGAAACTTCGCCGGTTCGCGCAGGTATTCGATGATCTCCTTCAGCTCTTCCTTGGCCTCATCCACGCCGGCCACATCCTTGAAGGTGATCTTCTTTTGTTGCATCGAGAGCAGGCGCGCGCGGCTCTTGCCGAACGACATCGCCTTGTTCCCGCCCGCCTGCATCTGTCGCATGAAGAAGAACCAGATGCCGATCAGAAGAATGAACGGGCCTATGCTGATCAACGCCTGAAACAGGTAGTTGTTCTGCTCCGCCTTCTTGGAAAAGTGGGCGTCGGTCGTCAGAAATGCCGCTTCGAGGGGGTCGTAATGATCCCCAACGTGGGTATGGAACTGTTCCTTGGGCGCGGCCTTCATATGGCCGTGCAGTTCGCCGCCCTGAACCTCGGCGTCGGCCACCTGCTGCGCCTTCACGGCGTTGAACAGATCGGAGTAAGGAATCTCCTTGTCCTTGCCCACGTTCGCACTCTTCGACCACATGCTCAAAAGAACCATGAGGCCGGCGATAATACAAACCCAGAACATGAGCGTTCTAATGGTCGAATTCACCAGGATTCCTCTCTTCCGGCGCTGAAAAAGCCTCTAAAAAGCTCTCCAGCACCATCTCCATCTTCTTCTTGGACGTAGGCACGTCCCCCAAAGTCGCGAAGGCACAACACATCTTCACGGCAAATACGTCCGTTCCCCCGCTTCGAAGGACAGTCAACTCAATTTTACTCTCAGGGCAGGGAAAGTCCTAGCAATCTGTGCGCCGGTCCGGCAGCGGCTCATCAACCGCGCCATAGGCGCAAAGGTAGTTAGCCGGGAATTGCTTCCATTCGTGGCCATCGAGTAGGTCCCATCACCCGCGCCGTAGGCGTAAAAGGTAGTTAGCCGGGAATTGCTTCCATTCGTGGCCATCGAGTAGGCCCCATCACCCGCGCCGTAGGCGCAATGTTGATTAGCCCCGCGCTTCAGCGTGGGGTGGGCGAAACCAATAATTTACTCGGAGTCCCGTAGGGACGGCGCTCATCCTCCAGGCTGGTCGCCACAACGCGGATTCCCGCCATCGGCTCCAATTCAACTCCCTTCATCCAGACAATGCGGCCATCGAGTTCGAGAACTGGCCACAATGCTCTCCTGGAGCCTGTAACCCGCAATCGTTCAAGCACTTCCTTTGCCTTGCGCGGGCCGGACGAGTAGCGCAGCAGCACGCGGTCGCCCGGCTTCCAGTTGCGCAGCGTGGCTGTGCGATCAGGAGCGGATTCATGGACCTCTTCCGCCGCCTCGGGAGCCGCGCTCTCAATGCGCAGCTTCAGCCCGAAGGCCGTAGCCGTTACCTCGCCAGGCACAGCCACGCGGTATTCGGGGGGAGCCTCTTTTCGAACTCCGCCTCCGCTCACAGCTACTCTCAACTCTCTCTGTGTTCGCTCGGCGCTGAGCCCCTGGGCCAGTTCCAGCTTCTGGCTGGCGTGCCCGTTCAGCGCCATGGCGCGCAAAGCCTCGGTCGAGGGGAAGTCGACTGTCGCGCCCAACTGCTCTGCCGCGTAGCGAAGAATCCGCCGCTGAAGGGCCGGAGCCAGCGCGGCCAGCCGTAGGACATCCAGGGCCAGGCCATCGCCAGAGGCGCGGCCTCCGCCCCGTACTGGACGGCCCGGCAGGATCAACTGCGGGGCCAGGCGGGCCACTTCGGCCTGCCACCATGCTTCCTCGTCGCGGGCCAGTGTAGCCATCTGCTCCAGGTGCTCTCGCAGCCGCGGGTTCCAACCCTCCAGCAGCGGCAGCAGTTCGTGCCGGATGCGGTTGCGGGTGAAGGTGAGATGACTGTTGGAGGAGTCTTCGCGCCACTTTTGGCCCAGTGCGTTCAGATAAGCCTCAACCTCCGCCCGCGTCACGCACAGCATCGGACGCAGAATGCGCCCCTCCGCAAACTCGATCGCCGGATAAATGCCGCTGAGCCCTCCGGTCCATGCTCCGCGCAGAAATTTGGCCAGAACGGTTTCGGCCTGATCGTCGCGGGTGTGGGCCGTGGCCACGGCATCCACCTCGCCCGAAGCCATCAGTTGCCGGAACCAGCCGTAGCGCAGGCTGCGCGCTGCCTCTTCGATGGTCTCTCTGTTTTCTTTGGCCGCTGTCCCGGCATCCACCCGCGCCTCATGAAAGGGAAGGCCAAGCTCCGCCGCCAGAGCGCGGGCAAAGGCCAGGTCGCCGTCGGCCTCTTCGCCGCGCAGCCCGTGGTGCAGATGGGCAGCGTGCAACACCAGGCCCAGTTCCTTGCTCCGCTCGGCCAGTGCGCGCGTCAGGGCCACCGAGTCCGCGCCGCCAGACAGTCCTACGGCCAGCCGCAGTCCCGGTCTGAGCAGCGTTGTGTCAATCGCGAGCGTAGGGAGCAGAGTAGGGCGCATCCACAAATGATAAGCCGGAGGGCTACTATGTGTGTTGCCACATTCACCGATGTAACTTGGCGCTTACTTGCGCTGTGCTACGATCTGCTTCACGGTGTTACGAACCAAGCCTGCTTCCGTGGCTCCAGAGGCGATGAGATCGAGCGTTGCTTCCAGTTCTTCCAACTCGTGACGGTCAAATGCCTGCGCGGCGTATTCGTTTCTGCGCCAGGTGCGCAGATTGGGCAAATGCAGTTGCGCCATCAATCGCGCGGGCTTATCCATTACCAGACTCCGACTCTGGCGTACTTCCCATGCAGTTCCGGTCAGACTGCTCTCGATATTGGCTCCCACATTGAGCACCTGGCCGTAGTGCCGCTGCATCTCTTCGACCAATTCATAGTAGCGATGGAGCGCAGGGTGAGCCGATTCGAGCCGCTCTGTCTCGTGAATGAGAAGCATCGCTCGCGGTGCGGCCACCTCTGCCCAGACCTGCAGGGCTGTTTGCGGCGATTGCAGATGAGTCAGCAGAAAGCGGCATAAAAACAGCTCCGGCGCTTCAACCGGGAAAGGGGCTAGGAGAATATTGTGGCGCAAGAATTCCAGCTTTGCGAAGTTAGCGTGCGCCTCGGCAATATAGCGCTCTGAAGCATCAAGGCCAATCGTTCGTTGGGGCTTAAGAACAGCATCGAGCAATTGTGTCGTCCAGCCGGGTCCGCAGCCCAGATCGACAGCCAGCCGAAGAGTGCGCGGCCGGCGGAAATCAAGAGCCAACTCCAGCAGTTCGCGCGTCTCCGGCTCGTATACTTCGGCAAGACGGCGCAGTCTGCGACTCGCTTCCTCGTGGTCTCCAAATGTGTAGGACATAATCGGAAGTATAACCACTATGTTGCGGCTGGGCCTACTCCCCCTGACGATGAATTTGTCTTTCATCATCCAGCCGCACACAGTGCTATACTCCAACCGATATGCAAGTATTTGTGATTCTTCCCGCCGCCGGGCTTGGAACTCGTATGGCCGGGCCGCAGCCCAAACAGTTTCTGGCGCTTGACGGGGTCCCCATCCTGATTCATTCGCTGCGCGCCTTTGCTTCGGTGCCGCGCGTGACGGCCATTTTTGTGGCCGTGCGCAAGCCGGAGATCGAGCGCGTCCAGGCCCAGATTGCCGAGTACGGCTTCACTGGCAAGGTCCACGTGGTGGAAGGCGGCGACAATCGCCAGGAATCTGTTTCCCACGCCATGGCCGCTCTTGCCGCCGAGCCGGACGACATCATCCTGGTGCATGACGCCGTGCGCCCGCTGATTGACGCTGCCACCATCGAGCGGACCATCGACGCGGTCATCGAGCACGGAGCGGCCATCGTGGGGCTGCCTGCCGTCGACACCATCAAGCAGGTCGAGCGGACCGCCCACGGGGCGCTGATTACCTCCACCATCCCGCGCGAGTTCATCGTGCTGGCCCAGACGCCGCAGGGCTTCCGCTTCGGGTTGTTGCAGCGCGCCTTTGCCGAGGCCATCGCGGACGGCTTTGTAGGCACCGACGAGGCCTCGCTGGTCGAGCGCGCCGGCCTTCCGGTGGCTGTGGTGCATGGCTCTCAGATTAATCTGAAGATTACCCAGCCGGGCGATCTGGAGTTGGCCGAGTTCTATCTGCGCCAGCGCGCCCGCTGATTCCGGCTCAACGAAATTTGAATCGTCGCCGGTTGAGTTCCGAGGACAGGCACTACAACCATGGAAACACGCATCGGATTTGGTTACGACTCGCACGTCTTCAAGAAGGGCGTGCCCCTGCACCTTGGCGGGCTCCTGATCGATCACCCCGAGGGCCTGGCTGGCCACTCTGACGGCGATCTGCTGCTCCACGCCGTTACCGATGCGCTCCTGGGAGCCGTGTCCGCTGGCGACATCGGCAGCTTTTTCCCGCCCAGCGATCCGCGCTGGAAGGACGCCGATTCGGCCATCTTCCTCAACCAGGCTAGGGAAACGCTGCAACATGCCGGCTACCGCATCGTGAATATCGACACCACGCTGATCCTGGCCGCGCCCAAAATCGGCCCCATCTCCGCCAAAATGCGCGCCCGTGTCGCGGACCTACTGGGTCTCGGCACGGACCAGGTGAGCATCAAAGCCAAAACCCCCGAAGGGCTGAATCTCGACCACGTCGCTCAGTGCCACGCTGTTGTCCTCGTCGAGCGCGTCATCGATCCCGAAGAGCTGAAGACCATGAGCGCCGTCATCGAAAACCAGAGCCAGATCGAGGAAGTCGTCGACGACCTCCTCTCCAGCGTCCCCGCCTTGCCCAAATAGCACGCCGCGCAAAGTCAAGGCATTCCTCAGAGCAGGGAATTGGGAAGCAGGGAACCGGGAACCTCGAACCTCCCCATTTCCGCGCCTGACTCAGTTTTTGATTGCGCATCTCGTCTTTTGGTCTTACCTTGTCACAGAGTTCCCATCCCACCTCTGGAGTCTTCCGTATGCACTTTCTTGCGTTCTTCTTGCAAAATCAGCCCGATCCTGAGGCCATTCGCCAGGCGCTCATGGTCATGATGGCCGTTATTCCTATCGTCATCATCGTGTGTCTGGCCGTTGTCCTTGTGCCCTTCTGGTTCATCTGCAAAAAGGCTGGCTTCTCGCCCTGGCTTACATTCCTGAACGTCGTTCCCCTGGGCGGCGTCATCCTTTGGTACGTGCTGGCCTTTTCCGAGTGGAAGGTTGTGCCCGCGCCCCAGCCAGCATGGATGCCGCAGCCGCCCTTCCCCCCTCAATCGCCCTTCCCGCCCCAGCCGCCTGTTCCACCCCAGGCCTGAGCCTGTCAAAGAGGGAGCACGGGTCGCGTCCCGATTGCTAACATGGAATCACAATGTCTGATTCGGCTCCCTCTACGCCAAAAACTCCCCGCGTCCGTTTTGCTCCCTCGCCCACTGGCTTCCTCCACGTCGGCAGCGCCCGCACCTTCATCTTCAATTGGCTCTTTGCCCGCCACAACCACGGAACCGTGGTCCTGCGCCTGGACGACACCGATGTCGAGCGCAACACCGACGCCAGTGTCCAGTCCATCTTCGAGGGGCTGCGCTGGCTCGGCCTCGACTGGGACGAAGAGTACAAGCAATCCGAGCGCCTTGCCCTCCATCGCCAGCAGGCTGAAGCCATCTTCGCCCGCGGCCTTGCCTATCGCGACTTCACCCCCGCCCACTCCGGCGATGACAACCAGTCCTCAGCGCAGGGCGGCTGGCTCTTCAATCCCTCCATGCGCGATCTTTCCCGCGAAGACTCCGACCGCCGCGCCGCCGCTGGCGAGCCCTTCGCCCTCCGCTATCGCGTCCCCCGAGGCCAGGGCCGCACCCTCAGCTTCACCGACAGCGTCTACGGCCCGCAGTCCAAGCTCGCCGACGAGGTCGAAGACTTCGCCCTGCTGCGTTCGGATGGCAACCCCACCTACCACCTTGCCTCCTGCGTCGACGATGCCGATCTTGCCATCACTCACATCATTCGCGGCCAGGATCACCTCACCAATACCTTCAAGCATTTGTTGATCTTTGAGGCGCTCGGCATTGATTCGCCACAGTTTGCGCATCTTCCCCTGCTCGTCGCACCCGACGGCGCCAAGCTCTCCAAGCGCAAGCACGGCCCCGTCGTCAGCGTCACCACCTATCGCGATGCCGGCTTCCTCCCCCAGGCCTTCATCAACTTCCTCTGCCTCCTCGGCTGGTCGCCCAAGAACGACCTGGAGTTCCTCACGCTCGACCAGATCGTCGCTGCCTTCACCCTGGAAAACGTCAACCGCTCCAACGCGGTAATCAATTTCACAGAAACAGCCTTGAGCTCTTCGGATCTTGCCACCTTCGATCCCAAGTCCATCTGGTTGAATGCCGAGCATCTGCGCGCGCTCCCCGTCGAAGACCTTAGCCGTCAGCTCGCGCCTTTCTTCACGAGTGCAGGCTTTGATCCCTCGCCAGAAAAAATCCTCGCCGTCACCCCTCTCATCCGCGAACGCATCAAGCTCCTGCGCGACGCCGTCTCCGCCGCCGACTTCTTCTTCCTCCCCCAGCTCGCCCCCTACGACCCCGCCGAGCTGATCCCGAAGAAGTGCGATGCGGCCATGGCCTTGCGCGTCCTTGAGCACGCCCGGCAACTCCTCGCCAGCGCCTCTTTCGACCCCGCTTCACTCGAACAAACCCTTCGCCAGACCGCCGACTCGCTTGGCCTCAAGCCCGGTCCCATGTTCCAGCCCATCCGCGTCGCCGTCTGCGGCCGCAAAAACGCGCCGCCTCTCTTTGAAACCATGGCCGTCCTCGGCCGCGACCTCTGCCTCGCCCGCATCCGCCAGGCCGAAGCCAGTCTTCAGTCGCTCGCCTGAGCACTAAATAGAAGCAGTATGTAGCGCCGGCCTCCCGGCCGGCTGTCGCGTGGGTCTCCCGACCCACGCGCGCGCAGATCGAACTTCCAACCTGTCTGGCCGATGGTCCCGGTCTGACCATCCACAAACGATTGGGTGCCCCATCCTTTCGAGCACTTGGCGAAAGGGTGGGAGACCACGAACCTCAATGGGTAGTTTTTCGTTTTCCTGACGAAGTCATCAGTCGAAAAACTCAATAATGAGCCAAGAAGCGTCAGGGCACGACTTCAGTCGTGCCGGGTGGCCCCTGTCTGACAATCCACAAATGATTGGGTGCCCCAGGTCTCGCTTTTGAGACCTGGGAGACCACGAACCTCAATGGGCCGTTTTTCGTTTTCCTGACGTAGTTATCAGTGGAAAAACTCAATAACGCGCCAAGAAGCGTCAGGGCCCGACCTCAGTCGTGCCGGGTGGCCCCTGTCTGACAATCCACAAATGATTGGGTGCCCCAGGTCTCGCTTTTGAGACCTGGGAGACCACGAACCTCAATGGGCCGTTTTTCGTTTACCTGACGAAGTTATCAGCGGAAAATTCAATAATGAGCCAAGGAGCGTCAGGGCACGACTTCAGTCGTGCCGTAAGTTATTGGAAATAAATGGCGGGCTTTAGCCCCTGAGGGATGGCGGGTGGCACACATCTGCCCTATAAAACTGGGAATCGGCGGATTCTCGGTCTGAAAACCCAGACCAGCGGCGCCCATCTCCAGAGGCAGATTGAAATATCATGCACACCCCCGTGAAATAATAAAACCAGCCATGACCAACTCGAATCCGGAAAGCCCAGTCGTTCCAACCCAAGCCGCCGCCACCCCTTCCAACTTCCTCCGCGATCAGATCGTCGAGGATCTCCGCACCAAAAAGTACGGCGACGCTATCGTCCAGACCCGCTTTCCCCCCGAGCCCAACGGCTATCTCCACATCGGCCACGCCAAGGCAATTTGCATCGACTTCGGCCTTGCCGACGAGTTCGGCGGCAAAACCAACCTGCGCTTCGACGACACCAATCCCGAAAAGGAAGAGCAGGAGTACGTCGATTCCATCATGAAGGACGTGCGCTGGCTCGGCTTCAACTGGGAGCGCCTCTGCTACACCTCCGACTACTTCGGCCAGCTCTACGAGTGGGCTTTGCAGCTCATCAAGGCCGGCAAGGCCTATGTTGATGACCTATCCGTCGATGAAATCCGCCAGTACCGCGGCAACTTCAATGAGCCCGGCAAAGACAGCCCCTATCGCAACCGCTCCATCGATGAAAACCTCGACCTCTTTCAGAGAATGAAATCCGGCGAGTTCCCCGACGGCAGCCGCGTCCTCCGCGCCAAGATCGACATGGCCTCGCCCAACCTCAATATGCGCGATCCCATCATGTACCGCATCCTGCATGCCAGCCACCAGCGCACCGGCGATGCCTGGTGCATCTACCCCATGTACGACTACGCACACGGCCAGTCGGACTCCCTCGAGCAGATCACCCACTCCATGTGCACCCTCGAGTTCGCCGACCACCAGCCCCTCTATCGCTGGTTTATCGAGCATCTCGGCATCTTCCCGTCACAGCAGATCGAGTTCGACCGTCTGAACCTCACCTACACCCTGCTCAGCAAGCGTAAGCTCCTCCAACTCGTGCAGGAAAAGCGCGTCAGCGGCTGGGACGATCCCCGCATGCCCACTCTCTCCGGCGTCCGCCGCCGCGGCTTTACCCCTGAGGCCCTCCGCGCCTTCTGCGCTGTCACCGGCGTCTCGCGCACCAACGGCGCCACCGACATTGAAATGCTCGAGCACTTCCAGCGCGACGACCTCAACCACCGCGCCAGCCGCGCCATGGCCGTCCTGCACCCGTTGAAGCTCGTCATCGACAACTACCCAGAAGGCGAAGAGTATGTCGAGGTCGCCAACAACCCCGAAGATCCCTCCGCCGGAACCCGTCAGGTGCCCTTTTCCCGCGAGATATACATCGAGCAGGATGACTTCCGCGAGGTTCCTCCGCCCAAGTACTACCGGCTCTCTCCGGGCAAGGAAGTCCGCCTGCGCAATGCCTATTTCGTCACCGCGCAAAGCGTGTTGAAAGACGCAGCCGGTACCATCATCGAGGTCCACTGTACGTATGACCCTGCCAGCCGGGGCGGCAACTCCCCCGACGGCCGCAAGGTCAAATCGACCATGCACTGGGTCTCGACCGCCCACGCCATCTCCGCCGAAATCCGTCTCTACGGCAACCTCTTCAGCAAAGCCGATCCATACGACTTGGAAGAAGGCCAGGACGTTCTCGACAATCTCAACCCCAACTCGCTGGAAATCCTCTTGGGAGCCAAGCTGGAGCCATCTCTGGCCAGCGCCACGCCCGAGGAACACTTCCAGTTCGAGCGCGTCGGCTACTTCTGCGTCGATCCAGACTCCACTCCGGGCCGTCTGGTCTTCAACCGTACCCTCCCGCTCAAAGACTCCTGGGCCAAACTCGAGAAGAAGTCCGGCGCATAGAGTTCCACAGAGGTAACACGGAGGGAGCAGCGGCCTTCACAAGCTGCGGAGAAACTTGATCCGAGCGGCGTTTTGTATCAGGGCACGACTGGTAGGTCAGGGCTTCAGCCCTGACTGCCGTAAGTAGCCTTAAATGAATGTGGGCTTTACAGACTACGGATAAACTCATCAGGAATGGCACGAAGTGCCGATAGACGCCCCGATAGAGCAAGGGCTTTAGCCCCTGAGGTATGCTTTCCGGACCGCGTGCCCCACCCCGCCGCAAATGCGCTCAATTAAGCCTTCTTAGAGCCTCTATTTCGCGGTTTACGGCAGATATAGTCCTGATATAACCCGCCATTCTCATCAAATGCGCGGCAGGTCGTCCAGGCCTGCCCGGCCCACAATGCACGGGTTTCCCAGGTCTGGATTTTCGGACCTGGGAAACCAAATAATCTTCTCTTCGCGCTAGGCCCTCAGGAATATCGGAGGGAGCATGGGCCTTCAGGCCCATGAGTCCAGGCCCGCAATCCGAATGGCTTTAGCCACGGGCCTTTCCTCCGTCCCGCCTTAGACCTCTGTCCACCACCGGAAGTTTGCAGATAATTACCCTCCCCCGGCGCACAATCACAACTAGGAGACAAGCGTGCAAAATCCCTCATCGAGCCGAGAATCTGTATGCGGCACACCTTTCGCCGCACCCCATTTCTCCCCCTGCACCACGCCATTTTCACTCCGCGCCCAAATCTTCGCGTTTTTCGACTGTAAAACTGTAAGTCTTATCGAACCTATTTAAAATCAATGATTTCCGCGATGGAATTTTACTGAAATACTGGCGTACATAATCTGTAAAATTGGACACTACCGCCTAAGTTATTCCAAATAAATATCTTCCACGCGCCGGTCTTACAGCCGCAGAAACGCCATCGCCACATGGTTGACCGCAAAGGCCGCGATCCAGGCCAGCGCCAGCATATAGACAAACTGGATGGCCGGCCACTTCCAACTATTCGTCTCGCGCTTGACCACGGCCATCGTTGATGTGCACTGCATGGCGAAGGCAAAGAAGATCATCAGCGCTAGCGCGCCGCCCAGTGTCATGTCGTGCTGCAGCGCCGTCTGCAGGCTCAGGGCACGGGTATCTGCTTCGGCGCCGTACAGGGTGCCCATCGTGCTGACCATCACCTCCCGGGCCGCCACGCTCGAAATCAGACCGATGCCGATCTTCCAGTTGAAGCCCAGCGGCGCAATAACTGGCTCGATGAAGCGCCCGAGGTGTCCGATCAGGCTGTCGGCCAGTTCGGGAGCGGCGTATGCGCCGGATGCCGTATGAATCACCGGCAAATGGTCCAGTACCCAGAGCGCCAGCGTGACGCACAGGATGACGGTTCCAGCCTTGTGCACAAAGATGCGGCCGCGGTCGATAAGCCGCAAAGACAGCGAGCGCAGCGTGGGCATCCTGTACTGCGGCAGTTCCAGAATGAATGGCGTCTCGCTGGACTTGAGAATCGAACTCTTGAGCAGCCACGCGGTAGCCAGAGCGGCGACAAAACCCGCAAGGTAGAGGCCCAGCATCACCAGCGTCCGCAAGCCGAGAAAGCCATGCAGGTAAACGGTGTTGGGGATGAAGGCCGCAATCAGCAGCATATAAACCGGCAGCCGCGCCGAGCAGGTCATGAAGGGAGCCACCAGAATCGTGGCCAGCCGATCGCGCTTGTTGGCAATAACGCGCGTGGCCATGATGGCCGGAACCGCGCAGGCATAGGCCGAAAGCAGGGGAATGAAAGCCTTGCCATTCAATCCAATCGTGCGCATCACGCGGTCGGCGATCAGCGCGGCGCGAGACAAGTAGCCCGAGTCTTCGAGGATTCCGATAAAAAGAAACAACAGCAGGATTTGCGGTAGAAAAACGAGAACGGACGAGATGCCCTTCCATGCGCCGTCGATCACTAGCGACTGCACCCAACCGGAGGGCAGCACATCCCGCATCAGGCCGCCAATGCGGGTCAGTATGTCGCCAAAACCGTCAGATAGCGGCTGGCCGATGGAGAATACCACCTCAAAAACGCCAACAACGACAAGCAGAAACAGGAGCGGTCCCCAGATGCGGTGGAGCAGCACGTCGTCGATCTTGCGTGTGCCCTCGACCGAAAGAGGAGCGCTGTAGCCCGTCTGCCGGCTGACCTGCGCCGCCCACGTGTGGGCGCTGGCGGCGTTGCCCAGGATCGGCAAGGTCAGCGGTTGTGCGCCTTTTCGCTCGGTGTGCTGGTTCAGAAAAAGCGAAACAGCTTCCAGGCCTGTTCCCTGGAAGGCACTGATCTCGGCCACTGGAGTGCCCAGTTCACGCGCCAGCTTGAGTGTGTCGATGTGGCCGCCACGGGCCTCCATCAGGTCGCTCATGTTGAGCAGCACCAGCGTTGGCAACCCTTGCGCGAGCACGGGCGCAGCCAGCATCAACTGGCGGGTCAGGTGCAGGGAATCGAGCACCAGAAGCACCGCGTCAGGCTTTGGAGTGCCGGGCATCTTGCCATGCAGCACATCGATGGAAACGCGTGCGTCCTCAGAGTATGGGTCGAGAGAGTAGATGCCGGGCAGATCGATCAGTGTCAAATCGTCACGGCCCACGCCGGCCATCAGGCCCAGCCGCTCTTCGACGGTGACGCCGGGGAAGTTGGCCACTTTCTGGCGCATACCGGTCAACCGATTGAAGAGAGTGGATTTGCCGGAATTTGGCGGCCCAATCAGCACTACGGTGCGAAGGGGCCCTGCCGGGGGCAGAGGTTTGCTTGCCTGAGAGGCCGGAGATGTGCAGCAGCCGCTCATTGTGCGGCCTCAGATGTCTTGGAAACGTCCTTGTCTGGGACCTCTTCCAAGGCTTCCGCCTCAGAAGCGCGCACCCGGATGGCTGCGGCGGTCTCGCGCCTGAGGGCGATCTCCATGCCGTCCACGCCGTATACCATCGGGTCGCCCGCCGGTGCGCGGCGCAAAGCCGTTACCAGCGCATTGGGGACGAAGCCCATATGCATCAAGTGGTTCTGCACGAATTCAGGCAGATCAAGGCTCACCAGAACCCCGCTCTCACCCACATTCAGTTCGCTCAACAAGCTCAATCGGTGGACTCCCTTGGACCGTTGAAAGTGCAGGTTTCTTGAAATACGACCATTATGGTCCTATTTCAGTATACGAACATAATGGACTGAAGAGCAAATGCCGACTCCGCTAAGCGAGTATGCGTGACTTAACCCCCAGGGACAGAGATGACCGGCATCCTTGCTTCGTTTGTCCTGCCTGTACATTGCCACTATTAACTATGATTACAATATATTATTAATAAGCATATGTGACCATAAATACTATGGCTTGTGACTGAAATCACTCTCCGTTCTGATAATCCGGGCGCGAGGTGACGAGTGGAACAGTACTGTATTTTTGATCGCCGCGCGGTCTCGATTATTTGAGCAGCCCAGCTACCTTCGGGCAGGTTGTTCGCCCCCACTGTTCGTATAGGCAGGCGGGTATGGGGAGTAAAGATTTCGGAGTAAAATTCTCTCTGGAGATAGGAAAAAAGGGAGCGACCATGCAATATCGCAGGTTTGGAAAGCTAGATTGGAAGGCTTCGGCGCTGGGATTTGGCTGTATGCGTTTTCCTACAATTGACGGTGATCGTCTCAGTTCAAATATCGATGAGGCCGAAGCGGTGCGCATGGTTCGTCACGCCATCGACAACGGAGTCAATTATGTCGATACCGCATACCCCTACCATGGAGGCCAAAGCGAGATTGTGGTGGGCAAGGCGCTGAAGGATGGATACCGGGAGAAGGTCAAGCTGGCCACTAAACTGCCAGTCTGGTTTGTCGAAAGCCCGGCGGACTTTGACCGGCTGCTCAATGAGCAACTGACGAAGCTACAGACCGACCACATTGACTTCTACCTGCTGCACGCGCTGGGCCATGAGCGGTGGCAAAATATTGTTCTGAAACACGATCTGTTGGGAAGAGCCGAGGCAGCGCTCGCCGATGGCCGCATCCGGCATCTTGGTTTTTCCTTCCACGACGATTACCCGGCCTTCGAGGAGATCGTCAACGGCAGCGATTTATGGAGTTTCTGCCAGATTCAGTACAACTATATGGACACGGAGAATCAGGCGGGCGTTCGCGGCCTGAAACTGGCGTCAAGCAAGGGTTTGGCCGTGGTTGTCATGGAACCGCTGATGGGTGGCCGGCTGGCTGACCCGCCCAAAGACATTCTCGAATCCATGCAGAAATTTCCCGTGCGGCGTTCTCCCGCCGAGTGGGCGCTCCAGTGGCTCTGGGATCAGCCGGAAGTCTCGGTGATTCTGAGCGGCATGAGCACGATGGCACAGGTAGAAGAGAATCTGCAATCCGCAGATCGTTCGCGTGTTCAGAGTTTCACTACAGCCGAGCAGGCGCTGATTGCGGAGGCTAAGGAGAAATATGGCGCGCGCAGCGTGATTCCATGCACCAAATGCAGTTACTGCATGCCCTGTCCCAATGGCGTCAACATCCCCACCAATTTTGAATTTTTCAATTACGCTCACTTGTACGACGACCTGCCGGGGGCACGCTTCAAGTACGGGGTCTTTCTTACCGAGGGGCAGCGCTCCGGCGCCTGCATTGCCTGCGGCGTCTGCGAGGGTCTGTGCCCGCAGAAGATCGAAATCAGCCAGTGGATGCCCAAGGTGACCGCGCTGCTGGCCTGAGCGATTTTGCAGGCCTGGTTTCTTCTGGCAGCGAAGCCGGTGAGACGATTTGCCGGCAATCCGGTGGCGAGTGGAGTTCACCGCCGGATTGCTCGATTCACTTGATGCGGATCGGATCGGCCCACGTGCCGCGGAACAGGTACTTCTGCGTGTAGATCGTCTTTGTGAACTTTCCATAGCGGATATCGGTCCCGGCATAGAGTCCCAGCACAAAGCAATCGCCGGGCAGCGGGAACGTGTCCGAGACACTCTGCTGTTTCAGCCTTGGGTCAATTGTCCGCCGATGGGTTTCTCCCGGCTCCCAATCCTTGTGCGGAGCAAAAACGTAGCGCAACTCGCTTCCGAGCGAGAAGACTGTGTTGTTGGTAAGTTCAAATTCCACAGGAACTTCTTTGGCCTTGTCCAGGTCTGTGACCGGTGTGCGCAGCTCGAGCGTGGGCCACACGATCTGCTCCTTGCCGGTGAGCACCACGACCGACTCTTGCTTGAGCAGGCGTCCCTGGGCGTTGTAGCTTTCGAAGACCAGTTCGCGATCCATCAGGTCCTGGCCCGCGAACGAGAGATTCCCGCTGACATAACCGTGAGCATCGGGCGCAGTCTCCCAAAGCACAGCGTCCTGATAGATGACCCTGAACTGTTTGACCTCCGGTCGCAGGAAGGCCTCGACCGGAACCTCATTCTTGTAGAACTGCTGATTTTTGGGTGAAGCAACCAGTGCCTGGTTATACTCAGCGAGCGCATGCCACGCCGGCCGCGGATATCCGGTCCTGTCGTTTACATCCTTGAAACCCCAGAACCCAAACCACTCTTCGGCCGTGTCTTTATGCACGGCAGGATCGCCGCCCTTCCACCACCCATCGGCGTAATAGAAGGGGCATACGCCGGCAACGCCCGAATCGAGCAGTGCGCGATAGGCGCTGGTCATGGCCTCTGCCTGCTCTTCCAGCGTGTTGCCTCCGTACTGGCGATCACCCGCCCCCTGGCGAGAGATAGAGCGGCCAAATTCGGTCACCAGCACCGGCTTCGCGCCGCCATTGCGTTCCGCTACGAAGCGATTCGTATTCGCATAGCCGTGGGTAAAGTTGGACCCTTCCGTCGAGTAGTCGTAGGTGTTGTGGCCGTACACGTCGAAGACGTTAAGGTTCAGCCAGCCGGTAATTGCCGTGTTGCCCGAGATGGTGACGGGCACTCCCGGATCTTCTTGATGAATCAGGTCGCGGACCTTGATCCACAAATCCAGGGTCGGCTGCGCCCCCACCTTGTGGATGTGCGCGGGCATCGGCTCATTCATGATCAGGTAGGTGATGATGCAATCGTATTTTCTGGTGTAAGCCAGGGTGCTCTTCACCTGCTCCAGGTCCCGCTTCACCACGTTGGGATCGCCAAAATCCTCATCGGGCTTGACCCAGATTCCGTAGACGATCTTCAAGCCGGATGCCTGCACCAGTTGGAGTTCGTCTTCGGGCATCGCCGCCCAGGTGCGGATGCCATTGAATCCGGCAGCCTTGATGTTTTTCAGATCCTGCTGGATCTCCGGCAGATTGGAGACATGCGGCTTTTGCGGATTCTCGCCGGGGCGCGCACCGGGCTCGTAGCCTATGGCATTGACGAAGAACTTGTGGCCATCGACGTAGTACCAGCCGTCTTTAATCTCGATTTTGTCTTTGGGCGCCGGTGCGGCAAGAGCCGTGACACAGCAAGCCAGAAAAGCCAGCGAAATGCAACGATGTAAATAAGCTTTCATGAGCAGACCTTTCGCGCCCTCTCCGGGGCGCCGCGAAACAAACAACCAGAGTCAAAGATAAATGAGAGCCGCCACAACTCTGGCTGGAAATGTTCACCCGATGCACCAAGAAAGAGTTTGTGCCAGGTGGGCCGGAGTCCAGACATTAGTCTTCGGTACTGCATGAAGGCGGCCCATTTCAGACGTTGACAATTGGCCTTTACGCTCAGAGACGGCTATTGGTCTTCATATGCGGATTCGGAGTGCTCGGACGGCAAATCTGAAACGGAGCTGTTATTTGGTTCATTTTCGGGTTTTGCGTTCTATTTGGCTCATGAAATGGTCTTCGCAATGCGGGATTTGCCACCCGCTTTGTGTCATGCATCACAGCAACTCTACCCCCCGTAGAAGAGACTCAAACAAGCGGTTGATTTTCCGCCAGCCGCGCTATGAGGCAAAACTAATGAGTGAACAAAAGATGGTAATTATGGATGGGAACGAGGCAGCTGCCTCGGTTGCCTATCGTCTCTCCGAAGTCGTCGCAATCTACCCAATTACCCCCTCGTCGCCAATGGCCGAGTGGGCCGATCAGTGGCGCTCGGAAGGGAAGAAGAATATTTGGGGCGCATTGCCCATCGTAGAAGAGCTTCAAAGCGAAGGCGGAGCGTCTGGCGCTTTGCACGGCGCATTGCAGGCAGGGGCCTTCGGGACCACCTTCACGGCGTCACAGGGCTTGCTGCTGATGATTCCCAACATGTTCAAGATTGCCGGTGAACTGACCCCGGCGACCATGCATGTGACAGCTCGCACACTGGCCACCCACGCGCTGTCGATCTTCGGCGACCACTCCGACGTGATGGCCTGCCGCTCGACGGGTTGGGCGATGCTGGCCTCGAACTCGGTGCAGGAAGTTGCCGACATGGCGCTGGTGGCGCAGATTGCAACTCTTGAATCCCGCATCCCGTTCATGCATTTCTTCGATGGTTTCCGCACCTCGCATGAGGTGGGCAAGCTCCTGCCCATCAGCGACGAGACCATTCGCGCGATGATGGACGACAAGTACATCATCCAGTACCGCCAGAACGCCCTCAGCCCCGACCGCCCGATGATCCGTGGCACGGCGCAGAATCCCGATGTCTTCTTCCAGGCTCGCGAGGCCTGCTCTCCCTTCCATGCCGCCGTTCCAGGCATCGTGCAGTCGGTGATGGATCGCTTTGCGGCTCAGACCGGCCGCGCCTATCACCTGTTTGACTACTATGGCGCGCCTGACGCTGAACGAGTAATTGTGGTGATGGGTTCCGGAGCCGAAGTTGCCGACGAGACTGTGGACGCGTTGAATAAACAGGGCGAGAAGCTTGGGCTGCTCAAGGTTCGGCTCTACCGGCCCTTTGACGCGAGCGCTTTCCTGGCCGCGCTGCCCTCGACTGTGAAGTCGATTGCCGTTCTCGACCGCTGCAAGGAGCCGGGCGCTTCCGGCGAGCCGCTTTACATGGACGTTGTGACAGTACTGGCTGAGAATGCGGCCAATCTGCCCTTCGCTGCCAAGCCGACGGTGATTGGCGGGCGGTATGGCCTTTCTTCGAAGGAATTCACTCCGGCGATGGTCAAGGGGATCTTCGACGAAATGGCGAAGCCCGCGCCGAAGAATCACTTCACCATCGGCATTAACGACGACGTCTCGCACACCAGCCTGACCTACGATCCCAACTTCTCCACCGAAGACCCCAAGACCGTGCGTGCTCTGTTCTACGGGCTGGGTTCTGACGGGACAGTAGGCGCCAACAAAAACTCCATCAAGATCATCGGCACTGAAACGCCGAATTTCGCGCAGGGGTACTTCGTATACGACTCCAAGAAGTCGGGGTCAATGACCACTTCACATCTGCGCTTCGGCCCCAACCCCATCCGATCGAGCTACCTGATTACCAAGGCCAGTTTCATAGCCTGCCACAACTTCAGCTTCCTGGAGAAGATGGATGCCGTGGCAGCGGCCCAGCCTGGTGCGGTCTTCCTGCTTAATTCGCCCTATTCGGCCGCGGAGGTTTGGGATCATCTGCCCAAGACCATGCAGCAGGAGATGCTGCGCAAGAAGATCGAGTTCTATGTAATCGATGGCTACGCAGTGGCGGATAAGACCGGCATGGGCCAGCGCATCAACACCATCATGCAGACCTGCTTCTTCGCTATCAGCGGCGTACTGCCGCGCGAAGAGGCCATCGAGCAGATCAAGAAATCCATCAAGAAGACCTACGGCAAGCGTGGCGATGCTGTGGTGGCCAAGAACTTTGCGGCTGTGGATGCTGCTCTGGCTCATCTGGAAAAGGTCGTTCTGCCGGCCAGTGCTTCGTCCGAATTTGACATTATCCCGGCGTTCGCAAGCAATGCGCCCAAGTTCGTCCACGATGTTCTGGGCCAGATTGCCGCGGGGCAGGGCGATCTGCTTCCGGTCAGCGCGATTCCCGCAGGCGGCGCCTTCCCCACAGGTACAACCCAGTGGGAAAAGCGCAACATTGCGCTGACTATCCCGGTCTGGGACAAGGACCAGTGCATCCAGTGCGGCAAGTGCGTTATGGTTTGCCCGCACGCGGTGATTCGCGCCAAGATCTACAGTGCGGAGCAGGGCGAGAAAGCGCCGGCTACCTTCAAGTGGGCCAAGCCCAAGTGGAAGGGCATGGAAGAGGCTCGCTACACACTGCAGGTTTCTCCAGAAGATTGCACCGGCTGCGGGGTTTGCGTCGAGGTTTGCCCGGCCAAGAGCAAGAGCGACGCCAGCCACAAGGCCATCAATATGGAGCTCCAGGCTCCGCTGCGCGAGCCCGAACGCGAGAACTGGGAGTTCTTCCTCGGTTTGCCCGAGGTCGACCGCTCCAAGCTGTCCCATACTCAGGTGAAGGATTTGCAACTGTTGCAGCCGCTGTTTGAGTTTTCGGGAGCCTGCGCAGGCTGCGGTGAAACTGCATACGTGAAGCTGCTGACGCAGCTTTTTGGCGATCGGCTGTATATTGCCAACGCCACCGGATGTTCGTCGATCTACGGCGGCAACCTGCCCACCACGCCTTACTCCAGCAATGCTCAGGGCCGCGGACCGACTTGGGCCAACTCGCTCTTTGAAGACAACGCCGAGTTCGGCTTTGGCATGAGAATCGCTCTCGATCAGCAGAAGGAGTTTGCGGATCTGCTGGTGACGCGTCTGGCTCCGGCCATTGGCGATGAGCTGGTAACCGCTTTGTTGGGAGCGTCGCAGAATACAGAGACGGAGATCAACGAGCAGCGTGAGCGTGTGAAGGCTCTGCGCGAGCGGCTTGCCGGCAATGGCTCTTCCGACGCAAAGAACCTTCTGGCAATCGCAGACATACTGGTTCGCAAGAGCGTTTGGATTCTGGGCGGCGACGGCTGGGCCTTCGACATCGGCTTTGGTGGACTGGATCACGTGCTCGGTTCCGGCAAGAATGTGAACGTGCTGGTGCTGGACACCGAAGTCTATTCGAACACCGGCGGACAGATGTCCAAGGCCACGCCGCGCGGCGCGGTGGCAAAGTTTGCCGCCAGCGGCAAGAAGAACAGCAGGAAGGACCTCGCCATGGAGGCCATCAGTTACGGCTCCGTATACGTGGCGCAGGTGGCGCTTGGTGGCAACGACAGCCATGTCGTCAAGGCTTTCCAAGAGGCTGAGGCACACGAAGGGCCTTCGATCATCATCGCTTACTCCAGTTGCATTGCCCACGGCTACGATCTGATACATGGCCTGGAGCAGCAGAAGCTGGCTGTGCAATCGGGCTACTGGCCGTTGATGCGCTACAATCCAGGATTGCGGGAGGAAGGCAAGAATCCGTTCCTGCTCGACTCCAAGGCGCCGGCAATTCCGCTCAAGGATTACACTTACCGCGAGGCTCGCTATACAATGCTGGCGCGCAGTAACCCGGATCTTGCAGCGAAGTTGCTTGAGGAAGCGCAGGACGATGTCGCGCGCCAGTGGAATGTATACTCAGCTCGGGCAGCGATGCCCGGCGGCGAGGGTGAAACAGCGCAACTCACTCCGGAGAAGAAAACAGAATAGAAACTGGCGGACATTGCCGCCGGAGGATCGGGATGATCGATTTTTCAACGCAGTACCTGGGCTTGAAACTGAATGGACCCATCGTGGTCTCGTCCACGCCGCTCTCGGAGTCGATCGACAATGTTCGCCGCATGGAGGATTCCGGCGCCTCAGCGATTGTGCTTACCTCGCTCTTTGAGGAGCAGTTGGAGCTTGAATCGCGGGCGCTGGATGAAGACCTTTCGAGGGGCACCGAGTCTTTTGCAGAGTCGCTCAACTATCTTCCAGACTTGAGCGACTATCACATGACGCAGGATGTCTACCTTGAGCACCTGCGGCAGTGCAAGGACGCAGTCAAGATCCCTATTCTGGCAAGTCTGAATGGAGCTACCGCCGGTGGGTGGACACGATTTGCCAAGGAGATGGAAGAGGCTGGCGCTGACGCCATTGAGTTGAACACCTATGCATTGGCCACGGACAAGAGACAGACTTCTTCAGCATTTGAGCAGCAATTGCTGGATTTGGTGAAGACGGTCACTGCCGCTGTCAAGGTCCCTGTGTCGGTAAAGCTGGCGCGGTCGTTTACCAGCCTGCCGAACCTGATCTCGCAATTAGAGGAGGCCGGCGCGCGCGGAGTGGTGCTATTCAACCGCTTCTATCAGCCGGACTTCGACATTGAGACTCTGGAAGTGCGGCCCACGCTGCACTTCTCCACGCCTTCGGAGTTGTTACCGCGTCTTCACTGGGCGGCAATTCTCTACGGTCACGTGAATCTGGATCTGGCCATCTCCGGCGGTGTTCACTCGGCTGAAGATGTGCTGAAGGGCATCATGGCCGGGGCCGGTGTAACGATGATGTCATCCGCGCTGCACATTCATGGCATCGAGCATATCGGCCGCGTGCTGGCCGACGTGCGCTACTGGCTGGAGAAGCGCGAGTACACCTCGCTGTGGGAGACGCGCGGATGCCTGAGCCGCCGCTCGGTTCCGGATACCTCAGCGTTTGACCGCGGCAACTACATCAAGACGCTCAGTTCCTATAGCCTGCGTCAGACGGTTGGCGCGTTCTAAAGTGGACCAACGATTGATGGATAAACGCCGAAAGCGGCAGCACTTATGTGTTGCCGCCTTCGGCGGTTTCGCTCACTCCCGGGTCAGGCTCAATGACAATAGCTCTGGAGCCTCTACTTCGTCGAATTGCATTTGAGTTGTGGGCGTCAGGACTGCGGCCGTGCGCCATCGCGTGATAGCCAGCGCGAGACTGAGAGCAACAAGCAACGCACTGTAACCAAAGAGGCTGTCAAGCATCCGCATCTCGATCTGCGCTCCTGCATTGATCAAAGGCAGAAGAAGCAGGGCGCAGGCCCAAAACACATATTGAAGATTTCCTTTTCCAGGCAAGTAAGAGCAGGTGAAGGGAATCTTTTTAGAGCCGTGCAGTGTGGCTTCGACCAGAATCATACCCAAAAGTCCAAGAACGAGAAGATGTTCGAGCGCAAGCCGCAAAGGCCACACAGAGAAGAACAGCACTGCCGACGCCAGCCAGATCGGGAGCACACTGATCACGACGAATGCGCGCCGGACCGCAGCAATATATGCGGACGGCTGCTGTAACTCGGTAATGCGGAATATCCAATTAGCCCGCAACGCAATGGGCATAGAGGCAACAATACGGATTCCGCCGATTGATATGCACATCATCAGAATACTGGCGGACAGAAAAGGCGCACTGACGAACGCTGATGCCGCGCCGCGAGAAGACAATCCTCCGGCGTAAAGAGCAACGACGTATGCCAGAACAATGGCAAAGCCAACGCCGAAATAGAAACTGAGAATCACGCGATGAGATCGGCTGCGAAGCAAGGTTCGAAGGCAAAAGCTCGTGACCGCTCCCTGCAGCGATTTACCAAAAGTTACTGGCCACTTGATTCGGTGAGAACCGGAAACGATGTCTGGAGACTCAACAATCTTGCGCAGTGTGTGGAAATAGGAGAGAAGCAGTGTGGCCATGGCTCCGGAAGCTGCAATCGCCAGCGCGATCCACGCCCGGTGCGCCAATTCGGCAATGACGGACTGCATGGGTCCGGTGACTCCATTGAGTTGCTGAAAAAGACCGAAGAACCAAAAGGTTGGGAGGCATTGCACTCCCGGCTCCCTAAGCACTTCTGGCGTTACAGAAGTAGGCTCTACGATGAATACGCCGATGAAAAGGCAGAAAGCAGCTACTTGAAGCAGTACCGAGAGTCGGAGGAAGAGCTGCCGTGGCAGCAGTGAGGCCACCCCCAGCAACGTCAAAACAAAAAAAAGCATGAAAGCAGCAGCGGTAAGCACTGTGGTCCAGTAGGCGCCAAAAGATCGAAGTACGGCGAGCGCGCCATCGGCTGAACTAAAATACATGGGCCACAAGAGCCCAGTGAAAACATTCAGTGCAAGAACCGAAATGAACAAGGCGCTTCCCAAGGCCGAGAGCTTGGCTGCAAAAATCGTACGCGGAGCAACCGGCAAAGGGGCCAACACCAGGACATCGCGGCGATCTGGAAAGATAGAATCCCAGTTCAGCACGGAGAATAAACCAATCGCCAGCATGGTTGCCGCGACGAATAAGTGCTCCATGGTCCAAAGGTCTGTCTCACGCCATCCCCCACCCACGAGGAGAAGAGGCAGGCAGAAAAGAAAGCTAATTCCGGCGAGCAATGCCGCGCACTGACCGAGCAGTTTGGTCGGATCGCCATCAGCTGACAGAAGTTCGAGATCAACCACTCTCAGCATAAAAACGCGGAATAAGACGCGAAACTGAAGTCTTTCCATTGCAACAGCCTCACGCCTGAATCAGATCGGCAATTTGCCGCGAAATCGATCCTGCGTCCTGTTCGACCGCGAGCTCGGAGAATATCTCTTCCAGTGTCGATAGGGACATCAATGCTTGCAGCCGTTCAATCGAGTCGTCAGCTACAATCTTTCCTCGATGCAGGATCACGACGTGCGAACAGATTCGCTGCACGGTTTCAAGCTCATGAGAACTGAAGAGAATCACTTTTCCCCGAGCGGACAACTCCTGAATCAGGCTGCGCAGAACCAGAGCAGAACCAACATCAAGTCCGGAGAATGGCTCATCCAGCAGGATCAAATCCGGATTGTGCAACAGAGCTGCTGCGAGCAATACCTTTTGGCGCATTCCCTTTGAGTAAGAAGAGATCGGCAGATCGCGGTCGCTGTGGAGCGCCAGCAAGTGGAGCAGGCCGTCAATGCATTCCGCTGAAATCTTCGGAGGCAGAGCGCGCAACTGAGCGACCATCTCAAGGTATTCGAGGCCGCTCAAATGCGTGTAGAGATGCGGCTCTTCCGGCACATAGCCCAATCGCCGTTTGAAGGCCATCAGATCGCACTGAATAGGCTTGCCATCAAAAAGGATTTCTCCTGAATCCATTTCGATAAGGCCTGTAATCATCTTCATCGTGGTGGATTTGCCGGAACCATTGGCTCCCAGATAACCGGTGACTTCTCCCGTGCGCGCTGAAAAGCTGATGCCGTCAACTGCGGCAATGCTGGAATACCGCTTGCACACATTCCGAAGCTCAAGCATGGTGAACCCCATCCAAAGATAATAGATTGACGGGGCAAGCTTGATTTCGTTACTCCATCATTCTGAAGAAAGAGCCGTCGCGTTATGCTGATTGCGATAACTCTGGGCGTGAAAGTTCATGCAGAACAGTATCTTCGATAAGATGGCAGGCATGGGGAAGCGCGGTGGTCACCTGGGCGCTGAAGGTTTCGCCAAGTTCCGTTGAACCAGCGCCGATAGTCAGCAACTGTGCATGCAAGGGAAGGGAATTGTAAAGTTCGCGTCCCAGGGCAAGGAGTTGGGATGCGTCCAGGTGATGAGTCGCGAGTCCCTGATCACCGGTGGCCGGTTGAACAGTGGTCAGGCTAACCGATCCGGGAGCGGAATCGACCGAACAGTCAATAAAAAGAACAGAACCCGCGTGGGCGATCTCTTCGGTGAGTTCAGGGGTCCATTGCTGCCGCGACAGCACGCGAACTTTGACTTCCGCGCGGAACCTGTTTTCTGCCCACTCAGCAAGCCAAGGCCCGAGCCCGTCATCCCCGCGCAGCGTGTTACCGCAAGCAAGAATGAGGCATCGGGCCGGAGTTAGGCTCATGAATTAGTCCGCCGGTTAGCGAATGACCTGGTCCACAACTCTGCCCTCAGCCGAGAGCAGCGTCAGAACCAGAGGCATTTGCCCGAAGGCATGCGTGGAGCAACTGAGGCAGGGATCGAAGGTGCGGATCACCGCCTCGATGCGGTTAAGGACACCCTCGGTGAACTTGCCATCCTTCACGTAGTGCCTGGCAGCCTGCAAGACGCCATTGTTCATGGCATTATTGTTCTGGCCGGTGGCGATTACCAAGTTGGCCCAGACAATCTTGCCGTCCTCGTCCACCTTGTAGTTGTGCATCAGTGTGCCGCGCGGCGCCTCGGCCACGCCCGCGCCCTCGAGCCGGTTGACGCCGGCCGTAGCGCGCACGTGCTTGTCGAGGATGAGCGGATCGGAGAGAAGCTCCTCGATCTTTTCAAGGCCGTAGAGCATTTCGATGAGACGGGCGTGATGGTAGTAGAACGAGCTCTCGACTGGTCCATTGGCCAACTGCTTGAACTCTGCCAATTCCTTGTCGGCCAGCGGCATGCCCATAGACTTGACGATATTGAGCCGCGCCAGGGGACCTACGCGGTAGCTGCCCTCTGGATAGCCAAGAGGCTTGTAGTAGGCGAACTTGGTATAGCTGTAGTTCTCGACTGCTTCGCCAATCACCTCGGTGTACCTGGTGGCTGTGATGCCGTCCTCAATAATGTTGCCCTTGGGGTCAATCAGTCTCAACTCGCCGTCGGTGAACGCGATTGCCTCGTCTTCATTGATCATGCCGAGGTAATTCGACGGGAAATTGGCGAAAACTTCGACCTCAGGCTTGAAGCTGGAGGCGATCTGCTTATAAGCAGCCAGCGCCATGCTTAGATTGGCATGGGCCTCGGGCAGCATCGCTAGGATCTCATCGCGTTTGGCGGGAGCCAGCGGCTCGGTGACGCCGCCGGGCACTACCCAGCCGGGATGGATGCGCTTGTTGGCAAGCAGTTCGATGGTGTGCTGGCCAAAACGGCGCAGAGCGACTCCGGCGCGGCCAAGCTCTGGCTTGGCGCCTGCAACTCCGAAGATGTTGCGCGTCTTGGGATCCGACTCCATGCCCAGCAGCAAGTCTGGAGAGGAGAGATAGAAGAAGCTCAGCGCGTGAGACTGAACCATCTGGGCCAGATTCAGCATGCGGCGCAGTTGCGCGGCGGTATGCGGAATGCGGACCGCCATGATGGCTTCGCAGGCCTTGGCTGAAGCCAGCAGGTGCGAGACCGGGCAGATGCCGCAGATGCGCGCCATCAAGCTGGGCATCTCGTAAAACGGGCGGCCTTCGGAGAACTTTTCAAAGCCGCGCACCTGCGTGACATGAAAGTGAGCGTTCTCCACCTCGCCCTGGTCGTTGAGGTGAATGGTGATCTTGCCGTGCCCTTCCAGGCGGGTTACCGGATCGATAGCGATGGTCTGGCTCATGGCTCAGGCTCCAAATCGGGTGAGAGCTGGAATATCCAGCGGTGCGCCGGTTACCAGCGCGGTCAGCGCTGTGTGAAAGGTTTCAGCCGAGGGCGGGCACCCGGGCAGGAAAACATCCACATTCACGTATTCGTGGATGGGACGGACCACCCGAAGCAGCTTGGGCACCACGACGCAGGGAATCTGCTGCTGGGCGCTGGCGTTCTCGATGTACGCCCGGTTCAGAATCGCTTCCGGACCGATAGGATTGCGCATTGACGGAACATTGCCGGCCACGGCGCAATCTCCCATCGCAATCAGCATTTTCGAGTGGGCGCGAATCTTCTTGATCTTCTTCTCGTCGTCCACCGAGGCTAC
>Ga0224535_1000052_pt1 | contig 41248 bp, 67 predicted proteins | sample 714E13034metaG_FD_179898 | JGI IMG/M metagenome (GOLD analysis project Ga0224535, IMG submission 179898) | Peat soil microbial communities from Stordalen Mire, Sweden - 717 E1 30-34 | ecosystem: Environmental > Terrestrial > Soil > Wetlands > Peat | place: Sweden: Norrbotten County, Stordalen... | reverse complement strand
CATCTGTCGTGGCGTGGGGGAACTCATCTGTCGTGGCGCGGGAGAACTCATCTGTCGTGGCGTGGGAGAATTGTGTAGTCCGCATCTTCTCTGATTATCTCAAAAAGATCGTCCTTTACGGATTCGCAGTGGCCATTGTTTCGTCAACTATTACCGTCAACATCGAAAAGAAGTCAGAATACTGTCACGTTCAGATCATAAAATCTTTGGGATGGTTCGAGAATAACGGTGTAGAAAAAACTCCAACGGTCACACTCTACAAGAAAGTTTCCAAAGACTTCAAGACTCAGGAGAACACAAAAAATGAGACTCTTTGGATTATTGGATCAACTTTGGAACATCCTGCGTGGAATCCGAATAATGGCGAGTGCGGAGAAGGGAAGTTTCATGCTTGCTCTCGTCCTTATTTCTGCGATGAGTTCCGAAACAACAAAGGAGACCGATATATCGCAATCTCAATCAACTCGGAAGACTTGCACGAGTGGACGGGTAATGTATCTTATCCATATAAGATCGCGTTTCGCAAAGGAACTGTCTTGTACGAGTGTGATAGGTTTGGTAAGGAGTTGAAATGACTCACAGACAAGGATTCTGGTTCAACGTATTCTCGCTGGTAACGCTAATTCTAGCTACCCTTGCCACTCTTAATGCGGCAGGATGTATGGGAGGAAAGTAATGAAAACGAAGCAACCAAAAATCAAGTCTCCTGAGACTTATGCAGAATTTCTTGAAGCGGAGTGGTCTAATTTCAAGACAAGAACTGAAGAGAATTCTCCAAATGTGCCTCCAGCTAACTATTCCTTCCGCGTTGGGGAATCTGTTAGACTAGGTTTTCTTCATGATGTTCGTGTCGAGGAAATACTGAGAGATGGACGCCTTATCCATGTGAGCTATCAAGATGTAGGAGAAACATACGGGGTTCCATACGACAATAAACGTCGATTACCGAGATTGGTTTGGTGGGTAGGAATAGAACCATTGGATACAGAAACACCTACAAACTTTGGCCGCGAACGAATCAATGTTTCATATACAAGTTCTGGAATGACTTCGCTGCTTCACACAGCGTACTGGCGCGGGTTTATCAACTCTCCAGATTATCAGAGAGATTACGTATGGACCCTAGAAGACAAGCAGCGCTTAGTCAGAAGTATTATGAACAGAATGGATATTGGAAAATTTGTTTTCCTGTCGAGAGAATGGCCTGAGAATCGTTTAGAGATTATAGACGGAAAACAGCGCATCAACGCCATTTTGGAATTCATACAGGGGAGATTCCCTTACGAGGGTAAGACATGGTTTCAATTCAGCCTATCCGATAAGCATGTTTTTAAAGACTTGATGATTCAAGTTGCAACTTTGGATGACAAGAAAATTAAAAAATCTGACATTCTCTGGCTGTTCCTGTCTATCAATACGGGCGGAGTTCCACAGACCGAGGAACACGTTGCCAAAGCACAACGTATGTACGAAGAATCGTTGAAATCCGAAGGAAAGTAAATAGTTTGATAGGAGACCAGTTTGGTTACGAAGAAGACAAAAACGACGCTCGAATGCAAGTGCGAGAAACCAAAGTGTGGAAAGTCTTGGGAATCGCACGGAGAAAAGGTTCCTAAACGCTGCCGATGGTGCGGTAGTTATACTTGGGACGGTCAGGACTTACGTGGTACTAAAATCCTGACCGCACTAGGAAAAACTCAATCCATCTCCGACTGGTCCAAAGAATCTGGTATCAGCAAGCAGACCATTCTAGTAAGATTAAAGCTAGGATGGTCAGAGGAAGATGCTGTTACAATTCCTGTCGGAACTGGGATAGGGAGAGGAAAGAAAGGAAACTCCGATGGTAACTCCTGATAATTTCTTTTTCGTACTCGGTTGGATCATGGTGGTCTGCGTAGTGGTTTTCTTCCTAGCCGACTCCAGAATTCCGTGGGAGAAGGTAGTCAAGAAGATCGCTATCTTCCTCGCTATAGGTATCATGTTTCTGTTTGTTGGCACAACGATTGTAGACTTCATTCAGTGAGGTGTGCGATGCTCTCAGTCAAAGATAATGCAAAGAACCTAGTCGCAGAGTTGGAGTATGAACCTCTTGCCTGTGACCCCGACGCCGCTAGGAACTTCAAGAAGATCGCCGTGCAGGACTATGTAACCTTCTTGAAACAGGCTCCCTACCGTTCACCAGCAACCAACCAATGCGCATTGGAATCAACGTACATATATTTCCACCGCGCAGTCAAAGCAGGAGTACCAGAGTATCGCATGGAAAAGTATTTCTATCTCCTACGCGCATACTGGGTTCCCAAACTGAGGTCAACCGATGCCGAGTGAAATCAAAACAACGTGTGATATTTGCGGAGCCGAAAAGAAGAAGACTAACCGATGGTTCCTAGCCACAACTCCATCGAAAGGTAAAATACTCACCATTCGCCACTGGACGGCAAGCAAAGCTCTCATCCAAGGGTCACAGTCCTTATGCGGTCACGGATGCGTACACGTGGTCACAGATCGATTCCTCGCTACGTTCACAACCAAAGCAGTTGTTAAAACTGTTGATGAACCTATCGAAGATACTCCAGCACAGGATATTGAAGAAACTCCTATGCCGATAAGAGAAGAGACAACGGAGATTCCAGATGAGCTACTTTGAAGATCAGCAGGACGCTTGGTTTGAGAACGACTGCCAAGGTTCTCCGTCTGACTACGACCCGTTCGATGCCGACTCATGGCCGAGAAACTCCTCACCGGATAGGAACCGTAGCAGAAACCTTCTATCCCTGTTAAAGATCGAAGAGTTCGCAACGTGGGCCGTATCTCAAGGATTCAAACGCGAACCGCCAAAAGGAACCTACGAAATCTTGAGACTCCGCAAGAAGGGTGAATCTCCTGTACTTTTCTTTAAGCGTGATAAGGGAGAACACGCCACATCCTACGGCGATGGGACAAATCTCGTCAAACTTTGGATCAACATTCGCAAGCAACCAAAGGAGAAGCAAGCATGATCCTCGGTAAAGTCAATATGCTTGCGAATCATTACCAGTGTGATCTTTGTGTTTACGATTGGTACAGCATTGCAAAGCGTCTTCCTGACTGTTGCCCAAACCGGGATTGCCGAAGCAGAGAGTGGAACGGGAAAAAACAGAAACGTAGACCCACTCCTAAACCACGAATCGAACTCCCAAAACCGAATAGGATAAGAACCGATGAATACGACGACGAATTTTAGTGAAACCCGATTTAGCTGGTGGAACGTGTTTCTCCTTGTCCTATGTGTTGCTACCCTCGTTTGGCTGGAGACGCTATGAGCGAATATCCGAGTTGTGTTGCCTATACGCGTTGCTCTGGAGAAGGGCAAACCTATGGAGACACTTGGGATAGGCAAATTGACAAAATCAAATCCTATTGCACTCCAAAAGGTCTAACGCTAATCGCTGAATATCGGGACGAAGCCGTTGCTGGAAAACTAGGAGAAGAGTCGCGTCCTGGCTTTCAGAAGATGGTTTCCGATCTTTTGGCGAACGGTTGCCGTACCGTGGTTGTGGCTGGGATGGACAGATTCGCAAGGCAATACGATATTCAACAACAGTTGATTACCTACCTTGCATGCAAGGGAATCACCCTAATCTCAGCCGACACCGGAGAGGATATTACCGCCGCCCTAATGGGAGACCCGATGCGCAGGGCAATGGTACAGATTCAGGGTGTCCTAAGCGAGCTTGACAAGAATATGATCGTGGCAAAGTTAAAAGCGGCTAGGGAAAGAATTCGTAAAGATGGTCGTAGGCCGGGAGCAAAGAACTATTCGGATGACCCGATCATTAACAAAACAGCCGAAGGACGCAAACCTTTTGGTCTGGATTCCAAACGCCCACACGAAAAGCCCATCCTCGACAGGATGATTCTACTCCGCTCTCAAGGCCACAACTCAGAACAGATAGCGCAAATCCTCAATAAAGACGGGATTCCTACGCGCTATGGAAAACGCTGGATAGCCCCTTCGGTAGGGAAAATTCTGAGAAGAAACTGATTCTAAGAAAACTTTCTTGTCAATACTCTGCGCTTTTTCAATTTTTGATACTCCCCACGGATAAATCCGGGGGATTCTAGCGTTCTCTCGAACGCCTTAACTGTTTCAACCAGCGTAGCTGACTTTCGTCAGACTTACACACTGTCCGCAGTCGTTTAACGACTCCATGTATCCCAAGGCGTCGAGTATCCTGATCCCTTCCGCTTTCAGATTTAGAGATGCGTTTCCATCCCGGCTATGATGACTTCCACAAGAAGGACAGTCCCACTCTCTATCTGAAAGAGTTAGGTCATTGTTTTTGTATCCGCATTCGCTGCACAGTTTCGTGCTTGGAAAGAACCTATCAACTTGGACTGCGTGCCTGTTATTCCAAAGTGATTTATACTTCCATTGGCGAACTGTTTCTCCGAATGCGGCATCGAGCATCGACTTAGCCAGCTTGGTTTTCGCAAGACCTTTGATGCTTAAATCTTCAAGACACAGTGCTGGATACTTTTCAACCAGACCATGCGTTAGTTGATGAGCAAAATTACTCCGTAGATTTGAAATCCGTTCATGGACCTTTGCAACAGCGGAAACTGCTTTGGCACGGTTACGACTACCTTTAACGCGACGGCACACCTTTTGTTGAGCTTTCTTTAGCTTCTGAGCATGACGACGATAGAACTTTGGGACTGATACCTCAACTCCATCAGATAGAGTTAGATAGGTATTCAGTCCAAGATCGCCACCATGCACCTGCTCAGGTTTTACCTTTGGCAAACATTCTGTTAGCTCAAATTCAGAAACTAAAATGACAAACCAACGACCTGTTGCCGTGCGCTTAAATGTCGCTGATTTGGTTTCACCTTCAATATCCTGCGATTTACGTATCTTTATCCAACCGATTTTAGGAACATACACTTTACCATCTTCAACAACTACTCTTTGCGGTATACGGAATGATTGTTTTGTACTCTTCTTGGTCTTAAATACGGGGAATCCAGCCCTCATCTTTGGGTTGAAGTGGTTATCGTATGCTCGTTTTAGATTCTTTAGAACCTGCTGCAAAGACTGAGAATCAAATTCATACATCCAAGGGCGTGACTCTTTGAATTTAGTGAGTTCCAAGGATAATTGTGACTGAGATATGCTTTTCTTGTTTTCTTTGTAGAATATCCGGCAGCAATCCAAAGCAAGATTCCACACTAGACGAGACGCCCCTGCTTGGCACAAAAGTTTCTGTGCTTCGTCAGACGTTGGCTCCATGCGGAATTTGAATACCTTGCGTTGCTTAGACATTTTTCTGATTTTCAACGTACTGTTTTATTACTTCCAGTGGAGACCCGCCAACTGTTGAAACAAAATAGCTATTCGTCCACAACGTCGGCAACTTTGATTTTAGCGTTCTAAACTCATTTCTCAATGTGTGAGACGAAACACCCTTCATGTTCTTGACAAGGCGGTGAATGCCAAACTGAGGATCAATTTCCACGAGTACGTGAACATGGTCTGGCATGATTTCTAGCGCAATTACTTCTGCCTTATACTTCTCTGCCACTTGCCTAATGACAGATTCGCACCGTGCTGCAATATCACCAATCAAAACACTGCGCCTATACTTCGGAGTCCATACCACATGGTACTTGCTCGAATACACCACATTTAAGTTTGATTTGTAGCCTTCTAGTTCCATAACAAAACTATACAGTACATCGGTGTATATTGTCAAGAACTATTTTGCTACGCAAAACACGCCTTATATCCCCATGCCTGAAGGCAGGGGCTTTACGGCGCTTTCTTGGTAAATTGTTTTCAATTTCAACCAACTGTGTACAAAAGGAGGGACCGGCTTCTAAACCGATCCCTCTTTCTTTCTATAGAAATCTCAAAACGGTTGCAATTCATCTTCCACTACCGGATCAGGAACGGATTTCTTTGGCCGTCCGAGCTTCTTTTCTTCCTTTGCGCCCTCGGATTCATGGAATGCCTTCAAATCGGCAGGACCATGCTTCTTCTTTGGCTCCTCAACCCACTCTGGTTCCTCTGGAGTATCAAGCTCAGGATCGAATTCCTCACCCTCTGGAATCAAATCCGCGGTCAATTCAATCAAAGTTGGCTCATCTGGCAATTCTAATTCAGGGAAAATTGGATTCTTCTTCTTGACCAGAGATTCCGCAAAAATCTGAAGGTCTCTCTTCCAAGTACCGTGACGTCGCACAACATCAATAAATTCTTGGACATCATGCCCTTTTACACGCCAAACATGACGGTTCTTTTCGTCAATCTTCGGCTCGCCCTCACTGTCGTAGGCCATGGCCGCGTGAGACATTTCATGGTCTATAAGGGCTTTCTTCATCTCAGGAGTGAATTGCAAATCTCTCCAAATTTCCTTATTCAATAGGATAATGAAGTCCAGATCGACAAATTCACGCTGCAAATCAGACGCCTTCACGCATTGCCCAAGGACAATGTGACCTTCAGGGTCCGGTTTGTACCCTTTGCGCCACGCTAAAGCAATTGTAGCCTCTGCTGTGTCGGGGTGAAAGTCTCTGCGAACCTCCCGTAGAATCCTGTAGGGTTCTGTTTCCGGCTCACGCTCAATCAATTCAAATGCGATTTTCTTCGGCTGTCCCAATGGTTTCTCCTCTCTTAAATGCCGCAATGCGATGTCCAAGGGTATTGGAATATGCGTCCATGAACCAAATCTGTTGTCTCAATCTCTCTTGTTCGTATTTATCCAGAGTTTCAAATACGCTTCCGTTAATAATGAAGTCTTCGAGTTTCTTGATTTTCTCATCAAGTTCTCGCTTTTCGTCTACTACTCTTTCCTGATGTGGCTGCATTGTTTTCTCCTTGTAGGGTGTTTTGATTCCGTGATGCCAACTTCCTGCTCTTCCTGTTTCCATTGTTTTCTCCTGTCGATTCTCAGATTACACGAAATTCCAATACCCACACAAACGGGTTCGATGACCATGGATGCTTGACTTTGTTGATTGAATCCCAAAGTTTCTGGTATCCTCTACGGTAAGGATATTCCGCAAGCGGCTCATCGGGATACATAATTTCAGGACCAATCCATTCTGCACCTTCAGCTTTGGAATCATCTTCGCTTATGTCCTGAAGACGCTCAACCCGAACGTCGGTCAACTCCAGCCACGTCCGAGCGTACTTCTTTGCCATGAACATTGCCGTCAGGCGTTTGAGATACGGCCTTGTAGTAGGGCGGCAACCGTCGAGATAGTAGCCTTCTAGTTCCCCAGTGCGCGAATCGACGATTATTCCCTCTTTAACGTAGAGACGGTCGCCAGACTGTCCGTAGGGATTTCTTATTGGAAGCGTGCAATTATCGTCTACGTCAGTCTGAAGGTCTTGCGCCCACTGACCAATTACCGCAGGAGTATTCCCTCTCCAATGCCATACAGGAAAATGTTCCTCTTCTAATTGGTACGGACCAGAAGATAAATCCCATTCGTTTAGTTTCTTGCCGAAATGCAAGTGTTCTCCGTAAGCATCACACACGCGCCGCGTCTGCGTCTTGCGCCCGTCTCGGATCGCGCGGATATTCTCCGGCGTGAATAGAATTCCTGTCTCTTTCATGCTTGCTCCTTGCTTGCGTACTGGGAAACAAATTCGTGTTCCTCTGACGAAAGCTCGCAAGCGCTAGGACACGTACATTCTGTTTTTAGGAAGTTTGCCTGCTCCTGGCGGTCACTCTCTTCTTCCTCTGGAGTAATTTTTGCTCGGCAGTCCGTACACAGTGTTTCGTCATCGTAGTATCCACTGTCACAGTTCATACAGATGCGCCGTTCACATCCAACGCAACCACCGTCTGCAATATCCTCTCCGCACAACTCGCAAACGTCTTTGGTCCCTAACCAATAAGCAATGTCGGCAATCTTTCCGTAGAACCACCGTCTCAATCGTTTGAACATTTTTCTCTCCCTTAGAATCTCCCCAAACCGCTCTCTTTCGCCTTTTTCTTCGCCCGTCTCGTAGCCTGTACCGCTTGCCACGCCCCAGTTTTTCTGAGTTCCCCAATCACTCCAGCGTTACTCCTAGCCCCTGCCGCTAAAGCTATACTCTGCTCCAACCGTTTCAAAACTCCTATTCGCCCTAGAGGAATCGTTTCGAGGAACGCAAGCAGTTTCTTGAATTCATCAACCTCAAGCTCACCCTTCCTATTATTACAAGGACGGCAAGTGTAGTCGAGGTTTTCAAGTCCCGGTGATCCTCCCCGACTCAGAGGTTTTGCGTGATCTACAGCCACGTTTTCCACCGTTACGAATTTCCGGCAATATCTGCATTCGGTTGCGCCATCCTCTTTACCGTCCATCACGCTCAGAATGTCTTCACGGTAATCTTTGAGGTTGAAAGGCAACTCGTATTTTTCGTCCTTTAGCTTCTTTCTCATCCTGTTTTTCATATTTCCGTATTGCCGAAGAGTAGCCTCCATAAAACGAGAATGGCTACTCTTAGGAAATAACGAACCGATACCGACAGGTTTCTTCATGAAACCATTTTACATCAATTCCTCCACTGTGCCGTCAGTCACGTAGAAATAGCGACTTCCTGGCGCTTGCGGCTTCGGTAGAGTCTTGTCCAAACTGAATCCGATCATGATGGCTTGCTCTAGTTTTCCATCTTGGATAAGAGAAAAAACACATTGGTACAGATTTTTCCGAATATCCTCGCCCAACTCCTCGACCTCATCAATCACTACCAAACCGATTCCTGCCGCGATAGATACCGCGCACTGGAATGCAACCTTAAAGATATGCTCTTCCGCCCCTGATAGCTCCTTGACGGGTCCAGAATAGCCCCGCTTCGTTGTGACCTCAAAGCTAAAGGGGTCCATCGTCAGAGACGCTTTGTACCCCCAAGCCGCTAAGACAGAGTTCATTTTGTCTTCAAAACCACCGATATGCTTCTTAATCAGGTCGGCCTTCACCCCGTCTTTGTCGAAATATCCAACCAACTCATTCAGCGTAGCCGCCTTCTTTTGCAACTTTCCTAGTTGCTCAGTCAGACGCGCTCTTTCCTTCGCTCTCTCCTCAGCCGCAATTACAGGACGCAACTGCTCACTTACCTTATCCTCTTCGCTTTGGAGTTTTACCAAAGGATCGTTGAACGGTAGTGTTGCGTTTACAGCCTCTCCTAGCGCGTTAAGCTCCGCTCTGGTAGCCTTACCCGTCTCGACTGTCTCAGCCAAAGACTTTTCAATCTCCGTCTTTTCCTTGACCGCCTCATTGTGTTTTTGGATGGACGATAAGGCCGCTTGTACGTCTCCTATCGCCTCTATTTTCCTATCGGCATCCTGAATCTTTGCATCGGCATCCGCGTATTCTTTCTTCAAATCAACAATCAAAGAGGCTATTTTCGCTCCATCTATTCCCTGATCGCACGTCGGGCAGGTAGAACCTTGCTCTGATATTCTCTCCATACGACCTACCTGCTCATCAATAGCAGAGAGCAAGTTTCTCAAGTCTGTATGGTTCTTTTGGAGTGTTGCCAACTCCTCTTTCCTTGCCGCCAACGTCTCCAGTTCCTTCAACTTCTCAGGCGCAAGAATACTCTTCTCTACCGTCGCAAGTTTTTCCTTGTTTCGCTTCACGTCCGCTTGCAAACCTTCGATTTTGGTCTGGAGTATTCCCCTCTTGACCTCAATTGCATTCGCCGCCTCTACCGCTGTGTCACGCTGCAACTGGAGATTAGACCGCAAAGCGCGAATCTCTGTCAACTTGACTTGAAGAGATACAGAGTCTACTCCTTGCGGAATAGGTAAAGCGTCAGGAACGGTAAACTCCTTAACCTGTCTATTCACAGTTTCTCTTGCCTTATATAACTTCTTGTACGCATCAGTTATAACATCGAACGGCGCTCCGTTGAAGTCGATTGGCGTGTCTAGTAATCCGTTTACTGCTGTTACTTTGTCTTCGGGGAAGTCATGGTGTGCAGGAAGCACCAGTTTGGCTAGGAGTGGAATCTGCTCCTTTTCGTCAAGGCGAGAAAAATGGTCAGTATTGGTTGCAATCAATAGAGCGGATTTTCTATCCTTTAGAAAGTTACTAAATCCATTGACGATCTTGTTATCGTCGGGTTCGTCCAAACACTCTACGTCTGATGTACGACCGCTCGTATTTGTCTGGAGAGTCACTATATTTCGCAAAAGATGCTTTCCTTGAATCTCCGCTTCAATTACGGCCTTCGCATCCCCTCTCCTAATCTTAGACGTGAACCCTTTTCCGGCAGTGTCTAACCCCATTGTCGTATTCGTTAGATTCACCGAAATACTTTGTCCTATTGACGATTTCCCGGATGCGTTAGCGCCCCGGACCACGACCAGCGATGCTCCAGAAAAATCTAAAGCGGTATCGGCATGGTTCCTGTACGATGTGATTCTCAGTTTATTCAGCTTCATGGTTTCCTCTCCCTAGAACTCGTTATCAAAATCGTTGTCGTCTTCGTTGAATTCATCATCAGACTCAGGCAAACTATCAAGCGGTTTGGATACCTTCATCTTGATTTTTGTTACCTTGTCAGCTTTGTCATTGCAGGACTGATCGAGAAAACTTCTCTTCTTCGCTCCCAGTTTGCTATTCAACTCCGTAGACGAAATCACCAGTTTACCAAACCAGTCAGTATCTTTAGGGTTTCCCTCTCCGTAACTCACAAGTTCATCTACTACAGGCATGATAGGAACTACCTTGCGATCTTGGCAAGTAGGGCATAGACCGTCTTCTGGCACGTAGTCAAACACCGCACCGCAACCGCACCGCGTTGCTATGCTCTTCCCTGTCCCTTGGAATAATGGGTAGACGGATGATTCGGTTTCGTTAGGACCATAAACATACGCTTTTCCATTGTAGTCACGAAGCGTAATGTTCTTTCCTGTACCCTGTACAAGTGCTTTCATCCTAGCGCGATTGACCTTGCTGAATGCCGAATAAAACAGATCAAACTTGACCCACTCTTCGGGACTCAATTGCATCAACGGATTCCATTGACTGATTGGGCAGGTCAGGTTCGACAGCAACGGGCAGTAAACGCAATTATCATTCGGTATTGCCTCTATTTCCTCTCCGTTATCGAACTTTTGGTGAATTAACTTCTGCCGTTCCCTCGCAGCCTTCAATCCCTCAATCAGTTTTGGTAAATCCTCTCGCGTGTAGGTAACTGACCTAGTTAGATTTTTGTACCTCACGAAAGTAAGTCGAAATTCAACCGTTTGCACCCAGGGGAAGTGCTGAAGGACGAATAGTACGTATTCATCGGCCTGAGCTTTGTATTTAACATCATGTGGATCGTAGGGCTTGACATGGGATTTGAAGTCGTCCACGATAATCTTCAATTCCTCGCGGAATATGTAAAGTCCGTCAAGAGTTCCCTGATAAACCGCTGGCAAACCACTGCTCTTGACAATTCCTTCCATCACCTTCGCTATGTCAGTAGGATGGAAATACTCATCCAACGCCATACTTATTTCCGCCGCGAAAAAATGATGGTGGTCCACCACGTATCCGTCTCTAAGTCCAGACAATATCTTGTATGCTAGTGGTCCTGCACCGTGCGAATACTTTTCAAATGCGTCGAGGTCCATCCCCACTGACTTCCTAGCGCAGTGAGAAAGATACTCAGCCATCGTCTTATGGATTTCAGTTCCTCGCGCTGCATCCAATCCGCTAGGAGGTCTGTTTCCTTTGATAAATATCTCCGAATACATTCTCGGACAACTCATAGTTGATTGAGTCGATTGCCGTAAGGGAGGAATGGGACTCGCTGTGATCTGTACCAATTCTTTCGATGGACGTTTAGGCATTACTTGACTCCTTTGAAAATCAACAACCTGTCAATATATTCCTTAGCTTTTTCGTAACCATGAGCGTGAATCACTCGGTCGTACTGTGTCGTTTCATACCCAGGCCACGCCTCTTCTTTCGGAAATATCTCAGACGCTAGAGCTTTAATTTCTGAGTCCGTCCACTCCAGATGTATTACACTTTTCCTCCATCCTATTTTAATCCTTCCCTTCGGAGTTGTCACTATAAACCAAGGATAAAATGCGCAGCATCCTCGGCTGCAATATCCGTTTGGAATCTCCTCAACATAAATCCTATTTAGACCAAAGCAGTTCAAAATTTCCAGTTTAGATAATCTAGCTTTTTCGTGAGTCTTGGGATTAGCTCCCGTTTCTCCCTTCAAAATAGCCTCTGCAATATCTTCTCTTGCTCTCTCTATAGCGTACTGCTCCTCTTCGGTGAATTCACGATCAATTCCTCCTATCTGAATCCTAATCCCATAGGAACCTCCAACCTCCATATAGGTTACAGTCTTGTAGCTCTGTTCAATCAAAGCACTCACGCGATTCTCCTAATATGCTTCAATCCCCTGAGTGGAAAAGTCGTTATTTTCCGGTCCTGATGCGCATGGGTAAAATCTTCTATCCTTGACCGGACGTTCGCGTAGGTCTGTGCCGTACAGAATAAACCTCCATCCCCTATTACTAGGTTCCTGAGTGCAATTTCTAGTACATCCTTCGGCTTGCGGGGTGTCGCTTGCTTTCTGTGTCTCATACATCCTCCAATACTACTCTGTCTTCGTTGTCTCTTTCACAATCATCTATTCGCCAAAACCTAAAACTTAGACCGGGATGCTGGTTAGCAAGTTCTATATGTTTATCTTGAGCGTGGAAACGAATAGATACAGGCAATCCTTTGAATGAGTCCCATACCTTACGAATCAGCGTGTGAAATGTTTTTGGTTCATGTAAACCAACATTCACAGCGTTTACTCCCCATTCTGCCAAATCTCCCGCTATCTGCGGAGTCATCTTTGTTCCGTTCGTGTAGAGTACAATGAACTTTCCTTTAGACTTTATACAGACTTCCCTAACACGGTCAATGAATAAAAGTGGTTCACCGCCCGATATGCAAACCACTTTGTACTGATCGAAGTCCAGTTCGTCTAATATCGAAGGACGGATAGACTCTCTAATCTCAGGAAGTGTATCGTTGCAGCAATACGAACACTTTAGATTACACTTCCACGAGACTAAGACTCGAATAGTATCCTTCTTTATGATTGGAAGAACGCTACTCATTACGCAACCTTTCCCTGATCTCCGCAAGAGTTTCGTTGCGAACCATCTTTCCGTTAAGGAATACCGTCTTCAACTCCCCGCCTTGTTCCTGTTCCATTGTCTGGTGGTCATAGAGAACAAAGTGGTCATTCTCTTTCTCTACTCGAATCAAACCGCACGCAGATTTCTTAATTCCGTTGTCCGTCTTTCCTTGAACGTAGGAATTTGTGTTTACGAACACTTCACGTTGTGCGTTGGCATACTTTGGTGCCCAAAATCGGTAGATTACCAAATCTCCACCTGTTGCTAAAAACCCGATCCCATACGAGACCACTAGGAACACTAGGATGACAAGAAGTACACGCGGTACTGACCAACACCCTTCACGCTCCACTGTTCTAAAATCCTCACGATATGTCATTTGTTCCTCTCCCGTTAATGGTTTCTGTTAGAACGCAAACTTCTCCGCCGTTTGCGCCGGTTCACTCTCTTGCATAGGTTTATAATCCTCGTCGGTTAGGTTCTCTTGTCCTTTTGGCCCGAAAGTTTCTCTCGGTGTGCTTGCTTGCGATCCTTGCTGAGACGAAACTTCTTGTACGTTCTCAACCTTCCGAGGCCGTCCACGACCGCGCTTCTGTTCCGTTTCCTGTGCGCTCTCGGTTTTTGCTTGCTCTGTGCTTGCCGATGCTTGCTCCTTCGGCGGGTCTGCTTGCGTTGTAATGGTAATTGTCGGAGCCAACTTGTTCTTTAACGAGTTTACAAGCTCTTGCCGTGCTCCGCGAGGAATGTAGCTCTCTCGCAATGCTTTCCTTTCACTCGGATTCTTGCCTAGCTTGTCAAACAAGTCCTCAAGCTCTTGCTCCGCTGGATCGTTTACGTTGAACGCAGACGAATCTCCACCGGATTCAAAGTCCTTGTTGAGTGCCATGTCAATCGTAAGATTCTGACGGCCCTCAGACGCGGTAATGTCCAACGCAGATGCGCTTGTAATCTCAATTGAGGATGGAAGGTACTTGATTACTTGAAGCAGAGGTATCTTGCGAGCATACATTTCAGGATGCGCGAAGGAATAATGACGGTCTCCTACTTTATTCTGCTTGCTCCTATGCGCCCAAACCTTGTCAATATCCCACACGTCGATGATTGGAAAGTCGTTGTTCTTAATTCTTCCTACCGCGTACACGTATTGCAGAGCAGCTTCTTTACCTGCCCACTTGCCGCGCTTGTGATGAATCTGAGGATTCGTTCCAAGAGTGTACTCAAACTCATCCCCATCGTAAACCGCCTCAGTCCATGCCGATGCACGCTCTGTCCTGCTTACGAGGTCCAAGTACCCTCTCCAACCAGGAACCAGTGTGCAGACGTTACCATAGGGGATCAAATAGCACTGACCGTTAATCCCCGGTTCAAACCCCAACTGCGACGCCGCCATCATTGAACCAAAGAACGATTCACGAGTACAGTTCATGAGCTTTGGGTTAACGCGCAAGGATGTAAGAGCAATTCTTGCCATCCTATCCGCTGTCATATGTTTGGGAAGAGCCGCTTCCATTTGCGTCTTGTATTTCTGGAGTTCCGATCCGATTGTTTTTGGATCGATGATTGCTAAATCAGTTGCCATGTTCTTTCTCCTTTTTCTATTGTCGTTCCGAATTCATCCTGCACCTTACGGTCGCACTCAGCATCTATCGCAGCATCAATCTCGGTTGCGATTTGCTCCGCGATTTTCCTGCCGATTAAATGCTTGCGTAGGACGGATACAAATATCTCGTGGCTAGTCATCATGAATACCTCGGAAGTTGCCTACCACAAATTCGGCAGGAAATATAGTTACAGGAAAAATCCCTAACTATCGCTTCCTCTCCCCAAGGATACGTATGGTCACAGGATTTCAGTAAAGGATCAATGTTCTTCGATACCCAAACATTTAAATCTTCTTTCTGCTGATTTATAAATTCCTCACGTCTTTTCTGTGCTGTCCTAATCGCCTCTATTTCTTCTTGTTTCAATCGACACCTGCCAGTTTCAGCGCAGCGTCGATGATTAAGTTACGAGCATCTACCCCGCAATTACATTCTTCACCTTGATCGTCATCGCTACAGCCAATCTCAGATTTTGGGCATGAATACCATGAATCATTGCACTCGCTGTGGTTTTCTAAGCGGAGTTGTTTCAAAGCCTCTACCAGCGCATCCCGTGAGTTGACAGCGTTAACAATAATCTCTGCCATTTCTTGTGCGGATACAGGATTAGGCATTGCCGCGATATTTCCAGAAACTATAGCTGCTACGTCACCGTCTGGATAATATACATACACTCCATCATATCCGCGTGTTTTCTCTCCAATAATCAACGGTAATATGCTTTTCATTTTTTCGGTCATGCGCGGCCCTCTTTCTGGAGAGCGGCATCGATTTCATTCTGAATCTCTTCCAAGCCTTCCATCCTAATTTCAGGATCAATGCCAACTTTGATTAACGTGTCGATGTTAATGCGAAGCTGCTTCATGGCGTTCTCGGCTTGCTTTGGATTGCTGCTTGATGTTGCCAGCACACACCAAACGAGAGAATCTTTCAGCGCCTCCGCCAGCGCATCCTCGACAGGGCGCGAGTTCCATGCGGAGGTGGCTTCCTCGGAGGTAAGAGTTAGCGGACCTTCTAGCCCACAGCAGCACACAACCCTAAAGGCACCCCCGTATACTTCAATCGCAATGCCCTCCTTTGCACACCACGGATTCGGGCACGGTCTCGGTTTCTCGCTCATTCCGTTTCTCCTAGCCGCTCAAGGATTTTGTAGGCGTTGTCTCTGCCACGCTTGCGCTCTGCGCTACCTTCGTTATTAAGACGTATATCCTTTAGCGCCTCAAGCATCTCAGGTGCTTCCGCAATTAACCGTGCATTAAATTTATACTGCGGTTTAGGAAGAGCGTTTGGGAAAGTCCACGCAACCAGATACTCACCATTAGATTTCCCACATTTTTCGCAAGATGGAGTGTCCCAAAGTATAGGAGTCACGTATTGCTTAGATGTACTTTGGAAAAATGGTTTTCCTACTCGCCATGGTCCTTTTGTGTGTTTATGTTCACTCATGCCGTCTCCAATTTTTCCTTGCCGTACTCCACAAGCAAGCATTTCACAATCCTTGTATACTGCTCCGCAACCCAAACCCCTACCGCAGCCTTTACCTCTTCCTCGGTATCGGCCTCAAAATTCTTTTCCACCAGATATGCATAATCGGAATTTCTCCCGTTCTCGTCCGGTTCTCCGCATAGAATATGAATAGCAGCATTGGCCGATGGTTTGATTTCAGGATGATCGTCAGAGGATGGATGTAGACCGCGTCCATCTCCGGGATTGTAAACATGGAATCCTCCACCACGAGGCCAATAACGCGAGGATATGCTAACCAATTGACCGTCATAATCCCATTTCCCTTGACAGTCTGGAGTCCACTGTGCAGCAGGTTTCATGTCTAGTACGTTATCGCTCATCGTCACTCTCCCGATTGATATTTTCACTCTAAACCAATTTTCTGCGCTTGTCAAGAATTATTTTAATAAATCCAAAGTATTTTTATGTAGTTTGTTTTCAGTAGTTTGCGATTTTCTGAATAATTCAACTCCTAGCCGCATCTGAATTTCCAGAAGGCGCAGGATAATGAAACAAAACGGCTTGCGAAAAAAAGACTTGACAAACCGTGAGCTATTCAGTACAGTTTGATTTGTCTGGAAGTCATGAGCCAGATGCCCTCTATCCGAACAGGCTTGGGGGCCGGTTTCCACGACTGGCCCCAACCACCTTTAAGATAAAGCGGCGTTATTCGGATACCTTTTCACGGCTGCGGTAATTTGGCTAAAGGATTTCCCTGTAAAGGGAATAGGGGGAGTATTGGCTGTTTCTAAATCTGTTCGTTTTGAGATATTCGCTCGTGATGCTTTTACCTGCCAGTATTGCGGTAGGCGTCCGCCTGATGTCGTTTTAGAGTGTGACCACATACACCCGCACTCTAAGGGCGGCGGGGATGAAATAGTTAACCTCATCACATCCTGTTACGACTGTAATCGCGGCAAAAGCGCCAAGGTTATTTCTCAGGTTGCACCACGTCCTGATGCGGACCTTATGTTCCTGCGAGTCCAGCAGGAGATTGCGGAAGCAGATCGTTATTTACGAGCCAAAGTACAACGCGATCATATTCAGAAGAAACTTTGTGATTGCCTTTCTGAAATGTGGATAAAACAGATAAGCCCTGAACTTCCAAAACCTTCTTTATGGAATTTTTGGCTTTCTAGATATGGTCCAGAAGAAATTGAAATGGCGATTAGTTTTTGCGCCACAAAAGCATTGCATTCTGATCTCGGGCAAGGGAGTCCTTACCGCAGGATGAATGAATGCAGTAAATATGTCTCAGGTATTATGAAGAGAAGATTAGAGGCTACCAATGGCTTCTAAGGTTGATATTTGGATGCCTTTGTATATCGGGGATATTCTTGCCGACACGTCCCATTTGGACGCAGAGCGGTTTGGTTGCTATATGCTCTGGTTGATGCACTATTGGCGCAAAGGACCACTTTCCGGTAATCTGGCAGATTTGGTTGGGATAGGGAAACTTCGCTGTGTAGATGCTACAAGCACTGCTCAAGCATTGCTCAACGAATTTTTCTCTCTATATTTAGATGGAAAGTGGCACCAAAAGAGGGCAGATGTTGAAATTGCCAAGTGGCAGGATAAATCATTGAAAGCGCAAGAGAAAGCAAAAACAGCAGCAGAAGCACGTTGGGGAAAAGATGCTACAAGCAATGCTACAGGCACTCCTCAAGCATTGCTTGCGCCATGCCCTTCATCGTTACCTTCATCTTCACCGTTATCTTTAACCCCACCATTACCGCCAGAGAAAAAAACAAAAAAACAAAAACCTTCTTCAATGACGAAAAAAGAAAAAGCGGTCGATCCTCGCAGAAAAGACTTTATTGAAGATTTGCAGTCTGATTGGAAATGTTTTGCTAAAACTAAATTTCCGTTTGACGGTTCTGACGGAACGCAGGTAGATTTATTTCTCAAAGCGTGGCCTGAATTAAATCGCCATCAATGGAAAGATTGCTTGCGAAATCGGAGAAATACCCCCGGCGTGATTCCTACTGAGAGAATTTACAGATGGATTCCAAAACTCGCAAATTATCTCAATGGGGCTTTAACTGAATACGGAAAACTAAACAACGGAGGAAACAATGCCGCAGTATCTAACGGAACAGGAAATCAAATTATGGGGGTTCTCAAAGAGACTCTCGAACGAAGACAACGTAACAGGATTATTAGCGAAGATGGCGATTTACAGACAAGCGGGGAAGCTGGACCCGGAGACCCTCGAACTCTACACGCAATACCTTCTGCCCCTCGACTTGCGAGCGTTTCAGGTGGCGATGAAGGTGCTTTCAACTTCTGAGCGTCAGGACGGTGAAACAGCATTTCCCTCTCTAGGAACCATCCTAGCGGCAATAGAAGAGGCTAGAGAACGGTTTCCTGTGTTTTCTAAGGGCGCTAAGGAAGTAAACTCCACTCCGGTTTTTGCGGATAGCAAGCAGAAGAGGTTAGCATGAGTTTCAATGATCTCGATAATTACTTTATGCCGGATAAAACTCCTGAGCCGCCGCCAGAGGAAGAAACTCCTAAGCGCAACGGGAAATTCAGAGAGTCGGATTCTACGATCACTTTCGATTCTGGACTACCTTGCGATGTAGAAGCCGAGAAGACGATCCTTGGTGCCGTGCTGCTCGATAACGAAGCAATCAAAGAAATAACTATTTCTCTTGAGGCGGACGATTTTTCACTCGATTCCCATCGGCGTATCTGGATTCGCATGGCTGATCTTTACAACTCTGGGCGTCCAATTGACATTGTGACAATGGCTTCTGAATTGGATAAAAACAAAGAACGTGAGGCTATTGGAGGAATTGCCTACTTAGCATCTTTAACAGAAGGTCTCCCCCGCCGTCCCGTAATTGATGAGTATATCCGCTTAGTAGCTGATAAAAGCATAGCGCGTAAACTCATGATGATTAGTTCTACGACTATCGCAAGAGCAGCAGACCAATCTGAATCAGCATCACAAACACTTGACGTTCTTGAAGCACAGTTAGTTCAACTGAAAGATAGGAGTAGACTCCTATCGCGCCGCAGGAATCCAGAACCTTTCTTTGTTGGATTCAGAACTTTCGTAGACTCTTATCCCGATGAAACCGAATGGACAGTTGAAGGGTTAATTCAAAAAGACGGAAACGGTTTAATCCTTGGCGATCCTGGTACATCAAAATCTTTAGCAGTTTTTGATCTTGCACTTCACTTAGTAGCAGGTGCATCATGGTTTCATCATCGTATTCCTAGTCGCATCAAAGTTGGAATAGTCTCACGAGAGGATGCTCCGGGATTGTCACAGAACAGGCTCAAGAGGCTCAAGGATGGCGCTCCTGAGTCTCTGTCTATGTTCCTTGAGGGAATAGACCTAGAGAACTGGCTGTACGTCCATACGAGAGCACAGAGAGAGACATGGACACTCCAGAAAGAGACAGACATTCAGGAGATTATTGAAGCAATCAAAGAACGAGGAATCCAGATAGTTTTCTTTGACGTGTTCCGTGTATTGTGGCATGGAAACGAAAATGATTCACGAGAAACCGCAGCAGTTCTTGAGTCTGCAAAAAGGATTGGACGTGAGGCGAAATGTCAGGTAGCATTAGTTCATCACGTCTCGAAAAGCGATAGGGGAACGATTTTCGATAGGGCAAGAGGATCGGGAATCTTGGGATGGAGAGAATGGGCTTTCGGCATCTCAATTGAAAATCCAGAGCAAGAACCGAAGGACCAGATCAGAAAACTTGAACTGCAAACCAAAGCGGCGGTTGCGTGTAGCCCGATTTACTATCGCATTGAAGGACAAGATACCAGACTAAGTTTGTACGAGGTTGACGGTCCTTCACAGCAGTACAGTTCACGGCGAGAACCAACCGGGAAGAAAGACTCTGCCCCACAAGCAAAGATGCCGTACAACAACAACTAGGAGGTTATTATGGGAGATAACACCGGAATTTCTTGGACAAATTCGACTTGGAATCCGTTTCAAGGTTGCCATAAAGTTTCTGCGGGGTGCGCCCATTGTTATATGTTTGAGGAAAAGAAACGCTACGGACAAAATCCAAACATAGTGGTACGATCCTCAGACGCAACCTTTAACGCCCCGCTAAAGTGGGCGCGTAATCCTGAGAAATACGGACACATCAAATATGTTTTTGTTTGCTCATGGTCAGACTTCTTTATTGAAGAGGCAGATCAATGGAGAGACGAGGCGTGGGAGATTATGCGCAAGACTCCACAGTTCATCTACCAGCTTTGTACAAAGCGTCCTGAGCGCATCAAGGATTGTTTACCGCCTGACTGGGGAGACGGATACCCTAACGTCTGGCTGCTTACATCAACAGAGAATCAGGCGGCGGCAGACTTACGTATTCCTATTCTCTTGACTATTCCTGCGGTTGTACATGGAATCAGTGCGGAGCCTTTGTTAGGACCAATCGACTTTCGCAAGGTTCCTACATTCAATCGTATTGGCCTAGACTTATCGAATTTCTGGGTCATTGTTGGCGGAGAGAGTGGACCTAACGCACGCCCTATGGTTAGCTCATGGGCAGATGCTATTCGCCAGCAGTGCGAGAACGCGGGAGTATCATTTTTCTTCAAACAAAACGGATGTTGGATTGACGCCGGACATGAGGAGTTTGGAAAGTTACCGGAAGGGAAACTTGTTCACATTAACTCTCAAGGCATATCCTACGGGGATAACATTCCAACAGATAAGGATGCTGATGTAGTTCCCATGAAGCAAGTATCTAGGGAACGCGCAGGAGATACACTTTATGGTAAGATATATCATCAATTCCCGAAAGGATAACCACAATGCCAATCATAAGACGCAAGAAAACAGGTGGCAGGATAACGCATCCAATAGTTAAGGCGTATGTCGAACGATACGACTTAACGGATAAGCAGAAAGAATTACTCGTTAAAAATATCGTTCAAATATCACTTTGCCAAAATGAAGAAGCAAGACGTTTAATTTTGGGAGTTAGCGTCTAAATGTGATAGCATGGTAACAGGGAGAGGAGAAACAAAATGAGTGCAATTGCGGTAAACGAAGCAGGGTTGATGAAGAGACCGACACGCTATGATGAGTGTGTGCAAAGGCGTGCGGCAGAGTTGGCACTGCCAGAAGTCAAGCAGTGGTTGAACGAACAGAGTTGGGCATTGGATGAGGAAATCATTCAAGACCTCATGGAGTGTCTTGGTGAGGGTGACGGGTACAAAATCTGCGAGGAATTAAAACGTAAACACTCGTGGGAGTGTGATTCTCAACTCGTAGAAATCCTCGACGGTTGGGTGATAGATGACGCCGAAAAAGAACTCGTCAAGCAATGGGTTAAGTGCTTAGGTGTAAAACTAGATATTCCTATCGGCACACAGGTCAGGATCAAGCATTACAAAAGCCAGAGAATGAGCGAGTTTGGCGAAGTAACCAAACATTATCCCGAAGAGGCAAAGTATGGCGTTCGTACTCCAGATCAGGCTCCTACGGCGAACTGGATTTTACTGCCAGAAGATATAGAGGAAGTGGTATGAGTATTTGGATTATCGAGCGAGTGTATGTTTTGAACTCACCTGTTCCTTTAGCTATGGTTCCTTTGACAGACGAACGAATGGCTTTAGCTGAGATCGATAAACTGCGAAAGATATATGGTGGAGATTATCGAGCAGTAGAGTACCGGCGAGTTGAACAAGAAACCATAACGGTTGGGGGTATCGCATGAGAATATGTCAGTGTTTTTCGTGCAAACTAGGCAGACGATCAAATCGTACCATGAAGAATGGTTCACATCGGCAAAAGAACGACCTTATCAAACAACTTTTGAACTATTATTTTATGGAAGGGGAAGATAATGACTACCACAAAGCAATTTTAGATGGTTCATGGCCTTCATCGGTTAAAATTCTTGAAGCCTTATTGGAAAAGGCTAAGAATCGTAAGGAATCCGAATGAGTTCACCAACGACAATGCGGCAGTGGTCATCAGCAGAGATTGCAAAACCCTCTGGTGAGTTGTGCGGTCATAGGCAATGGAAATGGCCCTATAAATTTTGCAACGAGCAACAGGGGCACGCGGGGGACCACTGCTGCACGACTCAGTGTGGAACGCAAGTAGTCAGAGTTTGGTGGTCAAGGAACGAATTGGGGACAGTATGACAATATCGATTACGATTGATCGGAGATGGTGCGGATTCTATATTAGCCGAGGATATTCATTACGTATAGCTTTAGGATTCATTGCATTTGATGTTTTCCATGAAAGTCTTGATTTACAATTAAAAAAGTTATTCGACAAGATTCCAGAGGACGTACATGAAACGATCACCGATCCAGCAAAAACCTAAAAAGCAAAAGATTGAACGAATTCCCCTACCTTTTTCGAGGCCATGCGAAGTGAAAAAAGAACAGCCAGCGGTAAAGATAATGCGAGATGGGAGAGAGATTTGTAACCAGCTTACAAAGGCCGGAAGAGACGAATACCGTGAACGCACAAAGACTATGTTTAATCGTCAAGGCGGTAGGTGTGGATTGCAAATATCCCCACAGTGCAAGGAAAGAAATGGACGATGGCCGTTTGATGAAATTCAATTTGGTCACGAGGTTTCACGTGGGGGCGGTAAACAAGACGACAGAATTTTTGTAGACGGTGTTCCTAAGTGCCGCGCTTTATGCCCGTTTTGCAACAGTTTGCAAGGTTCTCGCAAGATAAGTGATTTTGATGTGATTGTGCCATAGGTGAATATGAAGTATTTATCAGTATGCTCAGGATTAGGTGGTGCGGAACTTGCTTTTACTCCTCTCGGTTGGGAGTGTGTAGGAGTATGCGAAATAGAACCATCGTCATGTGCAGTATTGAAAGAAAGGTTTCCTAATGTTCATAATTTTGGAGACTTTACAAAGATCGGAGTAGAGGATGTCGGAACAATCGACCTTTTGGTCGGAGGAACTCCTTGCCAAGACTTCTCTGTTGCGGGTCTCAGAGCAGGAATGGACGGAGATCGTGGTCAACTCACAATTGAGTTCGCTCGACTTGCTGAAAGACTACGGCCCCGATGGTTGGTCTGGGAGAACGTACCCGGCATCCTGTCGGTTGACGGAGGAAGAGCGTTTGGAACCTTTCTCGGAATCTTGGGGAAATTCGGGTATGGGTTCTCTTACAGGATTCTCGACGCTCAATACGCTGGAGTACCACAGCGCCGCCGTCGCGTCTTCCTTGTCGGACATCTTGGAGACTGGCGTCCTAGCGCAGCGGTATTATTTGAGCAGCACTGCTTGTCGGGGTATCCTCCGCCGAGCAAAGAAACGCGGGAAAGCGTTGCCGGTTGCCTTAAAGGAGGCTCTGGAAAGCGTGGCTGGCCCGATCCTTCAGACGGAAACGGGGGAGGACTCGTTGACGTTGCAGGAACCATCGAACGAGGATTCAGAGATAGACGAATTGGAATCGACGGAACAGGGAAATCTATTTCTCATTGGCCCGCAGAAATAGTATCTACTTTAGATACTCATTTTGGCGATAAACAGGGTTTAGAAGACCAACACATAAATAGTGGAGCGAGTCATTTTGTACCTGGGGTAGTAGGCACTATGGCTTGCAACACAGGTCCAAATGGACACGACGCAGGAAACTTTCAAAGCAATCAGGGAGTAGACTCAGGATACGTTATTCCTGTGTGTTACGGAATAGATGGAGAACAAAACGCAGTAGAGGATGGTTTCGGGACACTTGTCTCACGTGAAAAAGGTGGTGGTTTTGAAGGTGCAGTTGCGTTTCAAAATACAGGTAAAGGATACTGGAAAGATGGAGATATTACAGGAAAAGTGCGAACTCCAGAAGGAGGAGATTCACTTAAATCAACCATAGTTGCATTCACTCAAAACTCAAGGGATGAGGTTCGCGTAATCGGAGAGGATGGAGATATTTCAGGTTCTCTCTCGGCGGAAACAGGTACTCATCAAACCACCTATTTAGCTTTCGACTGGTACGCCAGTCAATCACAAAACTTCCCTGTGACAGAGGAATGTCCACCACTGAAAACCACTATGCAACCTGCCGTAGCAATGATAAATATGCAAGGGTCTAAAGGGAATTCTGTAGCACAAGAGGATGGTCCTAGTTTTACTCTTAACGCTATGCACGGGCACGATGTTCATGCTGTCGCTTTCCATACCAGTGGATACGGTGGACAGGTAGATAAAAATGTGGCACAGACCTTACAAGCTAGTGACGCTAAACTTAGCAATCAGGTTTCTGGTGTCATTCAAAAGATGCAAGTAAGAAGATTAACCCCAACGGAGTGTGAAAGACTTCAAGGCGTACCTGATGGTCATACTTTGGTTCCTTTTAATGGTAAACCTATGGCTGACGGAAATCGGTACAAAATGATTGGGAATGGGTTTGCAATACCTTGCGTAAAATGGATCGGCAAAAGAATTCAGATGGTGGAGGATATGCTAAATGAACACTCCTGAAATATGCCCATTATGCCAAAGAGTATTGAACTACCATACCTTGCAGACGGCGGGAAAGCGCATATGTAGCCTCTGTCGTGGTATAATAGGGAGAAAGCATAAATATCGGATAGGAAGTAACGGGCTTCTTCAGCACAGAGATTGTAAGAATCCTACCGGCTCTATAGAAACCGATAAACCAAAAGGGATGTTCGATGAACGATGATTTTCTAATGTGCGGAACAGTCTGCCCGATCTGCGGAGATAATAACCCCAACGGGTACTACCGTAGTCGCTCAGGAAACGAAGTGATTTGCGTTAAGCACACAAAAGAAAAGATTGAAGCATGGATATGCAAACCAGCAAAACCGGAACCGAAGACAAAGAACTGGGAGAAATAATTGAAGACTCAAAAACCATGGACTAAGGAAGAAAACGAAACAATTAAGAAATTATTATTAGAAGGTGTGTCTAAATCTTCTATAGCAAAACAGATGGGACGAACCTACGACTCCATCAACAACAAGGCAAAGAAAATAGATACAGTCACCCATCCTCCCATGTGGACTGAGGAACAGGTTGCGACATTGCGAGAGATGGTAGGGAAATTCCCATCTCGTGAGATCGGCACTAAGGTTGGCAGGGGTAAAAATGCAGTCCTGAAAAAGATTGAGCAGCTAGGATTATCGGGAAAGAAAATCGGTCTGCAAAAAGGTACTCAACTCGCATGGACTAAGCATCAGGTTGAGCAGTTGAGGTTGCGCGGTCCAAACATGACCGTTATGCAGTTTGCCAAGGAATACGGATTAACAGAGAATCAGGTTCGGGGTAAAGTTAGGACGACCGGCGTAAAGATGCTTCCTGCGGTCCTATGGACTGATAGAGAGGTTGAAATCCTAAAGGAGTCCAAGTCCGCTACCGAAGCCTCTAAACGCGTAGGAAAGAGCAGAAAGGCTGTAATCCTCAAAGCTCGTAAGCTAGGGTATGTCTTTCCAGAGACGCAAGTACGTAAAGAAACTCCTAGCGCGACTAGGAAACCGGAAAAGAAGGCGCTAACGAACCCACGAAAAACGAAGGAGTATAAGTCTACTCTGGTTTGGTGTCCAACGTGTCACTCCCCGGTCTCAAATTGGGAGGCTCATCATTCACGAATGAGTGAGTGCAAGAAGGTATACTTGGACGGACTCAGGAAGGTAGCATAGTGAAATGTACTCATTTTCAGTATCTTGAGGAAAAAATGGTTGAGTGTCTTCGCGTAGCCAAATCAGCCAATGATGGTACTCCGGCCCAAGAGGAGTGGTTGAAGACGGCTGAGGCGCTATTCTGGCGCAAGAAAGAGCATCTCAAGGTTTGCAAGGCGTGTGGAGGAAAGTAATGGACGATCTTAACAAATCCCCTCTTACGTGTGACGTTACATCTGCCGTAGCTCTATGGCTTGACGGTATGGGTTTTAAGCCGGTAGAGACGGAAGTTGGTATGCCTTGGGTAATTGAGAATGAAAAAGGTTGGATTGCAGACCTAGCAGGAGTGATTATTCCCACTCAGACTGAGTTGATAAACCTAAAGTTACTAACAAAAAGTCCAAGATGGTCTATGCTTGACAAAGATGGAAACTTCGTAAGGAACACAGCTTATGAAAAATGGTCTAAAGAGAGAGACTTAAAGATTCGCCTTATGACCTGTCTGGTTGAGGTAAAAACTACCAGAGCAGATTTTTTAGGAGATAGGAAATGGAATCTTCCTATTCCTACCGATATTGCCTACCTAGCCTACCCTAAAGGGCTTGTGGACCCGTCAGAATGGCCTGCCGGATGGGGAATCTTGGAGTTCCACGATGGAACGGTTAAACAGAAACGCTTCCCTTTCCCCGGTCAAACAACGTCCGAGCAACAAAGGGATGTGATTTTATCCATTGCCGTTAGGAGAGACCATCACACTCGGTATGCCAGACACAGAGAGTTCTTGAGGAAGGACCGTGAACGTGAAAAAAGAGAGAAGTTAGAAACAAGTATGCACAGGATAATAAGAGCCGTCACAGATATAGTGGAAGGAAAACGAGAAAGCGTAGAAAACGTACTTTTTATGCATGGTTTATCTAAGATTTCTCCTTGGGCGACCGAAGAACTGAAACCATTATGGAGTATCAAAAAATGAACTGTAAAAACTGCAAACAGCCAATCGAACCGTCCAACTCAGTGATTCCTAGCGCCCCATGGAGGCACGTAAAGGATCAGATGATTACTTGTTTTGGCGAGAATAATATGCCTTTGAAAACGAAGAGCGGAGTCTATTATTTGATCGCGGAGCCGGAGGAATAAAGTAACTGAAAGGAGAGCATTGGGAGATGCTTGCAAAACTTGTTTTCAATCAAAAAGACGGGGATGTAACAAAAGCCTACTACGCGGAAATGAATAAAAAAGGGCTTCAGGGTCAGCTTGCAGTAGCATTGTTCCGCGCACAGAAACGATCTACAGCCGCTAAGAAATACCGCAAGGGCGCGTGGAGACGAGACGCCTACGATGTGAAGAACTGGTCGCTCTCTGAGGCTTGCCGAGTCCTTAATGTGATGCAGGCTTTTGATATGTTTTTTAGTTGGGGATGGAAAAAAGACCCAAACACACCTGGATTCGAGTGGGTTCTTTACGCAGAAACACCGACCGGACAGGCTAGCTTCCATTCAGCAGAAAGATTAAACGGTCCTGATTTCAATGGCGAATGGAAACCTATTCCTTGCAGTGAAGAAAGCATCCTGAAATTCTGTGATTCTATTTGGGATGGGAAAATAGAGGATATTCCTCGTTGAATACACTTCACCCTATTCGATTGTTAATCCAAACGAACGAGAAATATCTCGTACTACAGATAATAATTGGTTGTCAACTCGTTCGTTCGTAAATCTCATCACTGTCCATCCCTTGTTCTCCAAATAATCAGTGCGTCGTAGATCGTAGGATGCCTGCCACGCTCCCAAATGGTAATCTCCATCAATTTCAATTACGACTTTTGCTTTTGGAATTGCGAAATCTGCGAAGAATGGTCCTATAGGTTTTTGGAACTCCCATTGAACACCTTTATTTTTCCAGAATAATTCAAAAGCTCCCATCAGTCTGATCTCAGAAGGAGTAGCCTTTCTTATCAGTTCATTCCGTCTCGGTTCAATCTTAAATTTAGGTTGATACGGTTTAGAGATACCAGAAGGTTTAGGTTTTTTGGCCGTCTTTCGGCATACATGACAGACCAATGGGATTTTACCGTTCCTTATTGATCTATAAAAATCATTTGCGTTTTTATTCACTCCACAAACAGAGCATTTCCATGTAGAATCATTATTAGGCATGGGTTCCTCCTCTAAGGATTTACACGTCAGGTCTTCCAAACCTTACGTGACCATGCTTTCATTATACAACAAAAACACTGTGATGTGGTCCGTTTCTAACCTAGACAGTCTGAAACAAGCACCCCGCTTCCTCTCTTATTACCACTAATATATTCACAAATTCACACTATTATTTCTAATAGAGCTAAATAGCTCTTGACAATGCTTGCGATTCGAGTCATAATCCTAAGCATGATGGCAGCAAGCATCCAAATCGGCGCAAGGGTTTACCTGAAACTGGCAATTTCCGGATACCCTGGTTGTGTCGCATCCTTTGACCGGCTAGGACGCGCTCTTGTGGATTGGAGCGAAGATATGCCAGAAATCGGGCGCTTGACCGCTCACGATCTTGACAGTTTGGTTTTGGATAAGGGATTTTGCGCCTCTCAGCGAGGATTTGACTTCAATCTCCTAGCGGCATAAGATACAAAGCATAGCCAGTCCAGCCGACAATCCACGTAGCACACTTCTTCCTTTGTTGTGATCCTTGCAAACCACCTTTTCTCCTATCCACTGGCAAAGCAGGTCTGAAAAACCTGCGCTTTTTGCTTGACAATCCGTACAGGAAAGCGCAGTATAATAAATATCGGGAGAGAAAATGCCAACTATAGCTCGTGTCAAATGGCCGGAAATGAGAATCGACTACGGTTGGATGTTCAAGATCACCAGCTATCTTGATTTTATGTCCTATTGGATGGACGTAAAACAAAACTCATTGCGCGATGGGTTTGCGAACTACCTTAACAGTCAAGAATTTATATCTCTTGCAGGTGTAGGAGTAAAACAAGGACACCATCTTCATCACAGAGAGGCCGCTTTCCTCAATGCTGCTTGCATAGCAGAAACAATGAAAGATAATCCTCGCGGCGTAATGGAAATCTTCTGTGATATTACGGATTCTGTCTATTGTGGGATGGTAAAAGTTCTTCAAGAACAAGGACATATTTACATAAACAAGAACGGAGGATACTTTCATCTTGGGAATGGGATTTGAAGGACTATACGTATCGGTATCTATGGTGCCTGTACGCTCTAGTATGGGGTATTCAGAAATATGATGCGCTAGGAGAATCAAAATGACACGCTTGACCGCCCTGATAATCCGAAATCCAGACAACAAAATCTACTCCGATGTATACGGTCCTATCGCCAATGGGAAATATGGGTTAGCTATTATGTTCGATGATGTATCCCCGTCTGGATGCTCTAGGCCGCGTGTGCTGCTTGAAAGCGGTCCTATTTATCCTACTCCCGAAGCTGCTAAAAATCATGCAGAATCTATTATAAAAGATGTTTTAGCACTACCAGATGAATTAGTTGCATGAAGAGCAAGCGGGCCTTTGACCGGGAAGGTTTTGAAGGCCCGCTTTAGGGAGAAGGGCTGTGGGAACAGCCACATGGCGAGTAGACTTGGGAGAGGAACTCGCTAGGACTATTACAACGTATTCTCAGGTTGTTGTCAAGGGGGAAGTCTTTGAGAAGTGAGCTTAGAGGACAATTGAAAAAGTTCCTTGAATCACAAAACAGGAACCAGTGGTTGCGCGGTAGCCACGTATCTGCCTATGTTCGCAAAGGACACCACCTCGGACCAGATGGAAAACTCCACCACTACCTTGACCTTGCAAGTATCGAAGTAGATATAGAGTTTTGGGGAAAAGGAATCTTCTCTGAATTCCTATGTGCCTGCCAGAAAATGACCCCATACGACGGAGTTTTTGTGGAATGCGTCTTAGACAAAGGATTAATTTCTTCTCTCCGGCGAAAAGTCGAACAGAATAAACAGTGGAGCAAAAAAGACTCTAGTTTTATTTGGGAGAAACCTATAAACACAAAAGCGCCCTCAGACGAATCCAAGGGCGCATTTATTTAGACGTTTGGTTAAGCGAATGCAATCTTAATGCTTGAAAGAACCGGAACTGGCGGAGGAACGACAGGGATGTTCACGGTGACAGTTTCCGTGTCCGTGAGAGCCAGACCCTCAAACGTGGTCAACGTAGCCGTAAGGTTGGCAACGCCTGTCGCCACGGCGGTTACTGCATCAGTAATCCCATCGGCGTTAGGAACACTCGTAGCAAATGCTGAATTGTCGATTGTGAAGGTAACGGGCGGAATGGTTCCCGTCCACGCATTGCCGAATTGATCGAAACCGTTGATGGATGCGGTGGTGACCTGTCCGGCTGAGGTAAGTGTTACTGGTCCTTGAACTGCCATGGTGTTTTCTCCTAGTTTGGTTGATGGTTCGGTAAAGGCTATTTTGATGCTGAAAATCCGTGGTGACGTATCATGATCGATCTCCCGTTCGATCTCGTTCAACTTGCGGTCAAGGAACTCAAGGCCGTGGATTAGCTCTTTGTCTAGCTTTTCTTGACCTTCGATGATCCGTTCAATCAAATGCTTTTCGCGGTGTTTCAAGCGGTGACCTCACTTTAATCATACACCAGATTCTGCTCAAATATGAGCAAAATCGCACTACGACTGTTAATTTTTGGGGTTAATCCACTCCGCGATGCGTCTGCGAATAAGACTCCACACGGTGATAGATTTTAGAGAGTTCAACTCGTTTTCCAGAGTCGCGTAGGAATCAGATTTTTCTTTTAATTCCTTGCGCAATCGGGTAATCTCATCTAACGCCTGATCTCTCTGCTCTAAATGAATAGTATCTACTTTTTTGGTTCCTGATATGATGGACTTCTTTTCGTCGGCAGTCAAAGCATTGTTTTTAGGTGGTCCCTTCTTTTTCAAAGGAACACTTTTTAGTTGTTTCCCCAACAGCGCCCCATCAGTCAACCCTAGATTATCTTCATGATTCCTTCGCTGGTTACATTGCAAACAGGACGACGCCAAGTTGTCTTCGTCGTTCGTTCCACCATTTCCGCGAGGAATAAGATGCTCTGTCGTGGCTTGGTCGTGATCGCCTTCCTTGCATAGTCTAGTGGGTTTACCACAGAAGTGGCACTTCTTGCCCTCTTTAATCCACAGAACTTCACGGCGCGTAGGAGTTGGAACGTCACTCCAGACGCGCATAGGAATCAAGTTGGTTGGATTCGTACTCATTGAATTATTATACCATAAAAGCGCAGGATAATTCAAGGAAAATGGAGCGGGAGAGGGGACTCGAACCCCCGACGAACAGCTTGGAAGGCTGACACTCTAGCCACTGAGTTACTCCCGCTTGGTTAATCGATTTATTCTTCCTCCATAAGCGAACTAATGACACTATTTGCGGTATCAATTACCCATTGCTTATTGATATTTTCGTAATCGGTAAAAGATACGCTTTGTATCTCAAAAGGATTCAACTTTAACCCCTTAACGCTATGCTTGATAATGTTATTCAGAGAGTCAAGGTGTGGCTGAAATTTCTTGATTGCGTCAGGAATACTATCTGCTTTGATTACACCAAAGTATCTAACTCCCCCGACTTCACTGCTTGGATGGATGTTCAAATAAAACCACTTCATAGTTCACCTCAAAGAAAGTATATCACAAATGGTGGCCTAGAGGCGGCTCGAACGCCTTCTCTCACCCTTATCAGGAGTGGGCTTTAACCTGTTAAGCTACTAGGCCAAAATGGAGCCGAAAATCGGGTTTGAACCGATGACCTCATCCTTACCGAGGATGCGCTCTTCCATCTGAGCTATTCCGGCAAATCACCCCAGAGTCACAGGTGTTGCATCTGTGCGTTACAACCATTCTCTCCTACTAAAAGAGAATCTCCGATATTGGTGGGCCACCGACGAATTGAACGCCGATCTGGAGTGTGTAGGACTCCGGTATTTACCTTTATACGAGCGGCCCAAAAACTATGGCGCAGGCGGGAAGAATCGAACTTCCAACTCGACTTTCGGAAAGTCGTATTATCTCCGTTTCACTACGCCTGCAAATCGTTGGTCAACCTGCCCGAACTCGAATCGGGAACTATTCTTTAGGGGAGAATCGTGATCTCCATTTTCACCACAGGTCGATGGAGAGCATACAGGGAGTTCAACCCTGATTCATCGCTTAGAAGGCGAGTGCCTTATGCGTTAGACGATATGCTCGTGGTGAGTCCGCTGGGAATCGAACCCAGATTGAGACATTAAAGGTGTCATATTCTACCGTTGAATTACGGACCCACAAAACACTTTTAATGGTTAAATGTGGTGCCAGCGCCGAGATTTTAACTCGGATCGATCTCCTTAAGGGGGAGTCATAATAGTCGTTATACCACGCTGGCATGGTGGACCTACTCAGAGTCGAACTGAGAACCGGGCGATTATAGATCGCCTGCTACGTACCAACTAGCAGCTATAAGTCCAAAAACTTTATCGTAGCGGCCCACTACAACGGCTAACCTTTCGGCGAGTTCTGCACGTCTGGGTAGTCTTAGCTGTCCCATACCGCTAGTGAATTATGCGCCGCCGCTACGAACTTGGTAGCACGCCTGGAATCGAACCAGTTTACGACGCTATGAGTGTCGCTTCCCACCTTGGGAACGTGCCATATATACAGAGTTTATCGGATTTATCCTATTCCGATATAAACTCGCTAAACTTTGGCAGGGGAGGCCGGAACCGAACCGACAAGTCCAGTTTTGGAGACTGGCAGTTTTCCAGTTAGCTTACTCCCCTGTATTTTCATCATCAGTTTTCAAAGAGCAACTAAAAACCCTCCACTGAGGAGGGTCTATTCGTGCAAAAATGCAGTCAGACCCCTAAAACACGATTCCCCAAATGACCCGCTTGGTCATTCTGGTTATCCCGTGTTTAGAAACTCTGATTTTCATTTCAATTCCTTTTCGAGGGGTTTCCCGCTCTAGCCATATTATGTCCCAGGCTTGGGTTTAGCTGCCGACTGCAACAGCGCAATCTTCTGTGGTGAATTCAGATTATCCTATTCGCGTAGGAAAAGTCAAGAGAATTATTTCATCAACTTTTTCGTCTCAGAAATCAGAAGTTTGCTCATTTCCTCTCCGGTATGAAAAACAAGATTCATCGCTTCCGACAATTCCGTTTGCTGTAGACACTCTTCTCTGATCTTTCCATCTGCATCTCGGATGTACACGTTCACTATCCAGTTTGACCATCCTGGTCCACTACAAGACTCAGGGACTACCGCTACAATCTGTTCTCGTTCTCCTAGTCGCATAGGAATCTCCAAAAAAGTGGGGCAGCACTGTTCCGCCGCCCCTCGATCAAAAGTAATAGGTTAAACTGCCATTGCTTCCAATGCAGCCAGTTCCTTTTCCAGTTCGTTCTTCTTCTGTGCAGGAGTCTTCAGGCTGTCGATACGTGCTGTCAGTTCACGCTTACGTGCAGCGATCTTGTCAGCGTTACGAGACGTGATTTCCCGGCGAATCGACTTGATTGTGGTGTCAATGTACTCTGGCTCTTCGATCTGAAGTGCCTCGTACTCATCGCGGAGCGCCTTTGCGTCTGCAAGCAATCCAACCAAATCTTCCATATCTGCTCGGTCGGCGTTGAAGTTCTTGAGTGCTGTGATGTTCATGCGGCTACCAATTTCCTTTCTGTGCTAACTTTCAGCACTGAGTTGAGGGTTAAGAGCGGAGTGGCTAGAATTTCGTCCACGAGTCCATAGGTTTTTGTTCTCATGGTCTGAGCCAAGTTTGGAATAGAGTAGTAATCCGTCCCGCCCCTGATGTCAAACGTTTGCATTTCCAATCCTGCCCTCTGCATACCCGAAGTAAGTCCGTTAGTCTCACCCTCAACGTGATAAAAGTACACAGGAACATCACGATCTGCAAACGCAACATACTTTTTGTACACATCCGTAAAGAACGGTGCGCTGTGTTCTGCGCCGTCCGAAACGATTGCAATTCCATCTACCGAAATCTTCTCCTGAAGCATCCGGTTAAGTCCGCATCCGATAGATGTTCCTCCGTTGGCTGTGATGTGCCGTGTTGCCTTCTGAATCTGGTCAAGCGATAGACCCGTCACATCGACAGTCATTGGATTCAAGTCAAAAAATACAAGGTAGACTTTTCCCTTGCAAATCTTAGCTAGGGTAGCAGCCACATGACGAGATGCCTCAATTGAACGAGACATGCTGCCACTCTTGTCTGCTAGAACCAGCCAATCTCCCTCTGGTCCACCCAAAGCCTTGATTTGTTTTTCTTGAAGACCACGTAGCTTTTCCTTCAACGCCTCATCCTGTACAGCCTCTACAGCCTGAGTCGTCTTCAGTGTGTTCTTCTTGCTCGTAGACGCCTTTACCAACGCTGCATCAAAAGCACCACGCAGTGCTGGATTGGTCTTCATTCCCAACTTCTCCAACATCTTGACGTTCGTGGTAAGCTCCGTAGCACTCATGGCTCCAATCAAAGCCTGTACCAAATCAGGCTCCTTAGCCTTCGCTCCCAAAGCTCCTAGCGCGATAAGGAAAGGGATATGGTACTTCATGATCGAACCTGCCGCCTCCGTAGGACTCATGTTCTTGAGGTTTGCTACTACCTCAAAGACTGATCCCTTGGGAAGTGGAGCCTTGGTCTTATCGAAGTTCCGACCGTAGAGTACGACGTTGGTCCTCTCCTTCTCAGGCTTTGCGTGCGCCAGAGAGTAGAGTTCCTTCAGCGTTCCCCTGTGTTGGATTGCCAGATGGTCCCAGCCCTTGTCCTGCTCCTTTTGGTGCAGGTAGTCTTCCACAAGCCTGCGCAACTGACGCATCTTGCCAGGAAGACGAATCTCCAATCCGAACCGATAGGCTCTCGCCAGTTCACGCGGTCCCAAAAGAGCGATGTGAGCGAAACTGTTGTCGAGTAATTCCTCATCCTTCTCAAAGGCCAAGCCGATCACAGGAAGAGCAACTTTGCTATCCCTTATCTGCCCGTGGGTACGATCCCAGGACAGCATGTGTTGATAAAATTCACCTTCCTGTAGAACGGCCTGCTTGCCGATAGGAAGATACTCTTTCAAAGAGCCGTGTGGACTCTTCGACAATTCCGACAAAATTCTTTGACGTGTAAGCCCTGTTTCTGCCATTGTATTCGCCCTCCCGGTGCGAAAAGTGTTAAGGCAACTTCCTCGTTCTCAGATACTCAACGAAGAAATCGTAATCCAATCCCTTGAGTTTGCACCAATCGTGCGGGTCCATACTACCTTTGTCCTTATTGCATTTTCTATCAGCGCAAAGATAGTTGGATGTATCATTCTTGCCGCCTAATTCCAATGGGGTAAAGTGATCTACTGTCATTTGCGAGTTTCCCATTTTAGCGCCGCAGTACATACACTTCAGACCATCAGCAACCCACACCTTTTGTTGAACAGCGCCAGAAATCTCATAGCGCACCTTGCGGTGAAATGCCTTCCCCGGCATAAGAAGTTCTGGAGTATCGGAACGCTGGAGGAAGTCGGTCCACTCTTCCTCGGAAAGCTGAAAGACGTTCTTAGAGAGCTTCTCTCCGAACGAAAAACTGGGTAAGAGTAGAACAGCTTGAGCACCCTCACCGCCCACAACCAAACCTTCAATTTTGAGGAGTGATCCGATGTCACCGTGCAGGACAGGACGATGACGCAATTCGAGTTGATAAAATCTATCGCTGCTTCCCATTGTTCCCTCTCCCAAAACGGAGGCGTTCGCTCTATCCAGCTGAGCTACGGGCGCAACGACAATTCAATTGCCGGACCAATTCAATTGCCGGACCAAACCGGCACATGTACCCTGAAAATTACACTCAAACTTAATCCGTAAAGACCGTATGCGAGTTGTGTTGAAAATGGGAATCGAACCCACTACCCTCAGTGATTAGACTGATGCTCTAGCCAAATGAGCTATTTCATGTACGCATCCGAATATACGGAATCCTTTGTCCCTATACATCAGGGAAACTCAAAACTCATTTCCGGTGGTATCCTAGAAGTTTATTACAGTTGGATACACTGCCGACAGCCAATATCACCATTTCGTGATACGCTCCCTACTTCTTACACCGGATAAACTCAATCTCACAAAATCAATAGTACATCCTATTTCCTGCTCCGTCAAGAGAAATCTTCGTATTTCTCAAACTTTTTTCTGCGCCTTACTTTGGAGCGCCTGACTGGACTTCAACCAGCGATATTTCGTTCCGAAGACGAACGCTTTATGCACTAAGCTACAGGCGCTCAAACTATGGTGGGACCGGAAAGGATCGAACTTTCTACCCCCAGTTCCGCAAACTGGTGCTCTATCCAAATGAGCTACGGCCCCACATTCAAAATGGTGCGGGTGGAGGGATTTCAACCCCCGATCTCCTCGTCCCAGGCGAGGCGCGTTAGCAGGCTTCGCTACACCCACGTAAACTCGTTATTCCAGAAAACGCCTAAAAATGTAATAACGATTCCCTTATTACAACTTCCTTATTAAGATGGTGCCGACTACCTGAGTCGAACAGGTTTCTGGAGATTTTCAGTCTCCCGCTAAATAACCGTACTAGCTCAGTCGGCGAATCTTATTCTGCTAAATCATCCGCTTTCGTCATAGCATTCCATTCGTTATCTGAGTAAACGATATGACGACCATCGGAAAAATCAAAACTTACGCTATCTGAGCTTCGACAATGAGTACACGTTACAGTCTCAACCGTGACCGATCCATAACTTCCTTCTTGTTCAAATTCTATCGGCTTACTTGTACTTCTACTCATGGATAACTCCTAAACTTATGGTGGAGCTAGGTGATCTTGAGCCACCGGCCTCCTGAATGCGACTCAGGCGCTCTACATCTGAGCTATAGCCCCATTACTAAATCATGGTGGAGATATTCGGAGTCGAACCGAAGAATCTCGCTTGCAGGGCGAGTGCTTTCCCAGTTAAGCTATATCCCCACTACTTACTACCAAACATCCCACGCTACCGTCTTCTTCTCTACAGGAATCTCTTTCTCCTGTGCCAAAGCCACTGTAGCAGCACGACGAAACTTCCTATTCCTAATCGTTGCCAAACTCTTGCGCCCCGGCCAAGAACCACCATAAGCACCAGGATAACCGCAAACTCTACGCCATGCCTCACGAATTTCTTCCTGTATCTTCCAAGGCATCGTGTTAATCGTTCTACTCATACAACCCCCTAATGGGGAGACCGACGCTCTCCCAACTGAGCTATACCCCCACTACCTCAAACTCAACATTCCTACGCTCATCCTTTACCCGCTGCCAGCGAATATCTGAATACTTCTCTATCGCACAGCAACGGCACTTATGAGTTAAATTCCATTTCCTAAAGCGACCAGGAAAATTGTTGCGCGATGGATACAAACTTGCTCTCCATGTTGCTATCTTTTCCGTCCTATACCGACGTTCTGCTCTGTCCATAACTTCCTCGAAATTTTGGGGGGATTACGGAGAATCGAACTCCGGTTAGTAGAGCCACAATCTACAGTCCTACCACTAAACGATAATCCCCACAAATGGAGCTAGTGACAGGAATCGAACCTGCTCCGAGAGCCATACAAAGGGTCTCTACCTTCAAGGTCACTAGCAATCTTTTCACGCAAACTGCAACTTCGTTTCGCCTCTGGAGTCGGCATACAAATATCGTTCCCACTCAGAGGTTTCAAGAGCCATTGTTCTTAGCAAACTCCTGCCCGTATGTACTGTAGCAGGTAATGGACGATGAAGCAACTTTACTCCCCATTCCTCCGGTGTCCTATCATCCTTCTTCCAGTTGCAGGGCTTACAACAAGTCACCTGATTTTGCCAATCCGACTTGCCTCCACGCGACTTAGGAATAATGTGATCCAGCGTCAACTCATCTGCCTTCAACTTATCTCCGCAATACTGACAAGTATGACCATCACGTAAATAGATGTTCTTACGTGTCACAATTTGAAGGCGGATAGGAATATGACGATACGTTCTTAACCGGATTACAGACGGTAAAGTTATTCCCGGATAAACTTCAATCCGAGTTGGCAACTCAACCATAGCAGAACCCTTGCAAATCAATGTGAGAGCACGACGCGCTGGCACGATCCTGATGGCTTCGTATGAGGCATTCAGGACCAGAACGGGTTTACGCATCAAGTTACTCATCTTCCTACTCGCTTTCATCAAAAGTGGAGCCGGTAACAGGATTCTCACCCGTGTATTCACCTGTACGAAAGGTGCGCTCTGACTCAGCCATACCGGCGTTATTCTTCCGTCTTGCAATTACAATCTTGTGTACCGTCTTGAAGTCGGCATCCATCAAAATCATTCTGTGTTCCATGTCGGCTCCTTTTCAATTTGGAGCGGGTCACGGAATTTGAATCCGTATTTCCACCTCGGCAAGGTAGCACTCTACCGTTGAGTTAGACCCGCATAATGCTTGTTAATCACCTGCATCATTCTCTGTTTCCCTACGGGGTTCATCGAATGTACTACAACTCCATCCTTCGGCCAAACATTGTTTTCTTCCATCCAACAAACTACATCGTAACCAGACTTTTCATGCGGACAGCGATTGTAAAACGTAGTCTCCGCTGTTTTCATGTCTCCGACATAGGCTCCAGATTCCGTACATTCCTTACAGGCTCCTATATCGTGGTCAAGGCTTGCAAATGTCACTTCACCTGTCTTCAGTATGGCAATCGCTTCATCGTAGTTCTTTGCCCACTCAGAACCGATAAATCCATATTTCCAAGGTTCCCTTACATCGTCAAGCCAAAGACGCATTATATCTCCTTAATTGGCAGCGGGAGCAGGAGTCAAACCTGTCTATCCATACCCGTTCAAACTTTGGCTGGCAGAGAAGGATTTGAACCCTCGTAAGCTCCTCCAAAGGGAGCCGTCCTAGCCGCTGAACGATCTGCCAAAATCTTTCTGTATACAACCTTCACTCTCGTGTAGCTGACACCAAGATCCTTAGAAACCCTATTAATGTTGGTGCCTTCTATTCTCGAAACAATTTCGTCATCTGAAGGCCATGCTATTTTTCGACGCCGCTTAGGGGAACACTGTAAGCATCGAATTGAACTTTTCGTTAATAACGTTGACCCGCAATCAATACATCTTTTTTGCTTAGATCGCGGCACATGCTTTCCGCAAAATGTCGGCAGTTGGCTGTCACAGTTAGGGCAAACAAGTCGTAAATTTTCGATACGGTTGTCGTTCCTTACTCCATTCTCGTGATCCAGCCGCAATACCAACGGTTTTCCATTCCACTCTGGCAACATCCCGCAAAGCGCACATTTGTTTCCAATCAACTCTTCGGAAAGAATTCGTTTCTTTAGATGATTCCTCCCGTAATTAGAGTTTTCAACAAGAATTTCTACAAGAGGCTTTGCTTTCAACACGCCGTAACCCTTTGGACGTTTGAAATAGTGAAAGTGGGAAATATTTAACCCCAATTCCACTATCCTCTTTTGAGCGGTAAGATGATTTCCGCCGATGTTTTCTAGGCCGAAATTTCTCAAAAGATCGGAATAGTTCGTGCTCTGTTCTACTGCGGAGATAAAGTCTTCATCCGACGACTGCCAAACGATGCTTGTTCTCTGTTGAACCATGATTTCAATTATATCATAGTTCGCAAAAGGCTTCTGCCTAAACGCTCGGCCATCCCGCTATTAATCTGGAGCGGGTGTCGGGGCTTTCGCCCTGTTCGATAGCTGCCTCCGCCCTATAGGTGCAGATTAACAGCCTCGTCTCCTTACGGAGACCCGCAATCTTAGCCGCGCCTGAGTGTCGTGGTCACCCGTTATCGCGGTCCTGTCGCTTTCACGTCCACATCAGAAGCGATCTTTTGGCAGGGAAGGTGAGATTCAAACTCACAACCGTTCGGGTCAGAGCCGAATGCTCTATCGTTGAGCTACTTCCCTGTGTTTCATATTCCTCCCGCTAAACGTGTCCGTCTGACTATTACAGTTCGGACATAAAAGCCTCAAATTCTCAAGACGATAATCGTCATTTATTCCGTTCACGTGATCCAAAACTAATACGAGATGTTTTCCTTTCCAAACGGTTCCTATGGAGCATATATAGCATTTATTTCTCAAAATACCACAAGAAATCATTCTCTCCTTAAGATTAGTTCTAGATACGCGAGAATTCTCGTGAAGATAAAACTCTATCGGCTTCACTCCTCTTGGTACTATCTTTCCACTTTTAACTGCTCCACCCCACGAACCACGAGAGAATCCAAAACGTTGGATACATTCTCTTAACGAATATCCTGAGTCGTAATACTCCTGCACTTGAACCCAGTCGTGTACGATCCGTTTCCTTTCGGGAATTCCTCTCTTTCCAGAGTGATAACTGATTACCCCAATCGAGCATCCTACGATTTTCTGTATCTCTCTGTACTTTTTACCTTGATCCAGAAGGTCGATGATTTGATTTTTCATTGTTCAATTATAGCACGAATTTTTGTTTCTTCAAACTCCGTCCTATCACTGAACGAACAGCCAACATACCACTAAAGGCTCCGAGCGCAGGAGTCGAACCTGCTAAATAGGCGCATTAACGGTGCGCTGCCTTTCCGTCTGGCTCGCTCGGAATAAACTCATTTACAACCATTACACACAAACTTCCAAACTCTCGACCATTCCCAATTCCATCCGATAAACGATCCGTCTTTCCACACCGTCCATGAGCCACAAGGATAGATCGCTTGGTCATTCCTATTGCGCCCGTTGATTACTGCTTTCCTAATCTCGATCCGCATTTGTCTCCTACGCAACGAGGCCCCCATTCCTTTCGGTTTGAGGGCATCTTCAGTTTTATTCGCTATGCGAGTAAAAATCCTGATGAGACCCTATCCTGCACTTCCGCGATTACCCTGCGGGGCTTGTTCCGTCGCTGGTGTAAACGCCGTATGTGTGCCAAAAGTTCTCATGTCCCTACCTTATCAAATGCCTACTGCTTTGTCAAGAACTATTTTGAAATTCCTATCGCCACAGGAAAATGAATTGCGCGGCCAGACACCAGGACGGGAGTTGAACCCGCATCTTCCTCGTGAGGTATCCTTACCATTAGACGACTGATGTAGATGCCTGAGCGCTACAGGTGCCGCGCAAACTTGGTGGATTGTATTTCTAGCCATTGCGTCCATTAAACATGGAACGCCAACCCGAATGGCCTTTTTCGGCTGCTTCTCTTTCCTCACATGGCGAACCGGGTCAGAGTATGACCCACTACTAATGTTCGCTGCGGAGAACGTTGACACTTAGCCATCGTTCCAGACGTGGCACCGAATATGGTAGGACCGAGCAGAGTCGAACTGCCATTAGTTGAGTGAAAATCAACTTTCCTAAACCGTAAGAGA
>Ga0224535_1000049_pt1 | contig 42070 bp, 34 predicted proteins | sample 714E13034metaG_FD_179898 | JGI IMG/M metagenome (GOLD analysis project Ga0224535, IMG submission 179898) | Peat soil microbial communities from Stordalen Mire, Sweden - 717 E1 30-34 | ecosystem: Environmental > Terrestrial > Soil > Wetlands > Peat | place: Sweden: Norrbotten County, Stordalen... | reverse complement strand
CTGGCCCCGACCAGGCCAGTGGCCGCAACGAATTCCAGCCCATGCGCAAGCTCCCACATGGCCAGCTCGGGGCCAGCATATTCAGTCATCGGCCCGGCGTAGATTTCCTGCTCGGCATTGGGCAGGGAGAAGGGATTCAGATGCAGCTTGGCGGGCAGGCATACCAGCAGCGCAAGCACGCCCAGGATTTGCAGCGGCGAAAAGGGCAACTGCGCAAGCGCCTCCAGACGGAAGCTGTGCTGCGAGGCGGCGATGGAAAGAATGGCGAGAAGAAAGACCACGTTGTAAGAGACGCTGAGGACGGCTTCGCGGGCCGAGCCAATTTCACCGAAGATGGAACGCGAAGAAAAGCCCGCGGCAATGATGCACATGGAAGGAACTTCCAGCAGCGCCAGCAGCAGGATCAGATCACCCTCAAAGCCGCCGGAAGCGGGCAGAACAGGCAGCAGGCCAACCGCGCCTCCCGCCGATGCAAGAGCAAGCAGAGGCCATGCCTTCATGAGCATTCCGCCCACGCCTGGGCGCGGCGGCACCTGCTTGCCCAGCAGCTTGATGAAGTCATAGAAGGGCTGCATGAAGGGAGGGCCGATGCGGCCCTGCATCCGGGCAACCGCCTTGCGCTCCACCCAAAGGAAGAACCATGCGGCGGGAATGGCAAAGAGAAGACCCGGAAAAATAAGAAGGCGCATGAGCGCAGTCGTCATATTCATTTCTGCACCTCCTCGGGCTTCGCTTCGGCAGCGGCTTCAAAAGCCGGCTGATTATTGCCCCTGGCAGCCAGAATCTCCGCGGCCTTGGCCACGCCCTGCAAAATGGCGTCGGGGCGGGGCGGGCAGCCGGGAACATAAACATCGACCGGAATGTGCTTGTCGAGCGGGCCATCCAGCGTACGGCTGTCGATGAAGACATTCATCGAGGCCGGGCAGGAGCCGATAGCCACGACAGCCTTGGGCCCGTAGACCTGTCCGTAGACGGTCCTGATGGCCTGCGCGGCGTTGTGCGTGACCGGGCCGCTGATGCAGAGAATGTCTGCGTGGCGGGGACTGCCTTCATGAAGCACGCCCAACTGCTCGGCGTCGTAACGCGGCGTGAGGCTGGCTATGAGTTCAATATCGCAACCGTTGCAACTGCCCGAGTTCATATGGAAGAGCCATGGGCTTCGGCGCCGGCAGTAGCACATCAATCGATTCCAGAGCTTCATGGTCTCCCTCCAAGCAGCAGTTGCAGCGCATTCGGCCAGATTCCGGCAGCCAGCAGAACGACCACCAGCGCAACGATCACAGCCTGCAGGACAAACGGTTCCTTCATTGGATGCGGCGGGGTTGACTCCGGATGCGGGTCAGGAGGCGGTCCCCACCAGACGCGGGTCAAAGCCAGAACATAGGCAATCAACGCGAAGATCGACGAGAGGATGAAAACCGCAGCCAAAGGCCAGCCGATCTGCTCGGCGGTCTCGTAGAGCCTCCAGCGGCCAATGTAGCCGAGGGTGGGCGGAATGCCCAGCATGGCCAACATTCCAAAGAGGAAGCCAAAGGCGGCAACGGGGTAGCGAGCGGCCAAGCCCTTCGGCTCGCCTTCCAGCGCACCGTCGGCTTCCGGACCGCTGAGGCAAGTGAAGAGCAGAGCCTTGGCCAGCGAATGGGTAGCGGCGGCAACCAGCCCACCCTTGATTCCGAGCGTGCCGTTCAGAGAGAAGACGGCCAGCAGAAGGAAGCCGACGTCCTCGACCGTGGAAAGAACCAGCAGGCGCTTGAGGCTGCGCTGCGTGAGCATCAGAAGAGCGGCAAGGAAGGATGTGGCCGCAGCTACACACAAAAGAGCGGTGTGAGGCGCAAAGTACGAGCCAGGAATCGAGTACGCAGAGAGCCAGAACTCGCCGAAGGCAGCCATATCGACGACCGCGATAATCAGGCCAAGAACCAGGGCCGGAAGTTCGTCGGCCAGGGCAAGCAGCCAGAAGAAGAGCGGCACGGCGGCCAGCTTGACGCAGACGCTGGTCAGGAGGAGCGCCCAAGCCCACTCATTGTGTCCGAGATCGAGCAGCAAGTCGCTGGAGATGAGAGAGATGGCCGAGACGAGAACCACTGTCAGGTAAGTCAGCCTGGCGGCTTTCGTCTTTGCGTTCTGCCAAACCAGCACGACGGTTACGAATGCGGCGAACTCCAAAAGGGAAAGCCGAAGGCCGTGATCGGTAACGATCAGACCCGCAGCAGTGGCCGCAACTGCCAGAATCATCAGCGGAGCGAGGCGGCGGTTCTTGGCGTGCGCGAGGGCTGCCAAGACCAAAGCAAGCCCGGCCACGATGCAAGCGGTGGTCAGCAGCGGCGGCAATTGAGCAGGTACAGAAACTTCGTAGATTATGCTTTGGCTCGCTGCTGGAGTGAGCCACTTGACGGCTGCCAGAATGGCCGCAGCCAGCACGACAACCAAGGGCAGCGCGTGGCGCTCCATCCAGGAAACCACGACGCCCAGACCGCGCGAAGCAGATTGCAACCCGCTCCATGCGCCGAGATAAACGCGATCTACGTTTGTCCAGCGGAAGAATCCATCCCAGTTCTGCATGAAGATGGCGGAAAAGTCGCTGGCGGTAAGCCTTCCGTTATCGGACAGAGGCTCTCCACCGGTAAAGACACCGCCGCCGGTCAGCAATGCGCCACCGGCAACCTCCGCCGGACGCCCGGCGTAGGCAATGGCGTAGATAATGCCGCCCAGGATCAGGGAAACCAGGGCCAGCACCAGGCCGCCCATGCTGGAGAAGCTGCCGGTATTGCCCGACAGGCCAAACCAGGTCACCTGAACAGCGTCCATCTTCATCATGGTCAGGACGGGATTGAGAAGGTAGTTGACCGCCAACTGCGGCGCGATACCCAGAATGACACTGCCCGCAGCGAGGAATCCCATGCCCCAGACCATGGTGGGCGGAGACTCATGGGCATCTTTGGTGGCCTCCGTGAGCGGGCCGAGGAAGACGGCGCTGGTGGACTTGGCTCCGAGGAAGACAGTACCAAGACTGGCGGCCCAGGCGACCATGGCGGGAACAGCCCATCCAGCCTGCAAAGCGGCGGCATAAAGCATCCACTTGCTGGCGAAACCGCTCATCAGGGGAATACCCATCATGGCGCCGATGTTGATCAGCCAGAAGAGCGTGGTGTGCGGCATCTTCTGAGCCAGGCCGCCGAGCTTGTTCATGTCGCGCGTGCCGGAGGCGTGCTGGACGGAACCAGCGCCCAGGAAGAGGCCGCCCTTGAAGAATCCGTGATTGAGACAATGCAACAGGCCAGCGGCGATGGCCAGCGGAGTGCCGATACCGATGCCCATCATCATGTAGCCAATCTGGCTCACGGTGGAAAAGGCCAACATGCGCTTCAAATCGCTCTGCACCATGGCGTACATCACGCCGATGGCCATGGTGACGGTGCCGATCCACATCAGGGATTCATTGCCCCAGAGCTGTCCCCAGCCTTGCGGCCAGGCGCCAAAGCAGCGCATGCGGGCGGCCAGATAGACGCCGGAAGTCACATAGCAGGCGGCATGCAGCAGGGCGCTGACCGGAGTGGGCGCGGCCATGGCTTCGGGAATCCAGGTATGCAGGGGGAATTGCACGCTCTTGGCAACCAGCGAAACCAGCATCAGAACAAAGACGCCGCCGGTGAAGGCGTGGGCCACGCTCGGATCGGTCCACAACATGCTGCCCGTGCGATGGAAGATGACGAGGATGGCCCCCAGCAGGCCGTAGCCAGCTATGTGGGTCATTAGCAAGACCTTGCGCGCGCCATGAACCGACTCGGGATTGGTGTACCAGAAGCCCACCAAGCTGAAGGAGCATAACCCGACCACTTCCCAGCAGAGGTAGAGGACGAGGAGGTTGGCGCTATAGACCAGTCCGACAAAGCCGCCGATGAAGATCAGCATCGAGGCAAAGAAGCGGGTGGCAGACTTTTCGTGTGCCATGTAGCCGATGGAATAGAGGAGCACGAAAAGGCCGATGAGGGTTCCCATCAGCGCGAAGAAGATGCTGAGCGCGTCCACGTGCAGGACGAGGGCCAGTGGACCGTCCCAGGGAAGGACGTTCACTTCGACGAAACCTCGTGCCCAGACCGATCTGGCTGTAGCGGCCACGGCGAGCATTGCCGGCAGGCAAGTGAGAAAAGCCAGTATCCCCTTTGCCCGGGCATTAAAAAACCGCGCTACGAGTATTTGCAGCGCGGCGCCCAGCAGAAGCAAGCATGGCGCAATCAGAATCAGGATCTGAGGACTCATAGTGGAATTTTAGATGGCAGAGGGGCCGCAAGCTGTGACAAACGGCACAATTCGGAGTCCTGTCTTGCATTGCGGGACGAAACAGAGATCAGGGGTCAGTGATCAGTGGTCAGCACTCAAAGGGAAGGCACTCAATAAATTTACTCGCTGGGCCGAGGGTCTCCAAGGAGGTGAGAGCCGGCGAAAGGTGTGGCGCTCTGGATGCACTGTTTGTGGACCGTTGACCGGCGTTTAAATTGATAAGAAGAATTTAGATAAAGCCAGTGACTATTTTATTTGGAATGAATAGTTTAGGTTTATATATCCCGTCATAACGGCAAATTTTGGCGTTCGTTGCGCGACATGTAAGCTCGACGGTATCGGCGATGAACGGTTGGAGCAATCGCGAAGCCGAAGTGGCCCAGAGATGAATTTGCGTTGATTGAACCATTCAGGAGCAACTTGCTATGAGGATTCGGGTTACAGAACACATGTATCATCTGGCCATGCAATGCGTTCTGTTCGTATTGATTTGTGCAGCGCTGGCGCTTCCCTGCCCAGCTCAGAGCGCTGAGCCAGGAACTGCTGCCGTTCCCGCCACGACGGATAACGCATTTGGTTTTGAAGGGCCAGCCGGGCAGGTCCCGGCAGGATGGGCCGGCGGCTCACCCGGCACCGTAATGGTGGACGACCAAGTTCGCCATGACGGCCGGCAGTGCGTGCGGATGGAACGCAAGTCGACCAGTGAGGGACCTTATTCTTCACTCGTCAATACGCTTCCAATGAACTTCTCCGGCAAAGAGATCGAGCTGCGGGGATTCCTCCGCACCGAGAAGGTTTCCGACTACACGGGATTCTGGATGGGCGAATACAAGAGCGGCGTTCTGGAAAACGTCCGGGTTGAGTACAAGGACATGCATTTGTACCAACTGGACGGCACCCGAGACTGGAAGGAATACTCGATCTCCCTGCGCGTGAATCCGACTGCCGACCAACTCAAGATTGGCGCGTCCTTTTTTGGATCCGGAAAGGTATGGATTGCCGATCTCCGGCTTTACGTCGATGGCAAGCCTTACACGCCACAGCCGAAAGCGGAGAATTCAACTGTGCAGGCCTCGCCCCCACCTGTTGCAGAAGACCGGAGTGCGGTGTTCGCAGCCAAGCCTGTCACTGTGGAACAACTGGAAACAACGCTGCGGACGGTGCAGGGCAAGCCGGATAGGACGGTGGCGACGAAGCTCTCCGGCCTGAGGTTGACGGAACGGCTGAGCAATAAAAGGCTTTCGTTCTGGAAGGCCAAGATGCCCGGCGCAAAATCTTCGCAGGCGCTGGCGGTGCTGGCCGACGCATCGGCCTTTCTGAAGCTTCCGGCAGCGGATGTGCTTGCCGCAGCGGCGCCTGACGTGAGCGAGCAGCGGCGCATGATCGGACTCGCCCTGGATTATGTGGACAAGGCTGTTCCAAAGCTGCCGAATTTTTTCGCCACGCGGAGTACGGCGCGCTACGAGGATGATTTATCAATACCTGAGCCGGTGGGAAGAACCATTCCCAGCAGCCAACTGTGGCATACGACGGGCAACTACAGCGCGACCGTGCTCTACCGCGATGGCAAGGAAGTGGTGGCTGAGGCGGCGAAGGACAAAAAGCTGAAAGAGGAAGACAAGGGCCTGGTCACGAGAGGCGTGTTTGGTCCTGTTCTTTCCACGGTGATGGGGGATGCCGCGCGAAGCGGAATGAGATGGAGCCATTGGGAAGAGGGAACAGCCGGGCCGATGGCGGTATTTCGCTATGCGGTACCCCAATCGGGGTCGCATTACGAAGTGGCGTATCTGGGCTTTTCCAGCAAGGACGGAGAGAACACCGCTCATCCGTATTCCGGTTATCAAGGAGAGATTGCGATTGATGCTGCAACCGGGACCATTCTTCGCCTGACGCTGCAAGGGGAGCCTGAACCCGGACAATCGATTCTCCGCAGCGACATCATGGTGGAGTATGGACAGGTGGAGATAGGTGGGAAAATCTACACCTGTCCTGTGCGAAGCGTCTCGATTTCGGAGCTATGGGCCGAGCTGGTCAGAATGGATTTCACTTATAGCACCAGAAGATTCAGAGCCTATAAGACGATGCTGAACGAAGTTGCCTTCAAGGACTATCATCTGTTCCGCGCAGAGGTGAGAATGCTGCCTGCTGGCGAAACTGCGCCAGAGTGAGTGAGGGGGACTCGGGGGGGGAACCGAAAGAAACGGAAGCTGCGGATTCGGGTCCGAGGATTCCCAGGTCTGAAAATCCAGACCTGGGGCACCCAACTTTTTGGTTTGTCAGACGCAGACCACCCGTTTCCTATTGCCCCTTCATGCTATTGAGGAAATCGGTGAAGTTCTTCGCACTGTAGCCGCTGCCCTGCTCCAGAGCTTCGGTGTCTTTGGCGACGATCAGTTTGCCATCCGAATCGAGTACGAAGAGGTAGGGATAACCCGTGATCTTCGGATATTGGTTGAGGAAGGCAACGTTCTCATTCAGTGGGCCCATGTTGACCTTCATCAGCACAAAGTTGCTGTCGCGCAACTGGCGGATGTCCGGCTGCTCGGCGAAAAACTTGTCCAACATTTTGCACCAGATGCACCAGTTTCCGCCCACTTCGATCAAAATGCGCTTGTGCTGCTGCGTGGCGGCAGCTTTGGCTTTTTCGAGGTCCTTGGCGGGGTCGCGGCCGGGGTCGTATGCGCTGGAGTAATCGTCAGGACTGGTCTTCACCGGAGCTGACTTGGGACGCTCATAGGAGGGGACAAACTTCACGTCCAACGGGTAGACGACCGAAGAACGAATCTCCACGGGCTGCCCATTGACGAGGTATGGCTTGTATTTCCACTGGTTTACCGCCATCTCAATCGAATCCTGCAAGCCGCTGCCCGGCGCAAAGAAGTTCGGGAAGGAGCGTTCCACTTTCACGCTGCCATCCTTGTGGATCAGTATGCTTGCCAGAACAACGCGGTCATAATTCCCGGTTTTGATCGGCAGCAAGGGAAGATGCGCAGCGGCCTCATACACAGACTCGAGCAGTGGATGACCTGGCTCGATCTCATACGGCACCACGACAGCATTCTTCGCAGGCTTCAGCAGGCTCGCGTCAGCCCCGTCCCACGCCTCAAGCACCGAGACCTTCATCTCCGCATTCAGATGGCCGTTGAAAATCACCTTCACATCCCTGGCCACGGCCCGGTTCTGAAAGGGCTGAAGGTTGTCGAACTGAACGGAGGTATCGCCGGCATTGGTCGCGCGCAGATAGAGATCGTTGTCGAAGCACATGGTCGGGAAGAGCCAATCGGGATTCGTCTCCTGCGCATATTGCCTGGCATTGATCACCGAAACGCAATTCAGGGTCAGCGAGCCGGCATTTGCCTGCACCAAGTCCATATCGTATTCGGGGTGAATATTGGCCGTCTGGTAGAGCGGATCGATGACTAAGCGGGCGATCCGCAAAGTCACAAGCCGCCGGCCGATAAAATCCCGTTCAGCCTTGGTCTCGTAGCGCTCGACTTCGGAGACGCTCCACACGGTTCCATTCAAGCCCGTACCAGCAGGACCCGTGAAGTTACGCCGCCACTGGTACTGGCTGGCGTGCCACTCCTCCACAGTTCCGCTGACCAGTTTGGCATTTTCTTCCAACTGAATCTGGTAGTCAATCTTGAGGTGCCACGGCTTCAGGTCGTCTCCGGCGAGGGCATTCGCCTTCAGGCCCGCGGCCAAAATCCGGTGCGCGAGCGAATTGATTTTGGCTGAAACCGGCGGCTGGCGATCCGCAGCTGTGGGCTGCGCGTCGGGCGCTTTTTCTGGCGGCGCTGCGGGGCTCAAGGACTGGCCCTGGCCGAGTTGCCTCTGCCGGCCGCCAGACCTTTGTGCCGCCGATGTCATTGCAATAGCGGAAAGAAAAAGAAGGAAAGCGATGCGCGGAAAGACCTTCCGCGTCAGAACGGAAAACGCTGTGTGCATAAACCAAGCCTCTGCAGTAACGTATCCATCTTACATAACTGCGCGGCAGGGAGGACGTGACCTCTAGGAATCTGAGAACATCCTTCTGTACCCCGGGATCGTGCTTTCCCAGGTCCCAAAATCGGGACCTGGGGCACCCATCGCTGGTGCAACTTCAAACTGTCAGAGACCTAATTATGCTTGCCCTTCCACTCGGCGTAGGGACCATGGAAGTCTTCAATGGCGCCGTCCTGGAAGTGCCAGAGGCGAGTGGCGACTTCGTCGATGAGGTCGTGGTCGTGGGTGACGAGAAGCACCGTGCCTTCATAGCGCTGGAGGGCGATGTTGAGGGCGTTGATGGCTTCCAGGTCGAGGTGGCTGGTGGGCTCGTCGAGGATGAGGATGTTGGGCTTGGTGAGAATGAGCTTGCAGAAGGCCAGGCGAGCCTGTTCGCCGCCGGATAAGGCGTCGGTCTTCTTGTCGCCTTCTTCGCCGCTGAAGAGCATCTGGCCGAGAATGCCGCGAATGTCTTCAATGTGGGCATCGGGCTTCCAGCCATGGAGCCAGTCGGCCACAGTATGGCCGCGCCCGATGGTCGAGCCCACGTCCTGCGGGAAGTAGCCGACCTGCGCGGCATGGCCCCAGACGACATCGCCAGCATCGAGGGTGAATTCCTTGTCGGCGAGGCCGGGATAGTTGGCCAGAAGGCTTTTGAGGAGAGTGGTCTTGCCTGCGCCGTTGCGGCCGACGAGACATATCTTTTCACCGCGCAGGACGTTGGCTTCGAAATCGTCAATCACCTTCAGATCGCCGTAGGTTTTGACGATGTGCTTGAACTCGAGCGCGTGCTTGCCGCTGGGACGCTCCTGGTCGAAGCGGATATAGGGGCGCGCAATGTTGGAGCGGGCGAGATCGTTGGTCTGGAGGCGCTCGACTTCCTTGCGGCGGCTGGTGACCTGAGAGGAGCGGGTTCCGGCGGCAAAGCGGGCGATGAAGTCATTGAGCTGGTCGATTTTCTTCTCGCGCTGCTCGTTCTGCGCCTCCAGCGTGGAACGAATCTGGGTCTTGGCCATGACCATCTCGTCGTAGCCGCCGGTGTAGGTGATGATGGTCTGGTAATCGATGTCGGCGGAATGAGTAGTGACGGTGTTGAGGAAGTGGCGGTCGTGACTGATGACGATCAGCGTGCCGTCGTAGTTGTTCAGGAAGTCCTGGAGCCAATGGATGGAGTCGAGATCGAGGTGGTTTGTGGGCTCGTCGAGGAGCAGCGCCTGGGGCTTGCCAAAGAGGGCCTGGGCCAGCAGCACGCGCATCTTCTGGCCACCCTGCAACTCGCTCATCTTGCGTTCGTGGGTTTCGTCGGAGATGCCCAAGCCTTGCAGCAGCACGGCGGCGTCGCTCTCAGCCGAGTAGCCGTCCTCGTCGCCGACGACGCCTTCCAACTCGCCGAGCTTCATGCCGTCGGCGTCGGTCAGTTCCGGCTTTTCGTAGATGCGGTCGCGCTCTTCCATAGCGGCCCAGAGCCGCTTGTTGCCCATGATGACCGTGTCGATGACGCGATAGGCGTCGAAGGCGAACTGGTCCTGGCGCAGAACACCCAGCTTGCGCGGACGGACGACCGAGCCCTTTTGCGCTTCGAGGTCGCCAGTGAGGATCTTCATGAAAGTGGACTTGCCGGAGCCATTGGGACCGGTGAGGCCGTAACGGCGGCCGGGCACAAAGCTGACGCTCACGTCCTCGAAGAGCACCTTCGAGCCGTAACGCATGGTCACATTGCTGACACTGATCATTCTTTTTTCTTGTTCCTAAATACGGGCCGCACTAAGGTAACGGCTGCGGGGCCGGAGGATGCCGGGGGTTGAATGAAGGTTTTGGGGCGCGCTCGCGGGCAACCCACGAGATATGCCGCACTTCCATTTTCTCATAAGTGCGGCGGCGAGGACTAAATGCAACAAAAGCAACAAGTCCCGAGTCTTTCCGCGCTGAATCCATGAGAGATGCGAACACAAACGGCGCGACTCTTTCGGCCAGATTGCGTCTATAGGGATGGAAGGGTTCTCATTTCGCCGCGCCTGGAGGGATTTGCAGACCAGGGATCAAGCCTGGCAGCAAGCGTAGTTGCCGGGCTAAGGCGCGAGGACCACCAGCCAGACGGGTTTGCCCGCTACTGGCTATACTGAGGATTGACAGTAATCAACAACCCAGCCACAAGGCTGGTCATGCGACGAGGTCAACGAACCCATGAAATCCTTTTTCGAACGGCTGCGCTCGCGCCGTCTCGCTTCAGTGTTTATTCTGCTTGCCACGCTCTCTGCCGCCATTGTGGGCGGCTCCTTCGCGGCTCACGGGGTCCGCGGACAAGAGAAACAGAGCGACAGCACCGACGCCACTCCTCTTAAAGTGGTCAATTCCACGGTGGCTCCCAACGAGTTTGTGAAGATCGCCCAGAAGGTTGGGCCGGCAGTGGTCAACATCAACACGCAGACGCAGCCCAAGCAGTCCGCGAGCAAGAACAGCCGGAAGTTTCACGGCCGCATGCAGATGCCGCAACAGCCCGGCGACGATCAGGACGAGGAGCAGGAACAGCAGCCGCAAGGCCAGGGGCAGGGCAACATGCAGGACTTTCTGAACCGCTTTTTTGGCGGACAGATGCCCGGCACGCCCGACATGGAAGGCGGAGACGAGGGCCAGGTGCGCGAATCGCTGGGCTCGGGCTTCATCGTCGATCCCAAGGGCTACATCATCACCAACTACCACGTAGTCGAGAAGGCAGACAAAATATTCGTCAAGCTCTCGACAGACCCAGACGGTACATCCGATGAGGGCCGACCTGCAATAGTGATCGGCTTCGACAAGTCCACGGATCTCGCGGTCATCAAGATCGAAACCAGCACAGCGCTGCCAACGGTGAAATTGGGCAACTCCGACATGGCTCAGGTAGGCGACTGGGTGGAGGCAATCGGCAGTCCGTTTGCTCTTTCGCAGACCGTCACGGCAGGCATCATCTCGGCCAAGAACCGCTCCATCGACAAGAGCGCGAGCGGTCAGTTCCAGCACTTCATTCAGACGGATGCGGCGATCAATCCGGGCAACTCAGGCGGGCCGCTGCTGAACATGAACGGCGAAGTGATCGGTGTGAACACCGCCATCTTTACGCAGTCTGGCGGCTACGAGGGGCTGGGATTCGCCTTGCCATCGAACACCGTGGCGCAGGTTTACAACGACCTGATCAGCCCGAGCCACAAGGTAACGCGCGGCTCGATCGGCATCGAGTTCAAAGTTGAGCTGCCAGGCGCAGTGAACCGCGTCTACGGCTTCAAGAACGGCGTGCTGGTCAGCAAGGTTGAGGCGGGCGGACCGGCGGAAAAGGCGGGGCTTAATTCAGGGGACATCATCACCTTGATCGACGGCCGGCCGATCAAGGACGGCGACGATCTGGTCAACGAGATTGCCAGCCGCAGGCCCGGCTCGACCATTCGCCTGGGCTACATGAGAGACGGCAAGCAGGCAGACACCACGGTCACCATCGGCGACCGGGACAAGGTCTTTGCCGACCTGATTGGCGATCAGACCGGGGTGAACCCGGACGAGAAGGGCGATGTGGGCGAAAGCAAGCTGGGCATCGTGGTCCGCGAGGCCACCGCTTCAATGGCCGCCAAGCCGCACTCTCCCGGGGTGGTGATCCAGTCGGTGCGAGCCGGCTCGTTCGCCGACCTGAAGGGACTTGCGCCTGGTCTAGTCATCACCCACATCAACAAGCAGCCCACCAGCACCAGAGAGCAATATGATGCCGTGGTGCGCAAACTGAAGATGGGCGACGACGTGGTCTTTGAAGTTGTTGACCCGCGCCATCCCGACTATGGCATCAACTACGTGGGCGGAACGTTGCAGTAGCGTTCAAAGGAGCGCCGGAGACGGATTCCTGTTTCCGGCGCTCTGTTCCGAAGCCGGTAGATTCCTGATGCAGGACTTGTTTTTCATTGTCAGAGTGCTTAACAGTTCTTTAATCTAAAACAGAATGTGAGCCAAGTCTGTTTTTGAGAGGTGAAATCAGCGTGCTTTCTTTTCGAGCAAGCTTGGCATTTGTATTATTCGCGGCTTTGGCCGCATCACCGCTTCCAGGCGCCAGCGTTCATCATTCGACTGCCAGGGGCCATGCCACGCACAGCACCCGCGCAGTCCACAGCTCCCGTAGCGCACACGCAAAGCAGAGCCGCGGCAGCGCTACGCACAGCTCAGATGCCGACGCAGCGCCAAGCAGCCATACGACGCGGCACGGCCGCAAAGCGATAGCCGCCAAAGCGCACCGCTTGCATGGCCAGCAGGCTATCGACTCAGCGCGGGTGACGGAGATTCAGCAAGCCCTGATCCGCGAGCATTATCTTAGCGGAGAAGCCACGGGCAACTGGGACGAAAGCACCAAGGCCGCCATGCAGAAATATCAGGCCGACCAGGGCTGGCAAACGAAGCTGACGCCCGACTCGCGGGCACTGAAGAAGCTCGGCCTCGGCCCAGACTATTCCAATGCAATCAATGCCAAGGACTCCTCCTTTGCAGCGCCGCCGCCGGCAAGCACTATTCCTGCGGAACAAACGACTGGATTTGCGGCTGCGGCGGGAGTCAAAGAGTAATTTGGATGGCCAGGATCATCCCCTTCAAGCCAGATTGAACTTCGCATCGAGCTGAAGCACTTTTCATTCCAGACAAGCATGGCCGCCCTTCGGCGGCCATGCTTGTCTTTGCACATTGCTTCAATCAGCTCAGGTTCCTGACTACATTATTTCGTAGCTTGAGTTCCTGCTTTCCCAGGTCCCAAAATCGGGACCTGGGGCACCCATCGTTGGTGCAACTTCAAGCGGTCAGAGACCTAGAAGTGGAACGCCGGCATCCCCTGCAGCAGGAACTCATAGCGCGGGCGCAGGGTGTCGGGGCCGGAGGTGATGGTGCTGTCCAGATGGATCAGTTCATCGCCCTTGCCGCACTTGGGCCATTCCGGCAGACCCGGTCCGTTGGGATCGCCGGTCCTGGCAAAGTTGGTCCAGTAGCTCATCATCTGCTCACTTAGCTTGCGATCCTCGGGGCGAACCGTTCCGCCGGGACGGGTGTCCAGCGTGCCGAAGACATACTCGATGTCGTCGGAATGGAAGACAAAGGTGCCGGGATGGAACTTGCTGGGCAGCGCAGGCAATTCAAAGTGGTAGCGATAGACCGGCGACTCGCCGGTTTTTTTGTGAGCCTCGATCCATTTCCATGTGCTGAAGGCGATGAACTCGTCGCCACCGAAGTCGATGGCGGAACGAAGCGCCTGCTCATCGGTATCACCGGGATAGAGCTTGAGGAACTCCGCCGAGCGCTCCTTGAAGAGTCCGGGAGCCATTCCCTTCCACTGCACCGTAGTCATGCCGCGCATGGCGAAGAAGCTGCCCTCGTCGCGGTTCCAGCCAGCCAGCAGGGGCACATGCGCCTGGCGTCCGGCTGCGTAGGTCTCTTCCACGGGTTCGGTGAGGAGCTTGCCGTCGATGGTCGGAGGAAAGCCAACCATTCCCTTGGTCTTGACGGCGGCAAGAATCTTATCGGTGGGCATAGCGCGCAGTTCCTGGAGCGACTTGACGCCCAGCGTTGCTACCCAGTCTCCATCCGTCTTTTCGCGCTTCTCCAGCGAGTCGTAGGCAAGGGTGCTGCTGAAGGCCGCGCCGCTTTCGCCAATGGCTTTGTGGAAGAGCCCGCGCGCCGCTGGCGACGCCATCAGCGTGCTAACGGCAAAGGAGCCTGCGCTTTCGCCGAAGATGGTCACATTGCCCGGATCGCCGCCGAACTGCCTGATATTGGCCTTGACCCACTGCAAAGCGGCCACTGTGTCAAGCAGGCCGTAGTTGCCTGCCGCGCCGTTGGCCTCCTTGGCCAGATCGGCCGTGGCCAGGAATCCGAAGACGCCCAAGCGGTAGTTGATGGTGACCAGAACCACGCCCTTCGTGGGCAGGAAATCGCCGTTGTGCCGCGGCTCGGAACTGCCGCCGCCGGAGTAGCCGCCGCCGTGAATCCAGAACATCACTGGCAGCTTGCTGCCTGCCTTGGCGCTGGCGGGCGCATAGACGTTCAGGAAGAGACAGTCTTCGCTGTCGCTGGCGTCCTGAAAGACCATGTCGTCAAAAACGTGGCCCTGGGCGCAGTGCGCGCCGAACTTGGTTGCATCGCGCTCGCCAGTCCAACTGGCCGGCGGCTCAGGGGCCTTCCAGCGGAGATCGCCCACCGGGGGCGCCGCGTAAGGCAGACCGAGAAAGGCCTTGACCTTGCCGTCATTGATGGTTTTGCCGTGAACCTTGCCCTGTTCGGTTTTGACTGCCAGCGAATCGGCATGAAGAGGAGCAGAAAACCCCGCCGCTAGCCCTGCAATTACCAACGCACACACCGTTCCAATTCCCAATCGCATAGAAAAAAGCCTCCGCGCAACACGATATCAGGACGAAGCGAAGATTGTGCGAGTTTCAACAAAATCAGAAGAAAGACAACCGCACTCACTTCCCGATGACATCGATGGCGGCGGTAATCGTTGCTGGCGGCATGCAGGAGTTGGTGTCACAGGCCTGATAGCGGAGTTTGGCCTCCACCAGGTGCTCGCCGGCAGTAGCCACGATGCGCGCACGAATGATGAATTCGCCGGTGTAGACGCTGAGCTTCGTCCCAGGATCGATGGGCAGCACAAATTTCTGGCCGGAGGGATAGGCGGCCTTATCGAGGCGCACGCCGGAGCCCTCGGGAATCGTGAAAGTGGTGGGGATGAGTTCCTCTTCGCTGGGTGTGTGGGAGTTGATGTGCCGGCCCGGCGCGATGCGGAAGTGGAGGACGACCGTGGCCGGCTTGCCCGCGGGGATGGTGACCTGCGCGGGGTAGAGATATTCGACGGCCGCAGGTTTTGCCTTGGGCCTCGCGGACCTCTCGACAAGCAAATCCTGCCCGCGCGCCAAAGCAGCGCACAAAATGAAAGCCGCAAAAACGGCCGCCTTGCAATTCTTCCTGTTCATCTGGAGCATCCGATCACACCAACCCTGTAGGTATTATGAAGGAGATCTTGAGGTTCATGGAATCCCACCCCTGCCACAAGAACAAGAACGCGGCGAGGGTGGGGCGCCCTGACCATTGTTCTATTTACCCAGCGCCTTGCGGATATTGGCTTCGATCTCGCCTTTGGAGGTCAGGCCCATTTCGGCAGCTACGACGATTCCGTTGCGGTCCACAAAGAAGGAGGTAGGCAGCGAGTCCAGTCCGCCGTATGGCTGACTGATCGAGTCGGCGTCGAGCAGCACCGGGTACGGCATGCGCATCCGTTCGACGAAGCGCGCGATTTCGCGCTTTTCGGCGCTCAGCCGGGCGGGGTCGCGGCGGTCGAGGTCGTCGGCGGAGATGGCCAGAACCTCAAAGCCCTGCGCCGCGTACTGATTGCGCAAGTCGATCAGCCAGGGGGTCTCGATGCGGCAGGGAGAGCACCAGGTGGCCCAGAAGTCGAGCAGGAGCGCCTTGCCCTTGTAGTCCGCCAGGGAAACCTTTTTGCCATTGAGGTCTTCGAGCGTGAAGGCCGGAGCTGGCTTTCCCTGCAACGGGGAGACGTACTGGGGCGCGGCACCGGCGGGGGCTGACGCCAGATCGGCCTGCGCAGCGGAGAGCCGCTGGGCGGCCTGCTTGCGGTACTTCCAGCTCGCCCAGCCGGCCAGGGCAAAGGCGGCCAGGATGAGCAGAACGGCGGTAAAGACCAGTGTGTTGCGCTTCAAAGGTTTCGCCTCTTCTTTTCATTGTACGAGCGGGCGAGACGAGAGCGATTGGCCGCACCGCAGATGGTGAAAGCTGTTACCATCAAAAACCGATGAGCGAAGAAGAGAATCCGTCCAGATCTGGAAGCCGTGAGGCAGACCGCATGAAGCTGGCAGCACACGAACCGGCGGCGCTGGTCCGCACTGAGGCGGCGGCGCTGGAGGCGCTGGCCACGCGCCTGGAAGGGCCTATGGCGGCTGAGTTCGAGCGGGCCATCGAGCTGATTTTGCGCTGCGGCGACAAGCGCGGCCGCGTGGTGCTGACCGGGATGGGAAAGAGCGGGATTATTGCGCAGAAGATCGCCGCCACGCTCAGCTCCACTGGCTCGCCTGCTCTGTTCCTGCACCCGGCCGAGGCGGTGCATGGCGACATTGGCATGTTGATGACGGACGATGTGGTGGTGGCGCTTTCAGCCAGCGGCGAGACCGAAGAGATTCTGCGCCTGCTGGCCACGCTGAAGCGCAAGGGCGACGCGCTGATCAGCTTCTGCTGCAATCCTCATTCGACCCTGGCTGAGGCCAGCGACGTGGCTCTGGATTGCAGCGTGGAGCGCGAGGCTGGAGCGCTGAATCTGGCGCCCACGGCTTCGACAACCGCCATGCTAGCGCTCGGGGACGCGCTGGCCATCGCGGTCAGCCTGCGCAAGGGCTTCCGCGCGGAGGATTTTGCCGAGTTGCACCCCGGCGGCAAGCTGGGCAAGCGGCTGGCCAAGGTGCGCGACCTGATGCATGCGGACGACAAGGTGCCCGTGGTCGCGCCCGCGACTTCCATGACAGATGTGATCTACGAAATGTCGTCGAAAAAATTAGGCATCACGACCGTGCAGGAAGAGGGCAGACTGCGCGGCGTCATCAGCGACGGCGACCTGCGGCGGTTGCTGGAGCGCGAGGGCGGCGCGGCGCTGTGCAAGACGGCCGGCGAAGCCATGAACGCGCATCCGCGGACCATTGCGGCGAACGAACTGGCCGCCACGGCGCTGAGGATTCTGGAAGAGCGGAAGATTACTTCGCTGGTGGTGGTGGATGCGGAGAACAAGGTCGAAGGCGTGCTGCATCTGCATGATCTGTGGGGCGTGGAGATGATTTAGGGGCAGGGACCAGGGAATAGGGACTAGGGACTGGAACGGGTTTAGGAGAATCGATGCCTAATGACTTTGAGCGAATCCGCCAGGAGACTGAGGACAAGCAAAAAGCCACTCTCTGGGAAGACGGTCTTAGAAACGGCAAGAGTGTCGATGAGTTTTTGTGGAAGGGCGACTCGAACGCGAAGCCGATTCAAAGAGCTGGCCTGATTATTTTTGCCATCACGTTCTGGTTTCTGGGAGTCCTCATCACGGCAATTTCATGGTCGAAGGGCTCAGATGACGAGGGTCCTTGGGGGGTATTTTTCGGTTCACTCATCGGACTTGCTTTCGTGGCCCTTTCCATTCGCCTCTTTTTTAATGCATTCTGCAGAAAGAAACAGCACACTGACGAGCCGGATTGTGGAGAATAGCCTGACCACTGAAAGACATTCTGAACGAACCGCACTGATTACCGGCGCATCGAGCGGCTTTGGGCTGCTGACGACAGTTACGCTGGCCAGGCGCGGGTGGAGAGTGATTGCCACCATGCGCGATCTGACACGGCGCGAAAGGCTGGAAGAAGCGGCGCGCGAGGCGGGAGTTCTCGACCGCATCGAGTTTCTGGCGCTCGACGTGACGGACAACGAGCAGATCGCCAAGGTTGCCGCGGAGATTGCGGCGCGAACGGATGGGGACAAGGCAGCGCGGCTCGACGCGCTGGTCAGCAACGCGGGCTTTGCCGTGGGCGGATTTGCGGAGGATGTTTCCGACGCGGAGCTGCGCAAGCAGTTCGATACGAACTTTTTTGGCGCGACGGCGGTGGTGCGGGCCTTTCTGCCGCAGTTCCGGCGGCAGCGCTCGGGGCATATCGTGATGACTTCGTCCATCTCCGGGCGCATGGGCTTCCCAGGGGTGAGCAGCTACGTGGCCTCGAAGTTCGCCGTCGAGGGATGGGCCGAGACGCTACGGCTAGAGATGAAGCCGCTGGGGATTCAGGTGGCGGTGGTGGAACCCGGATCCTTTGAGACCAATATCTGGTCGAGCGGCGCGACGATGGCAAAACAATCGCTGGACCCGCACTCTGCCAACGCGGCCCGCTCCCAACAATTGCTGGGCCGCATGAAGGACGGCAAGCCGAAGGCCAATCCGCAGATTGTCGCCGACGGCATTGCGGCGATTCTCGAAAATCCGAGCCCCAGGCTGCGCACCGTCTTCGGGCGAGACGCGAAGATGGCTCTGCTGCTCAAGCGCCTGCTGCCCGCATGGGCGTTGGAACGGTTGCTGATCAAGGCCAGCGGAATTGGTTCCTAGGTTTTGCTTCGGCGATTCGGTTTCAAACAGCCTTATTTCGTGGTTTGAGTTCGTGCTTTCCCTGGTCCCAAAATCGGGACCGGGGGCACCCATCGCCGGTGCTGCTTCAAGCGGCAAAGGTCCGGGCCTGAAGGCCCCGCAATTTCGCCCTCTTTCAGAGGGCTGAAGCCCTCTGCTTCCTCCGGAATATTCGATTGACGGTCGTCGTACTAGGATAATTTCATGCGAACTATTGCCCTTCGATCTTTGGCGTGGATGGTGGCCCTTCTCGCCGTGGGAGCCACGGTTTCGATTTCTGCCCAGACGGCGCAACAGCCGGCGAGCCAGACCGGCACGACTACGAGTGCGCCAGCAACGACTCAGACGGGCGCGAGCGCTGCGACGACTGCTGTCACGCCTGTTATTACTCCGACTGCCGCGAGCAAGACGCCAACGAAACCGAACGACGCAATCATTCCCACGCCGGGGCGCGCCGAGATGCTGCGCGGCGCGTACGGGCCGTTTCGCGAGAACAATGACCTGCTCTATTACCACCTGGACATCCGCGTCGATCCGGAGAAACAGGTCATCAGCGGGAAGAACACGATCCGCTTCAAGATGATCAAGGACGGCACGCGCATCCAGCTCGACCTGCGCGATACGCTGACGATTGACAAGATTCTCTGGGGCACGACGCCGCTCAAGTACGAGCGCGATACGGGCGCGGTCTTTGTCGATTTTCCGCGGACGCTGCGCGCCGGCGAGGTCTATTCCATTGACTTCTACTACTCCGGGCATCCGGATGAGTATGGACGCTTCGGCGACATCACCTTCAAGAAGGACGCTGCTGGCCACACATGGATCAACACCGCCTGCGAGGGCGACGGCGCGAGCATGTGGTGGCCCAACAAGGACCAGTGGCGCGATGAAGTCGAGAACATGGACATCAGCGTCGCCATTCCCAACGGCCTGGTGGATGTGTCGAATGGCAAGTTCATGGGCAAGACAGACCTGGGCGACGGCTATACGCGCTGGGACTGGCACGTCAGTTATCCGATCAATAACTACGATGTCTCGTTGAACATCGGCAATTACGTTCATTTTTCCGATCAATTAGGCGAGCTTCCGCTGGATTTCTATGTACTGCCCGAGGACCTGGACAAAGCCAAGATTCAGTTTGCGCAGGCCAGAGGGATGCTGGAGGCGTACCAGCACTACTTTGGACCTTACCCCTTCGCGAAGGATGGATACAAGCTGATTGAAGCGCCCTACGCGGGGATGGAACATCAGAGCGCGGTGACTTACGGCAACCTCTTCAAGAACGGCTATATGGGGCGCGACTGGACCGGCGTGGGCATCAGCACGCGCTTCGACTTCATCATCATTCACGAGAGCGGGCACGAGTGGTTTGGCAACAGCATCACGGCAGCAGACCCTTCGGATATGTGGATTCACGAGGGTTGGACGACGTATTTGGAAGGCCTGTACGTGGAGTACCGCTGGGGCACGGGCGACGCCATCAAATATCTGAATGGGCTGAAACCGAAGATCGAGAATCTGCGGCCCATCGTGGCCGAGCGCGGCGTAAATGCCGAGCCGACCGAGGATCAGTACTTCAAGGGCGCGCTGATGATCAATACGCTGCGCAGCGTGGTGAACGACGACGCGAAGTGGTGGCCACTGCTGCACGGCTTCTACCAGCACTTCAAATATCAGAACATCATGACCGGGGACGTGGTCACTTACTTCAACCAGCAGACCGGAATGAACCTGACGCCAATTTTTGACCAGTATTTGCGGCACGCGCAGATTCCGCGGCTGGAACTGCTCTTCGGCGAGGCTCCGGGGATGGTGATGTACAAGTGGCGAGCCGATGAAGAGAAGTTCGCCATGCCGGTGCGCGTGGGCATGCCGGGAGATTGGCAGATCATTCATCCGACGACGGAGTGGCAGTGGATGAAGACGCCGCTGACGAAGGAGCAGTTTCAGGTGGCGACGGAGCTGTATTACGTGGACGTGAACAAGCAGTAGGGGACAATCCGGCGCGGGCGAAAGGATTTCCCTCTGGGGCTAAAGCCCGCTTTCAGTCTGCTAGTTTATGTACGGGCTGAAGCCCGTACCCTTCAACTTGAACCCTTTTATTTCAGATTTTTCCGACGGCGGCAGTGCGGGTAAACTATAAACATGGCAGAGATTCAGCGCAGAAAATCGGTTACGGTCAGGATCGGGCAGCTTCGCGTGGGCTCGGAGGCGCCGGTCGTCGTGCAGTCGATGACCAACACCAACACGGCGGACGTTGCCACCACTGTTGAACAGGTGGCGGCGCTGGCGCAGGCAGGCTCGGAGATTGTGCGCGTCACGGTGAACAACGACGAGGCCGCGGCTGCCGTTCCGCAGATCGTGGAGCAACTGGACAAGCGCGGATTCCATGTGCCGATTGTGGGCGACTTCCACTACAACGGGCATCTGCTGCTGAAGAAATTTCCCGAGACGGCGCGGGCGCTGGCCAAGTACCGCATCAACCCAGGCAACGTGTCGATTGGCCGCAAGGACGACGACAACTTCCGCATCATGATCGAGTGCGCCGTTGAAAACAAGAAGCCGGTGCGCATTGGCGTGAACTGGGGGTCGCTGGATCAGTCGCTGCTGGCGCGGATGATGGACGAGAACAACCTCCTGCCGCAGCCACAGCCAGTGAACCAGGTGATGATGGAGGCGATGGTGACGAGCGCGCTGGAATCGGCCGCCGCCGCCGAGCACTACGGGCTGGGGCACGACCAGATTCTTCTGTCGGCCAAGGTGAGCGGAGTGCGCGACCTGATCGACGTGTACAAGAACCTGGCCGCGCGCTGCGACTACGCGCTGCACCTGGGACTGACCGAGGCGGGAATGGGCGCGAAGGGGCTGATCGCCTCAACCGCGGCCCTGGCGCCGCTGCTGCTGGCCGGCATTGGCGACACGATCCGCGTGAGCCTGACGCCCAAGCCGGGCGGCGACCGGACGGAAGAGGTTTTTGCCGCACAGCAGGTGCTGCAGTCGCTGGGGATTCGCAGCTTTGCGCCGCAGGTAACGAGCTGCCCCGGATGCGGGCGCACAACGAGCACTTACTTCCAGAAGCTGGCCGAAGAGATTCAGAACCACATTCGCGCTTCCATGCCGGAGTGGCGGAAGAAGTATCCGGGCGTGGAAGAACTGCAACTGGCCGTGATGGGCTGCATCGTGAATGGACCGGGAGAGTCGAAGCACGCCAATTTGGGGATCAGCTTGCCGGGAACGTTTGAGGAGCCGAAAGCGCCGGTGTATGTGGACGGAAAGTTTTCGACCACGCTGCATGGAGATAACATCGCGGCGGAGTTCGAGGAGATACTCGATAAGTATGTGGAGAGCCACTACGGTCTGAAAGCATAGATAGCAGAGCTGGCGGGAGCGCGGTAGGGGGCGCTACTGAGCCAGGAACGGATTCTCAACTCGCACGCCCTCAACCACTTGCCCGTGCTGAAGATCCTCGGTATACAGCGTTGTGCAGCCAGCATCCAATGCCGAGGCAAGGATCAAACCGTCCCAAATGGAAAAGCCATATCGCTCACTGATGCGCTGCGCCTGAAGAAATGTCTCATTGGTGATTGCGCCGGGATTCGGGCACATCATGGTTGTCCCAAGAATCACCCGCTTCACCTCACTCCAATTCATTTTGAATTTGGTGCACGCGACGGAAGTCAGTTCATTCAATACCTGAACGCTGATTACGCCCCCGAGAAGCAGTATGCGCTCGGCGGTTATGGTTTTATCGCCGGAGGGCGTGAATGCGTACAACACAACATTCGTATCTAGAAATGGGAGAGCGCTCATGCTTTCACAGCCCCAGCAGATTTGAGCACTTCACTGTCGTACAGCTCCGCACGGTTGAATTTGTAGCCCGGAGGCAGAGGCCGCCGGAGCTGGCGAATCATCTCCAGCGCCTCAAGCTTTCGCGGATCACGCTCGACATCAAATTGCCGATTGCCTTTCACACTGATCTCGATCTCGTCGCCCTGCTTTAACTTGAGCGTCTTGACCAACGCGGCAGGTAAACGTACCGCTAGACTGTTTCCCCACTTTGAAACCTGCATGACGGCCCCCATGGATATACATTGAATATTGTATATCCATTTTCGAGGTAAGAGGGTTCTTTCTTCGCTTCCCTTCCCGGCGGATTCGCGGTAGGATGGCGGCAAACTTCTTTGGAGAACTTCTGTGGTTCTGAGGCGATTTGGCTGGGTTGTGCTTGTGGCGGCGAGTTGGCCCGCGCTGGCCTTTGCCGGAACGCAGAAGCCGTGCGTGACGGCCGAAGAAGCGACCAAACTCGTGGACAAGGACGTGTGCGTTTCGGCGCACATTTATGACGTGGTGGAGCTGCCGAATGGGACACGGTTTCTGGATGTGTGCGCGCCCGATACGCCGGACGAGAAGTGCCGCTTCACACTTGTGAGCCTGCGGGAAGACCGCGAAGAAGTGGGCGAACTGCGCAAGTACCGCGACATGAATGTGCAGGTGCGCGGGATTGTGCGGCCGATGCATGGACGGGCGGGGATCGTGGTGAGCCATGCGCGGCAGTTCTACGGCGGACCGCCGAAGTTCAGGCCGAATCCGAGGCTGGCGCGCGGCTTCAACGGTGAAGCGGAGCGGCCGCCGCTCTATGACCCGAACCTGCGCTCGCAGGGCGGGCATCGGGCGTTTATGAATACGCGGGATAGAGAAACGCTGCCGGGAAAGTAAGCTTTCTCGCTTCCCAGGTCCCAGAATCGGGACCTGGGGCACCCATGTTCACGGGATTAAGAGGCTTCTTCCAGCGGCGGGGCGAAGCGAGAGCCGGCGCGGAGAATGATGCTGGAGACGACCAGAGCAATGAGAGTGGCGCCCAGGGCGAGACGGAGGCTGTGCGCACGGTCGGAGATGGCGCCGATGATCTGGGGCGAGAAGGTGTCGCCGAAGCAGTGAATGATGAAAAGATTGCAGGCGATGGCGGTGGCGCGGACCGGGGCGGAGACCGAGTTGACGATGGCGGCGTTGAGCGGGCCGGTGTTGAGGAAGAGGAAGAACTCGGCGGCAAAGAGCGCGGGAAGGGCCCAGGCGGCGGGACCGAAGAAGACCAGGGCTCCGCAGGGCAGGGTGAGAGCGACGCTCCAGAAAGAAAGCAGGTAAAGGGCGCGGTGGTTGGTGCGCAGCCAGCGCTGGGCCAGCCAGCCGCCGGCGAGGGTTCCGGCGATGCCGTCGATGACGGTGATGGCGCCGACGGCCATGGTGGCGCGGCCAAGAGAGAGGCCGGCAAAGCGTTCCAGGAAGGTGGGCACCCAGGCGGAGATGCCGCCCATGGCGAAGGTGAGGGTGGCCAGGCCGAAGGTGGCGGTGAGAAAAGCCGGATTGCGAAGGAGACCGAAGGCGGTGGCGCGATCGGCGGTGGGGCGAACGCGGTCGCACGAGCCGCGCACAGGCTCGGTGCCCCAGAGGCCGTAAAGAGCCGCGATGATAAAGCCGGGAATAGCGCAGACAAAGAAGGGCGCGCGCCAGCCCCAGTGAGGGCCGATTTGCCCTCCGGCGAGGTAGCCGAGGGCCGCACCAACGGGAATGGCTACGTAAAAGATGGAGAGGATGCGGTTGCGGTCGCGCTCGGGATAGAAGTCGGCCAGAACCGCGGGGGCGAAGATGCCGAAGGTGGCCTCGCCAATGCCGACGAGGGCCTGGCGGAGGTAGAAGGTCCAATAGCCGTGGACCCAGACGGTAGCGAGCGTGGCAAGGCTCCAGAGGAGCGCGCCGGCAATGATAAGCGGCTTGCGCGGGAAGCGGTCACCGAGCCAGCCGGTCAGCGGCGCAGCAATCATGTAGAAGAGGAAGAGCGCGGTGGTCAGCGCGCCCATCTGGTGGTCGGTGGAGTGGAATTCGCGCTGGATGAGCGAGAGCTCGCCGGGCAGGATGTAGCGGTCGATGTAGTTGAGCAGGTTGAGGCCGATGAGCAGCAGCAGCGTCCCCTGGGCGGGGGTGAGGCGGAGGCGAGACGGCTGCGGCGAAGTTGGCATCTACTCTTTGGGACGGGGCCAGCGGGCTTCGACGGTGGTGCCGATGCCGCCGCGGGGACGGAATTCGCCGCGGACGACGGCCCAGACCGGGTCGCAGGCCTTGACCACGTCTTCGAGCACCTGGTTGACGATGTTTTCCTGAAAGATACCCAGATTGCGGTAACAGAAGAGGTACTCTTTGAGCGACTTGAGCTCAAGGCAGCTCTGGCGAGGCATGTAGTGGATGTGAAGGACGCCGAAGTCGGGCAGGCCGGTTTTGGGGCAGACGGAGGTCAGCTCCGGGTCGTCGATGACGATTTCGTAGCCGGGAAACTGGTTTTGCCAGGTTTCGATGGCGGGAAACTTGAAATCGAGGCCTGCGTGGGCGTGTTTGTCGGTGTAGCGCGGTTCTGAAGCCATATCTTGATTGTACGAGTTGGAGGAATGGGTGGCCAGAATTCCGCTGGTTGGGAACACCTGGCTTCCAGGAGCCGGTCACCACGTCCTATATACTGACTCTGGTTAGCTGAATGACAGAAGATAAAAAACAATTGAACCGGCGGTGGCTTTGGGCGGGCATAGTCCTGCTGACAATCGCAGTGTTTTTCCTAGTACGGTCCATGACCCGGGAACGGCTGCAGGTCCATGCGGCCCAAGCGATGCATGTGCCACTGGTAAGCACGATCAGCACCAACGGCCGGGTTGAGCCGGAGGTGAACTACGAGCTTCACGCGCCGATTGCAGCCATTGTGAAAGCAGTGTATGCGCAGCCGGGCGACCAGGTAGCGGCGGGCAAGCTGCTGCTGGTGCTGGACGACATGCAGGCGCGCGCACGCGAGGCCTCGGCCGAAAGCGGTGTAAAGGCAGCGCAGGCAGCACTGGAGGCGGCGACCCACAACGGAAGCCAGCAGGAGCGGCAGATGGCGGCAGCCGATGTCGAGCGCGCGCGGCTGGAACGCGACGAAGCGCGGCGGGGGCTGGAAGCGCTGACCAAGCTGAACGCAACCGGGGCGGCTTCAAACAGCGAGGTGGCCGCGGCGCGGCAGAGGTTGGAGGCGGCGGAAACCAATCTGCATGCGTCGGATGAGGGCGCGAAGAACCGCTATTCGGCGGCAGAAGTGGAACGAGCGCGGGCAGCACTGACCGACGCGCAAGCCAATCTGGCGGCGGCGCGACAGGTTGTGGCCCAAACATCGATGCGCGCCCCGGCGGCGGGAACGGTCTATGACCTTGAAGCGGGGCGCACGGAGTTTGTGGAAAGCGGCAAGATGGTGCTTCAACTGGCCGATCTGCACCAGGAACGCGTGCGGGCCTTTTTTGACGAGCCGGAGATCGGACGGCTGGCCGTGGGCCAGAAGATTCAGATCAAGTGGGACGCCAAGCCCGGCCATACCTGGAACGGGCACATCGAGCGGACGCCGGTGACGGTGATCAACCTGGGCACGCGCAGCGTGGGCGAGGTGCTGGTGAAGATCGACGATGCAGACGGCGCGCTGTTGCCCGACACCAACGTGACCGTGACGGTGACCATCTCCAGCGAGGCAAACGCTCTGAGCATTCCGCGCGAGGCGCTGCACTCGGAGAACGGCAAGAACTACGTCTACAAGATCGTGAAAGACGGGTTGCAGAAGACTTTTGTGACGACCGGGACCATTAATCTGACCCAGGCGGCCATACTCTCAGGACTTGGGGACGGGGACATGGTGGCAACCGGAACAGCGACCGGACAGCCCTTGCAGGAGGGCATTCCAATCAAGGTTGTGCGATGAGGGTTCTGGCGGGATTGGCGCTGGCAGCAGCCGCGGCGATTTCGGCATTCGCGCAGGGCTACAGGAGCCCGCAGCTTGCCCAGGCCAATGCGGCCTTGCAGGCCGGCGAGGCGGACAAGGCGCTGGCGCTGCTGAATCAGCTTGCCCAGCCGGGCGGCGGAGCTGAAGCCTATAACCTCAGATGCCGCGTGGAGTTCACGCTGGAGCAATGGGATCGAGCCGCGAGCGACTGCGAGCAGGCGGTCAAGCTGGACGGGCAGAACTCAGACAATCACATGTGGCTGGGCCGCGCCCTGGGCGAGAAAGCCAGCCGGGCAACGTTTCTGAGCGCGTATTCGCTGGCCAAGCGGGTGAAGGCCGAATTTGAGGAAGCCACGCGGCTGAATCCGCGCAATGGCGATGCGCTCTCTGACCTGGGCGAGTTTTACTATGAAGCGCCCGCGGCAGTGGGTGGCGGCACAGGCAAGGCGGAGCATGTGGCCACGCAACTGGATGGGATCGACCCTGTCCGCGCCCACGAACTGCACGGCCGCATCGCATTGCAGGGCAAGGATAACGGCACGGCCGAGCGGGAGTTCAAGCAAGCGCTTACGGCGTCAGCGCATCCGGCTTTCCAATGGATGACGCTGGCCAGCTTCTATCGCCACAGTGAGCGCTGGACGGAGATGGAAGCGGCAGTCCGGAGCGGACAAAGCGCCGCGGCGCGCGACAGACACGCGGGCGTGGCGCTTTACAACGGGGCTTCCCTGCTGATCAAGACCAACCGGGATCCGGCGCGGGCGGCCAAGATGCTTGAGGATTATCTGGCTGGCAGCGTAAAGACAGAGGAGGCGCCGGCGTTTGTGGCGCATACCCTGCTGGCCCAGTTGAAAGCACAGCTTGGAGACGGGGCGGCAGCCAGCCGGGAGCGGGCGGCGGCGCTGGCCATGGCGCATGAGTATAAACCGGCCCAGAACCTGAAATATTGAATGGAAGAGGGCACGTGAAAATCGGACACAATCCGCTGAAGGGCTGGGCGCTGGCGTTCCTTGGAGCGATGGTGGCGGCAGCGCCGGTTTCTGCGCAAGTATCGCTGGGCACTGTGGTGGACCTGGCGCAGCGCAACTCAAGCACGGTCAAGCTGGCCGATGCTGACTTGCACAAGGCACAGGCGGCACTGGAGCAGGCCAGGGATGCTTTTGTACCGAGCGCAACATTTGGCTCGGGGCTTCCAGCAGTGCCTTCTGTCGGCTTCACCGGAGGCGTGCCATCGATCCTTGATGTGAATGTGCAGTCGCTGGTTTTCAGTTATCCCGAGAGGCACTATATTGAAGGAGCACGGTCTGCAGTCAAGGCCGCAACCCTCAGCCTGAAGGACGCGCGCGAGCAAGTTGCGCTGGAAGCCTCAACCACATACATCGAGTTGGATACTGTAGAGCACGAACTGGAGGCGGCGCATCAGCAGGAGGGATTTGCGGACCGGCTGGTGAGCATCGAGCAGGAGCGCGCCGAGGCAGGGGTGGACCCCCTGAGCGAGCTGCTGCAGGCTCGCCTGACGGCGGCGCAGTTGAAGCTCAGGCGGCTGCACCTGGAAACACGCGCCGCGACGCTCTCAAAGCAGCTTGCAGCACTCACGGGCTTGCCGGTTGGAACGATTACGCCGGATCACGCCAGTATTCCTGAGATTCCCGCCGTAAACGCGAACGAAACAGGGCACGCGCTGACAGGCGTGGAATCGGCACAGATGCTCGCGCTTTCAAAGCAAGAAGTGGCAAAGGGCGACAACCTGCACATGTTTCTGCCCCAAGTCAGCTTTGGCGCACTGTACCTGCGCAGCACCGCGTTGCTGAACGACGCCAATCACTACTACCTGCACGATCTTCCAGCCAACAACTTCAGTTCAGGCTTTTCCATCCAGCTTCCGCTGTTCGACCTGGGCCATCGCGCCAAGGCCAAAGAGTCAGCGGCTGAGGCATTGCGGGCTACCGTCGAGGCCGAGCAGGCCCAGCGCCAGGGCGAAGTGAAGATTGCGGAACTGACCGGAAGCCTGCGCGAGCTGGACACTCTGGCGGAGATTGCCATCCTGAAACAGCAGATTGCCAAGGAACAGCTCGATGCGGTTTTGGCGCAACTGGAGCTAGGCAACGGCGCCAGCGCTCAGCCCGGCGCACCGGCGCAATTGACGCCGAAGGCCGAACAACTGGCGCGCATCGATGAGGGGCAGAATGCTCAGGATGCGCTGGAGGCGGGATTCGACCTGGCCAAAGCGCGGCTGAGCCTGCTGGGCGCCCTCGGGCATATGGAAGACTGGCTGCACGAGCTGCACGCGAAGTAGCCTGGGGCGCAAGACGCTGAAGCGAGAAACCTGCCGGAAATCAGGGAAATTGCCGGAATGTTAGAATAAAGAAGATGTCCATACCTTTGAAAACCTTGCTTCTGAATCCGCCCTCGTTTGAAAATTTCGACGGTGGCGCCAGTTCGCGCTGGCCTGCGACCCGCGAGATCGAGTCCTACTGGTATCCGGTTTGGCTCACCTACCCGGCCGGCATGCTGGAGGGTTCGCGCCTGTTGGACGCCTCTCCGAACCACATCTCGGCGGAAGAGACCATCAAGATATGCAAGGACTACGAATTTCTGGTTCTGTTCACTTCCACGATAGGCTGGAAGAGCGACCAGAAACTGGCCCAGGCCATCAAGGCGGCCAATCCCGCGCTGCACATCGCGTTTGTTGGGCCGCCGGTGACGACGGACCCGGAGCGCGCCCTGAACGAGTGCCCGGCGCTGGAGTTCATCTGCCGCCGCGAGTTCGAGTACTCGGTGGTCGAGTATGCCCAGGGCAAGCCGCTCAACGAGATTCTTGGCATCAGTTACAAACAGGACGGCAAGATCATCCACAACCCGGACCGTCCGCAGGTGGAAGATCTGGACGCACTGCCCTGGGCCACCAAGACATACAAGCGCGACCTGGACATTACGCGCTACAGCGTGCCCTTTCTGCTGCATCCGTTCATCGCGCTCTATACCACGCGCGGCTGCCCGGCGCAGTGCACCTTCTGCCTGTGGCCGCAGACCCTGAGCGGACACGCGTGGCGCAAGCGCTCCACGGACGATGTGGCAGCTGAACTGGCGTGGGCCAAGGAGAACTTTCCTGAAGCGAAGGAGTTCTTCTTTGACGACGACACCTTCAACATCCAGAAGGCGCGAACAATCGAGCTGTGCGAAAAGATCAAGCCGCTGGGGCTTACCTGGAGCTGTACTTCGCGCGTGACCACCGACCGCGAGACGCTGGAGGCCATGAAGCAAGCCGGCTGCCGGCTGCTGATTGTAGGCTTCGAGTCGGGCGACCCGCAGATTCTCAAGAACATTAAAAAAGGCGCCACAGTGGAGCGCGCGCTGACCTTCGCCAAGGATTGCCGCGAGCTGGGGCTGGCCGTCCATGGCGACTTTGTTCTGGGCTTGCCCGGCGAAACCAAGGAGTCGATCCGCAAAACGATCAACTTCGCCAAGAAGCTGGACGTGGATACAATTCAGGTTTCCATTGCTCATGCGCTTCCCGGCACCGAGCTCTACGACTACGTCAAGACCAACGGCTTCATTTCAAATGCCACGGAGATGAGCGATGCAGGCGGGCACCAGTTGGCGCACATCGCGTATCCGGGGCTTTCCACCGACTATGTGCTGGAGATGGTGAACACCTTCTATGAGGAGTATTTCTTCCGGCCCAAACAGGCATTACGCGTGGTATGGAAGGCTCTTCGCAATCACGATCTGGCCCGGCTCACGGTGGAAGCCAAGTCTTTCCTGAAGCTGCGCTCAGAGCGCAACAAGATGGTGAAGACGGCGCGCGACAAGCAGGCAGACCCGCCGGCTTCAGCAAACGCCGGCGCGTAGAAGCCACCCGTTAGCATTCCACCGAGGGCGGCGCCAATGCGTCCGCCCTCGATTTTTTGAAGCCCTAAATAGAGGAAATCCATAACACGATGACTCAGCACAGACTTTTGCCGCGGCAGTACATGATTCTGGGGCTGGTTGCACTCTGCGCCCCGCTGGGCGACAGTTGCCTGTCACGCGGCATGACCAGCCTGCCACCGATCACGCTGGCTCATCCCGCCTCGCTCATCGCGGCGGTTTTTACGCCCTGGATTGCCGTGGGCATCGCGATGCTCATCGGCTTCTTCGCCAGCTATCTGACAGCTCTGTCGTGGGCCGATCTTACCTTTGTGTTGCCTGCCACGGCCATCGGCAACGTGGTTGTGGCCCTGATTGCGCGCTTCTGGCTGAACGAGCCGATTTCGCTGGAACGCTGGGCGGGGATTGTGCTCATTACAATTGGCGTGGGATTCGTGGCGCAAGGACCGGCGTTGACGGAAAGACCGGCAGCGCCTGATCTCACCAAAGCAGAGGAAGCGACCGTTCAACTCGGAGAGGAGCAGGCGCGATGATGATTCCCTCACCTGCCCCACAGCCTGGGTTCTGGGCCGCAACCGCCATGATCGCCGCCATCGTGCTGACCTCGACAGCCGGCGAGGTGCTGACCGCGGGAGCAATGCAGTCAATCGGCGATCTGGATGAGATTCGCGCCCGCTCGGGACTGAAGGGCGCCATTCGCGCCGTCGTCACCTGCCCGCTGTTCTTTGCCGGAGTCGGCTTTCTGGCGCTGTCGTTCTTCTCGCTGCTGCTGGCACTGAACCACATGAACCTAAGCCTTGCCGCGCCCGCCTCGGCCTCGCTCACTCTGGTCACTGACGCCATTGCGGCCAAACTCTTCCTCAAGGAAAACGTGGACCGGCGGCGCTGGGCGGCCGCGGTGGTGGTTTGCATCGGAGTGTTTTTCCTGGCGCATTAAAGACAGGGGTCAGAGATCAGGGATCAGGGGGCAGAAAACAGGGGTCAGAGATCAGAGATCAGAGGCTTTGTTCGTTCCATCAACAAATGAAGCGCATGAGACCTTGCGGCTTGAGGTCAGGAGTGAGAATGGTTCGTGGTGCGCCGATGGCCTGGCAGAGAGCCTCGGCCGCCAAATGCCCTGAGCGCGCGGCGCTCTCCATTGTGGAAGGCCAGCCGGTCGCGGTCCAGTCTCCGGCCAGAAAACAGTTCGGCCACGGAGAAATCGCAGTGGGGCGCGCGGCGTCGATGCCGGGGGGCACGCCGAAGGTGGCGAAAATCTCTTTCACCAGCGCAACCTTTTCCAGCTTCGCATCCTTCACACGCGGGAAAAAGTCAGACAGTTCGCGGAGCGACTGCTGAATCGCCGTTTCGCGCGGCAGGGCCGCAAAGGAACGCGAGGCGCTGATGACCAGTTCGATGTAGTGGCCGCCACGACCGGTTTGCAACCGCGACTGGTTGTACATCCAATGAATTTCGCGGTCGAGCAGGACGGCGTGTTCCAACTCAGTGATGTCGCGGTCAAACCAGAGATGCACGCTGCAGATGGGCCAGTGCTCGTGGCGCTCGATCTGCGCGGCCAGCGTGGCCGAGCCTTCCGACGCGGGCAGATGCGGCAGCAGCTTTCCCGCTGCCTCAAAGGGCAGCGCCAGAATCATGAAGTCCGAGGTCAGCTCGCGGGTGCGCGTGCTAATCAGCCACTGCGAAGTCTCTTCATCCCAGGCAGCGCCTTCGACCGGCGTGTTCAGCAGCACGCTGCCGCCGCGCTCGTTGAGGAACGAATTCACGCCCGCGTAGAGTTCGCTGAGCGGGACCGTGCTCATGCCCATGCTGCCCGCCTCAGCCGAATTTATGAAGAGTTCGCGGATCACTTTGGCCGTGTAAGGCAGCGCGATGGAGTCGATCTCTGCGTTGAGAGCGCTGGCAATCACGAGCCGCCAGAAGCGGTTCAGCGCGCCCTCGGTCTGCTTGTGCCGCCGCAGCCAATCGCCCAGAGACTCCGTGGAGTTAGGCGGTACGGGACGCAGGAGGGCGCTGAATGCGCGTGCCAAGGCGAGTTTGTCGGCAAGCGTGAAGGCGTGAGCTGTGAGCAGCTTTGGCAGGTTGTGGAGCGGTGCTGGCAGAAAGGACGGACCAAGCGGCGAACGGCGGTCGCCGGGCTCGATCATGGTCATCTCGCTGGTCCAGTGAATTTTGTCGGCAACGCCGAGGCGGCGATAAAAACCCAGCAGGTTCGTGCAGCAACCGAAGAGCGCGTGCTGGCAGTTGTCGATGACCTCATGCACGCCGGAATGCAGATAGGATGACGCGCGGCCGCCGAGGTAGCCGCGGCGCTCGACGAGCTGCACGCGGAAGCCGGCCTCGGCCAGAGCGCAGGCCGCGCTCATGCCGGCGATGCCAGCACCGATGATGGTGACGGACTTCCCGTGATTTTGTTTTTGGCCGGGTTGCATCCCATTTCCTCAGGGGCTAAAGCCCCGGCGTTTTTGCGGCTTTTGCGGCAGTCAGGGCTGAAGCCCTGACCTACCAGCCGTGCCCTTTCAAAACATCGACTCTTGCAGATACTCTCAAAAGCAACCGCGGTCCTTCGACTCCGCACCCCGGCGACTAAGACCTGTCGCTGGGGACCCCGGTTCCGCTGTGCTCCGCTCAGGATGAGAACTATATCATAAATAACTATAAATAAACAACATATTCTGTTATGATATTCTATACAAAGCCTGCACAGCCATGAAGAATCAATGACTTGCACGGAAAATCTGCACGGAAACTGCACAGAACGGAATAAACAGCAGGAGGCAACATGGCGTTTCTTACCGAGAAAGAGGAACTGAAACCCGGCCTGATTCTCTTCCGGCGCGGCGACGTGGGGCACCGGATGTGGTATTGCCGCATGAAGATGCCGAAGGCCGACCGCTATAAGACGGTTTCGCTCAAGACGACCGATATCAGCGCGGCTCGTGAACGCGCCTTTGACCAGGATGCCGACATCCGGTTTCGCATCAAGCATGACGTTCCCGTGTTCAATCGCGCCTTCCGCGAGGTGGCGCGAGAGTATCTGTTGACGCAGGAGGCGCGGGCGAAACGCGGAGAGATCAGCGCCGCGCGGCCCAAGAAACTCCGTGCCGTCATCGAAGGCACTTTAGACAGGTATGCAGGTTCAACGCAGGTACATCTTATCGGCGACGAACGCTGGGGCAGCTATCCGGCATGGCGGCGGGAGAACGGCGCGGGACGCCACAAGCGTAACGGCGTTCGGGAGGTCACAGCCGAAGAAGCGCAGTCTTTCGCGGACCATGAATCCGCACGCCGCACCAAGGTCCAGCACACGAGAGGCGTCCGGGTCTTGAAACCGATTGCCGTCAAACCGAAGGATGTTCACGCGGTTCCCTTCATCAGCGATTCCACCATCCGCTTCGAGATGTCGATTTTCGGGGCGATCATGCACTATGCGGTGAAGAAGCGCTATGTCCCCGCAAGCCAGCGTTTCGACGAGCGCCCGAAGCTCAAGACGATGCGGCGTGACGAGTTCACGCTGGAGGAGTATCGCAAACTCCACACGGTCGGGCGCAAGTGGATTGGCGAGACGGACAAGCCTTCGAGCATCTGGTATCGCACCGTTACCTACAACATGATCCTGATTGCCTGCAACACGGGCATGAGGCCAGTGGAGATGAAAAATCTCCGCTGGCGCGACATCATGCCCACGAAAGACCGCGAGGGCCGCGAGATCGTTGTCTTGTTCGTGCAGGGCAAGGACAAATCGCGCAAGCTGGTCGCGCCCAAGAGCGTCGGAGATTATTTAGAACGCATCCGCACAATCTCGAAAGCCACAGAACCGGACGACAGGGTATTCACCAATGTCACAGGCAAGCCCGCAAAAACTCTTTACAGCTCGCTGATTGAGGATCTTCTGAACGAGGCGAATCTGCGCGAAGGCACGCAGGGCGTTCCGCGTTCGACTTATTCCTTCCGGCATACCTACGCCACGCTCAGATTGCAGGAGGGCGTGGACGTGTATTTCCTCGCCGAGCAGATGGGAACTTCTGTCAACATGATTGAAAACCACTATGGACACGTGAACACGATCAAGCACGCCGACCGCGTGTTACAAGGCATGGCGGGATGGGAACTCCCGCAAGGGGACGACGCCAAGGCTAACGCGTCGAAAGCGGCAGAGACCCACGATAAATCCAAAAGAGGTCAGCGCAACAAGCCGCGTTGACCGTGAACCTCCGAAGCCGTGTTTCACCGGAGCCGCTGGCGGAGGTGGATGGAACGGAGTGGTTTCGTATTTGCCGCTGCCCCGCCGGGGCGCTCTTAGCGGCAAATCTGCGCGCACGTGCCGCCGCTGGCGGCTGTTTTCGTGCGTGCTCTTCCTGGCATGTTCTCCGCCGTGCCGGACTAGGGCCGGTTCGGCCCGCGCTTAGTCCGGCGCTGTGAGGCATTTCTGCATACGAAGGTATGCGGCGCTTCTCGTGCCCTCTCCCCCTCCACACTTTTATCGCCGCGCCGTGGTCCACCGCAACGAAGCTCCGCCGCCACAGATGCGGCGACCAGTTCCCCCCGGCCGTATAAACGGCCCACGCGGGCGAGATCTCCGGCGAGATTCCGCCCGCCTCACTCCCCACATTGAGGCCCACCATGCAGAACCGCACCCATCCCGGCGACCGCCGCTCCGTGCAGATCGTCCAGGCGCGAACCACTCGCGACCGCATCCGCTGCAACACCACCCAATGCCGTACTAGAGGCTCTCGACGGCGACAGCGCCGCCGGCTGAAACAGGCACCGCCCGCTACGCCCCCCGGCACCCCGCCCGCGCGGGCCTGTTCCTGCCCGCACCGTCCCTTTGAAACCTTCGCTGAGGTCTGCCCCTGGCGCGCACAAGGGGGTTCCAAGGCTTCAATCTCTTCCGGGTCTGATTCCCCGCCGCTTGCGGCGGGGTTGTTCATTTCAAGCTAAGCCCTGTCTTTCGCCCACTGAAACTCAACTTCCGGTTTGCCAATCCCCCGGCCCAGTGCCAATCCCTCGGACAATCTTGCCACAAGACTTGCCGGGACCGATTCCTGGTCTAGGCCCTTGCCGGTGAGCATTAGAGCAGCGCATTAGAGCTGGCGCGAGGTTGACATTTGTGGTGCCGGAGAGAAGTTTCCGGATGCCAAAAGCCAGCGAAAGTGGCGTAAAATATGGCCGTACCCAAGATCAAAAAGAAGACGATGGTCAACGCTCTGCAAGGAGGGGGTCCGAATGCCAAAGCTCATCGAGCTTGTACGTAAATTTGACTCAGGTGTCATCGAATTACCGCTAATGCAGCGAGACTACCAGTGGCCGCCTAAAAAGGTGGTGGACCTCCTCGATTCGATATATAAGGGCTGGCCGATCGGAGTTTTTTACATCTGGAAAACCCCGAACATTCAAATTACCCGTTCGGCGGCGGTTCGCAGGGTTGGCTCGAAGATCGCCGAACCATTTGAGGGTTACCTCCTTGACGGACAGCAGCGGCTGACGAGTCTATCAAAGGCACTGGAAATGGAAGACGCCGATAATCTGGAAACGCGGGCATTTTTCGACATCCGTAAGGAAATATTCGTCATGGGTACGCGCACGAAGACGATTCAAAAGCGGATCATGAATGATGACCCCACCTTAATCGCACTATCAAAGCTGATCCCGAAATACATAGCCTCTGAATCCGAGCACAAAAAACAAACCGAGAGGATGTTCAAGGATATCTTGGACAAACTGATCGAACAGCACATCATTGGGAACACCACAGATGCTCTCGCGGAATACCGCTCCAAGCTCGATTCCGTAGCCAGGATGCTCGATGGAGAGGCGCTTTGGGAGCTCTTCAAGACTGGCGATACCGACAAAGACTTGGACAACGCAATTTTACTGTTCAAACGGCTGAATAAAGGTGGTAAGACTCTCAGCCGGGGCGATGCCGAAGCTGCAACCCTCACCCATCGAGCTACGGCGTCAATTGTTCCTAAGATGCGCCAGATTGTGCAGGACGACCACCAGCGGAGGTTGGGACTGAACTTTGTCTTCGCCGCACGCGCCTTGATAACGGTCCACCGCGACAGTTCCAGGTTGTCGAAGCTGCCGACAGGATGGGCGCTCAGCGGTGAAATCAAAGAGAGTTGGAAGGTCACGGACCGCAGCCTACGTCAGGTGGTTAAATTCCTTCGCGAGGAACTCGGCTGGACGACCCGCCGCTGGCTTCCATCAGCGAATGCACTAATACCCTTGGTGTATCTCCTAAGCCGTCGCCACAACGGCTTCGCTGACAAGGAACAGGCAGATGTGCGGCGGTATCTATTCCTGACCGGGATCAGGGGACTGTTTCGGGGAACAGTTGAAACGACTATCGATTCCTATATCAAACCGGTACGAACGGCGGCCAAGCCAACGCAATGCAGGGCCGCTTTACTGGTAAAGACGATTGCAAAATATCAGCAGCGTCGCATCAAAGCGGACGACATCCTAAATGCGCGCAGCATGTACTCCCCGCTGATGCAGGTATATCTTGCATACCTCGTCTCAAAGGATGCCCGGACGTGGCTGGAGGAGACGCCGCTCCTTGAAGTCGCCAAACGAGACATAAGCGATCCATTAGCAGTGCACCACATTTTTCCACGCGAACTAATGCGGGATCACGCTGAACCAGAACGCATCAACTGTATGGCAAACTACGCGATTCTCTCTCAAGCCGATAATGCTCAAATCGGCAAGGAAGATCCGCAGGTCGTGTACGATGGTCTTTCGGGGAAAGCAAAGGACTACGCGGATGAACAACTGTTTTTCATCTTCACGGAAAAGCGGGAGTGGATCCAGGCGTATGATGCGTTTCTGCAAAAGCGTGCAGAAATGTTGGCCGAACGGTTAAACAGCTTTATCAAACTCGGTTAACCGAGTACGAGAATCCTTAGCGCGAGCAAGAAGGAGCAAGCGCGATGCCCCGCCCGAAGCCTAGGCGGGTGGCCCTGCCAGATCCGAAATGATGTCGCTCCAATACCATCGGGGGGTGCCTCGTCCAAGCTTCCCTTGGGCGGGACTCGGACCAATTTAGGATCGGTCCCCGTAAACGCCGTTTGCGACGGCCGCCCTCAGCAGAGAGGAGGGCGCGTTGCAATCCTACCCACACGAACCGCAACCGCCCACGCTACGTGTTCTTGCCCTGTGGATGACAATTCGCCCTTTCTTCGCCTATACTCGGCGAATGAGTTTTGGATTCCCAATCCTGGAGCGCAAGCAGTTCGTTGTCACCTGCAAACGGTGTAGGCGGGATGTCCCGGCGGGGGTGAGGGAGTTCCCATTCCAGCCCGTCGTGGTGGCCTGCCCACTCTGCGGAGAGCTACGAAGGTACTTGCCTTCAGAGGTGTTCCTGGGCCAGCCAAACAGCCTTGTATCTAAACAAGCACGTAAACGGGTAATCTGAGCGAGCCAAAGCGATTCTGCTGCTGATGTTCAGCTCAAAACATCGAGTAATTCCGGGCCGTTGTTGCGCACGTTGCCGACGCGGTCGCTCACCGGCCACGCTTTCATCCGCTCCGCGGCGTAGGGGCGCAGCAGGTCTACGGGCGGACGCGCCGGGTCTCCGGGGTCGAGCCAGCGATCATAGTCTTTCGGTTCCAGAATCACAGGCATCCGGTTATGGATTGGCTCCATGAGCTGGTTGGGATCGGTGGTGAGGATGGTAAATGTCTCCAGCGGCGCGCCGTCCTTTGGGCACCAACTCTCCCACAGGCCGGCGAAGGCATAAGGTTCGCCGGACGCGAGCGCAAAGGCGAACGGCCTTCTGGTCTTGGGATCGAGCCGCTGCCATTCGTAGAACGCGTCTGCGGGCACCAAACAGCGCCGCTTCTTGAGCGCCTCCCGGAAAGCCGGCTTCGACGCGACATCTTCGGCGCGGGCGTTGATGGTGTTGTAGCCGATCTTTGCATCTTTTGCCCAAAAGGGCACGAGGCCCCAGCGCAGCAAGGCAACCTCGCGCCGGCCGGAGTCGTGATTCAGGCGCACCGCCGGCTGGACACTTTGCGGCGCCGCGTTGTAGCTGGGCGCAAACCAGGGCATCTCTTCGAGTTCAAGGCCGAACCAATCGGCTAGAACCTCTTGCGTCGATTTGCGGGCGAATCGGCCACACATACATGAAAACCAAACCTTTCTAATCCGGGAAAGCGAATGAGGATTGCCCTTTGGGGCAATCAGCGACCATCCTTAGCCTTAAAGTTATCACCCACTGCAATTTGGCTTCGGTCCACGGTGACCAGAATCCACTATGATGATGAAGTCGGAAAACCACACGATGACGCCAAAGCCTTCGTTCCTGCGCCATCCCATTCCATCAGGTAAATGGCCCTATGAACGCAGTCGAGATCGAGGCCGCGGTATCAGCTCTGGCGCTCCAACCCTTTGATGGGGCTGAGTTTCCGTTTGCCTTCCTGGCTGCCTTTGGCAATAAAGAAACAACAATCAAACGGCTGCGCAAGGGCGAGTCGAACTCTTTCAATTGAAGCCCGCCCGCAATCAGAAATAGTATCAATGCGAAGCCCAATAGGATCGGCTCAAGCATCAATCTCCAATAGCCGCGGCCGTTGTAAATGTCTTCCTGTAAGAATTGCTCAAGCTGGACTGAATCGACATGAACGGGAGCGTGTTTCTCAATCCCGGTCCAGCCATCCGCGATGGCGGCTGCGGAAAGCCGGACGGGAGGATCGGCGCTGTTTTCCGAGACTACATCGGGATTCGTTGCCAGAGTGCTTTTCCGCCCGGTAGCTGTCTTGTACACCCATTGAACTTCGGTCGTTGCACGGGGCTGCTTTGCCCGCTCCGTGCTCTCAAGGTAATTGAGCAAATAATACCGTTGCAGCGGAGGCATCTCCCATGCCAACCACGCAGCCAATGGGAATAGTGGAAAGCCGAAGATCACCGCCAGTGCAGCGACGATCCACCACCGGAAACGACCTGGGAAACGCAGCGGTCTCATGGCGCACCTTCTGGCGGTTTGGCCCCGCTTCCGGCCCTCAGTTTGGTTAGAAACTCGTCGGCCTTTTGCTGTTTGACGGAGTCGGCGTATGCCTGCATCTTGCGGAGGGATTCGTCCGTCAACGGCCCTTTGGAAGCTGCCGCGAACAGATTAAGGATGAGGGCGCGAATCGCCATCAGTTCGGCCAGCAGAATTGGGTCGGTATCCCCTCTCTGAGCGGCGCTCAATCTGGCGAGTATTGCCTCACGTATGGTTGCGCTGGAGTACGCCGCCGGGAAGGTCCGAGCCGTGGCTGGGTGGTACCGGATCGCGACACGAACAGCGGCACGGACGCCGCACCAGAGGGCCGGAACTACTGTCCTCCTGGCGATGGAACTGGAAGCTGAAGCCCGACGGCATCCGCTGGCAATTGCGCTGGCAGAATTTCCTGCTCGACTGGTGCAGCAAGCAGTTGCCTAGTTGGGCCAATCCAACCTTTCGTATGCGGCGCAATCTCGAAGCCAACCATATTCTATTGATGGGTGACTCGGGCAGCGGCAAGTCCTCAGCCATCCGGCAAATTCTCCGCCAGATTGCCGAGCGGGGAGAGACGGCCATCGTCTACGACCCGGCGCTGGAGTTCACGCCCGAGTTTTACTCGCCCGAGCGCGGCGATCTGATTCTCAACCCACTCGACACGCGGTGCCCTTATTGGGACATCGCCGATGAGGTATCGACGGCGGAAGTGGCCACGGCGATGGCGGCGGCATTGTTTCCTGAAAAGGACCATGAAAAGGAATTCTTTACCGACGCGCCACGGCGCATCTTCGCTCGTCTGATGTGCCGGCGGCCTACCCCGCAGCAGCTTTTGCAATGGATGAGCGATCCGGCAGAAATTGCGCGCATGGTGCAGGGGACCCCGTATGCCGCTTTTCTCGATTCCAGCGCGCCAGCCCAGAGCGCCGGAATCATCTCCAGTTTCAACATGATTGCGGACAGCTTCGAGTTGCTGCCCAGCCAGGATGACACCCGGCAACGGTTCTCCACTTCGCGCTGGGAATTCGAGCGCAACAAATGGGTGTTTCTTACCTCCAGGCCGACCTTCCGTGAGAAGCTATTGCCGCTGCATAGCGTATGGCTCGATATGCTGATTCTCCGCATGTTGGCGCCCTGCGTGAATCCGGCGAAGCCGGTGTGGTTTGTGCTGGACGAACTGGCCAGTTTGAACAAGTTACCGCAACTCCATACTGTCGTCACGGAGAGCCGCAAATCCGGCAACCCGGTTGTTCTCGGATTCCAGGGCCGGAGCCAGCTCGAAAAGCGTTACGGCAAGGACGCCGAAGTCATCCTCTCGCAACCCGCCACAAAGATATTCCTCAAGACCTCCGAGCCGCACTCGGCAAAGTGGGTCTCCGATGCGATCGGCGAGGTGGAACTTGAGCGTTTGAAGGAGTCGCGCAGTGCGGGTCTGATTGGTGGCAGAAAGCAATACACCCTTGAGATCACGACGCAGCCGCTCGTCATGGCCTCAGAGATTGCCGGACTGGAGCCATTGCACGGCTACATCAAGCAGGAGAACTACGTCGTTCGCGTGCGCTTTCCGTATGTCGCTGCGATAGAGAAGCAACCGCGCTTTATCGAGCGAGCCGTGTCGGTATCACCGCGTTCTGTTGCCGTGCAGCACGCAGCGGTCAACTCTCAACAGGTAGCGAGTGCAGTCCCGGTTGAGCCGCCAAAGAAGCCGGTCCAAAAGCAGTCGGCGTTCCCTAGGGTCTCACGGCAGAAGGTTGGGAATGAAAAGCCGCGTGACTGGGATGAATCAGAGTGGATTGAGTGAAGCCTCAAAAGAGGCCTCCAGAACGGTACGACTCCATGTAAACCACGTTTCCAGAACCATGTTGCTCGAAACGCGCATTGGCGATTTACCATCATTCCAAAAATGCTCCGGGACACTGAGGCGTTCTTCAGGACCGATCCCTCCGGCGGCGCAGATTCTTGGATGATGAAGGTGAAGCTGCCAGAGTGGCTTGCAGGGCGGTTTCCCGAGGAACACCACGGCAAGCGGCCTTTTGGCGAACCGCCAGAGAAGCCTCTGTAGGTCCTGCCGCTCGAAGGCGCGATACCTGTCCTTATGTGTCCGCGCCGGAGCCGACTATATCTGAAGTGTTGAGCGAGGTCAGCGGCTCGCAAACCGTTTCAAGAAGGGAAAGAAACAATGGAGAGATCCTTTGACCTGCGCGTCGACATGTTGCGCGAGTTGCTGAAATGCTGCACGAGCGGCTCATGATCGCAATTTCATCGCTGCGCGCGAAACACCAACGTTGAACAATGCTCGGGCATCGGCCGCCAAGGTGGCGCGCCGGATGCTAGACAAAGGTTCGTGACGACGATCCTTGACGGGATTTCCGGCGCGGACCATAATGCCGACAGTGTTCCGCTAAATTTTGCTGGGCGTTGTGGCCCCCCTTCCACGTCTTGCGCGGCACAAGGGATGTGTTTGCTCCTAAAGTACCTCACTGAACATTCCCTTGTGATCCCAAAGATTAGCGGCGAGGTGTGTCCGCATGTTCGATTTTGCGCGTTCTGAGTCCTTGCGTTGCCTGTCTCCTTTTCCCACCATCGCTTTCATTTGGATTCGCCGGGCTTGGCGCGCCAAGCTTACGCCGGCCGCAGTGCTGGCAGCGATCCTATGGCTGCTTGCGGCGGGCGCGTACGCGCAGACCATCTACACGGTGACGCTGGTCACCGACGCCCAATCGACGGACTCGTCGGGAAATCCCGGCTTGGGGCCGGGCGCGCCCGGCGATCTGCGCTACGGCATCCAGCAGGCCATCGCCAACGGCGGTACGCAGATCATCCAATTCAGCACGTCGATCTGTAACAACAGCGAGCCCTGCAAGATTACGCTGAGCAATCCACTACCACCCATTGAGAATAACGGCGGCCTCAACCTCACCATCGATGGTGGAACCTTCGGCTGGGTCATCATCGACGGGGCGAGCTCCTACCGGGTGTTCTTTGTCGATGCCGGGACCGTGACGCTGAGAAACCTGCAGATTCAGAACGCTCT
>Ga0224535_1000048_pt1 | contig 42116 bp, 39 predicted proteins | sample 714E13034metaG_FD_179898 | JGI IMG/M metagenome (GOLD analysis project Ga0224535, IMG submission 179898) | Peat soil microbial communities from Stordalen Mire, Sweden - 717 E1 30-34 | ecosystem: Environmental > Terrestrial > Soil > Wetlands > Peat | place: Sweden: Norrbotten County, Stordalen... | reverse complement strand
AGTCACGTGTTACTCACCCGTGCGCCACTTTACTCATGGTATTGCTACCACTTTCTCGTTCGACTTGCATGTGTTAGGCACGCCGCCAGCGTTGATTCTGAGCCAGGATCAAACTCTCGTTTGAAACCTGATTGCTTCCCCTAGACCGACGGAGGTCGGCTAGGTTCAGCGGCATCGCGCGCTCGAAAACGCACGATGCAATTTAGTGAGAATGATCAAGCCAAACCTGATCTTTTCTCACGACTGGCATGTTCAACCTTATTGTCAAAGATCCATTTGAGCTCTCCGCCTGAGCGGCGCCCTTTTGGATCGAGGCCCGGCTGTTACACCAGGTTGTCCTCGAACTTGTTGCGCTTGCCGGTTTGCTTTCAACCATGCTCACCGGTGTTTTTGCGCGAACCTTTTAAACATATCGAACTTTCACCTCACTGTCAAGCTCAATCTTTTTCGCCCAAGGCCGTTCCAACTCACTGTTGGCGGTATGTTCCTCGCTTACGAATTTCGATCAGTCTGACCGGAACAAGTCCAGTTCAAAAGCGTCGCGCTGCGCAAAATATCTAAGATCTACCAGCGCACTGCGCCTGAGCCGATAAGGCTCACAGGAGAATATCTCCTGGGTCCTGCAATGGCTTGTTCTCTGAGGGTTTCCCAACAGGGGTTCAGGGGCTACTGCCGCACCTGACCCAACGAACCAGCTTCCCACTTCCCTCTACGGGGCAGGCCATTCGGCCACCGGGAGGCTCCACTGCTCATCTGCAACTTTTTGAGAGTAACATAAGCTGCTCTCGATTGCAAGCTGTGTGTGTTCAAAACCACACTCATTCCCTTGCGACTTTTTGAGAATAGCAACCATCCAGGTTAATTGCAAGTTAACAGCCTGTGGGAAACCGGCGTTTCTGTGGGAAACCCGCTTTTACTGGCGGGGGATAAGGCGTAAGTCTGTCAATCCATTGACGAAAAACTGCATAGCTAACGCTACCAACAGAAGGCCCATAACGCGAATGAGGACGCGGATGCCGGTTTCGCCCAGGACACGGCGCACTCTTTCGGCCCCGGCGAGCACCCAATAACTGACTAGACTTGTGGCAGTAATCGAGCCCAGAATGGCCCCCATCTGCCAATGCCAGAGGCTCGGCACCTGGCCCACAAGCACCATGACGGTAGAGATTGAGCCGGGTCCGGCGAGCATGGGAATCCCCAGGGGCACAATGCCGGCATCTTCCTTATGGGAGGCCTCCTCGGTATCGCCCGATGCCTCCTGAGTAGCCGAGCGCTTGGCCTGCAGCATTTCCAGACCGATCAGGAGCAGGATCATTCCTCCGGCTATCTCGAATGCTGGCAATGTGATACCGAAGAGGCGGAAGATCATCTGGCCACCCACGGCGAAGCTGGTCAGCACGATGAAGCAGGTCAGCGCGGCCTTGCGCGCCATGCGCTTGCGGCGCGGGGCTTCGGCGCTGGCGGTGATAGCCATAAAGGAGGGAATCGCGCCAAAAGGGTCCACCAGGAAGAAGACCGAAGAGAAGGCCAGCAAGGAGAAGCGCACCAGGGGCGTCTGGCTCAGTTCGTTCAACGCCATCTCGGCTGGATTGGTCCACATCATGCCTATGAGGCTAGCCCATCTCCCCCCAAAGCCGCCAGCTAAAGGGAGCGGAAGTGGGCTTCTGAGCAGAGTTTTCCTGCCAAATGGAAACACACAAGGGGCGAATTGTGTGTGCCGGAAGCCACTTATTTTGGAGGAATTTGGACAAAACGCGTTTTTTGAGGTGAAAAAGAAATAGCGGAAAATCAGAGACAAGTTTATGATAACAATAAAGATATAGCGAATTCTGAGGTCATTTCAGAAAACAGGTTTTGGCCTTATTTGTGGCTTTTTGCGCGCTTTTCGCGGGTCAGCGGGTCAGCAAGTCAGCAGACGGGCGGGATAGAGGTTCGTGGTCTCCCACCCTTGCCGCAAAAACAAAAACGCGGCAAGGATGGGGCACCCGGCGTGCTGGGATTCATCCCGGCCCTACGGGACGGGGATTCGCGGGGAGATTCGAGTCCCAGGGCCGCGCTTCGCTTGCCCTGGGCTATTCTCGTTCCCTCCCTACGGGAGGCGGCGGTGGGGCTGGAGGTCGCGCCCTGACATTTTGCGCATTTGCGAGGACTGTGACCGCGTCATTTTGTACCGGTAGGTTTGTGGTCTCCCACCCTTGCCGCAGAAACAAAGACGCGGCAAGGATGGGGCACCCGGCATTTACGGGGTCTGTGACCGCATCACTTTGTTTCATTGAGTAAAGAAGCGCGGGTTGGGAAACCCGCGCTACAGCCGGCCGGGAGGCCGGCGCTACATTTCGGAACGGCTGAAACCGCGCCCTGGCACGAAACTGTTTTTTGAAGCGCGTTCTACAATGAACTCTTGCTGACTGAAGGCCAATGCGACGCGGTGGAGGTGGTGCTGGTTTCGCCGCGGAATCCGCTGAATATAGGAGCGGCGGCGAGGGCCATGGCGAACTTCGGCTTCAGGCGGCTGGCGGTGGTGGCGCCCTATGCGCCCATGTGGCGGGAGGCGCGGTCGGCGGTGGGAGCGCCGGAGATTCTGCTGAATGCCGCGGAAACGACGACTCTGGGCGAGGCCGTGGCGGCCTCGACGCTGGTGGTGGGCACGGGAACGCTGACCTATCGCAAGCCGGAGCAAAAGGTGGTCTTGCTGCCGGAGCTGGCTCCGCTGGTGAGGCGGGAGCTGGACAGGGGCGGACGGGTGGCTGTGGTCTTCGGCACGGAGAAACATGGACTGACGAGAGACGACCTATCCTATTGCCACATTCTGGTGGAGATTCCGACGGATACGCGGCAGCCCTCGATGAACCTGGGGCAGGCCGTGGCGGTGTGCCTTTATGAGCTGGCGGCGAGATGTGGACGGGCGGAGGGTTCGGGCGAGGCTTCCGGTAAAGCGCCCTCGGGGGCTAAAGCCCCGGCTGATTTGATGGGATTGATGTACGGGCTAAAGCCCGTACCCTTCACCGAAGCCATACCTTTTCCCGAAACGAATGATCCGGCCGCGCCCTCGGGACGGCTGGAGCTGCTGGCTGGGGTGGTGGAAGAGACGATGCGGGCGGCGGGCTACTCTCCGGGCACGATGCAGGAGGCGAACCGGCACGACCTGCGGCTGCTGCTGCGGCGGCTGGGGCTGCCGGAGCGGGATTTGCGGCGGATTCTGGGGCTTTTCCGGCAGATTCTCTGGCGGCTGCGCCACGGCTCGGAGGGCGGCAGGAAGGCCGACTATTGATCCGGCAGGAAAAACAGTGACGTCGCTTTCCCACCCTTTTCCGCAAAAAGCGCGGAAAAGGATGGGGCACCCTGACAGTATTAAGTTGCCGGATCAATAAGGGCGCCCGTCGATTTCTCTTCGACCAAGGGAAGAAAGCCTGCTAGAGTGTCGCTCATAGGTTTTTGCTGATGCGCGTGGGTTTTGTTCGCTCTCATTGGAGATTTCCGGCGGACCTGGGACGAGTGGGCGCAGTGGCCTGCGCGGCGGCGGCGGCGGTGGCGTTGGCGCTCGCGTTGCCGGCAGAGGCGCAGGAGGCGGCGCAGGGCGCTACCCCTGACAGAACTCAGTCCGCTCCTGCGGCAGAAGCGGACGAGGCATTGCGGACGGGCGGCATCACGCAGGATGAGCTGAAGCAGATGCTGGTGGGCAAGCAGCTTTACCTGCGCGGCGGCTATCAGGACAACAGCCTCAGCTTCGACGAGCACGGCCGCCTGATCGGGCACTCGCCGCAGGGCTCGTACACGCTGAGCGCCATACAGATCAACAAGGTGAGCCTGAGCAAGCACAAGGTGGAGCTGGAAGGCATCCGCTACGGTTTGCACTTTGTGGGACAGCTTGCGTATGAAGACCCGGCGAAGTCTCTGGACCGGGTCAGGATCACTCCCAAGAAAAAGGTGGTCAGAATCACCATTGACCGGGAGATCGTGGTGAAGCCGAAGAAGGGCAAGCACGAAGCACTGACGGCAGTGGGAACTCAGGCGGCGGAGGCGGAGTTGGCCGCGCCGCAGATGGCGGTGACTACGACGTACTCTGCGGCGCACGCGACCAAAGTGCTGAAGGACGCCCTGGACCAGATCTTCGCGCAGGAGCTGGACGAGCGCATGATGGCCGGGATGCCGGACTTCTGGAGGCTCTATTACCAGGCCGTGGCGGAGAAGACCGACTACCGGCCCAGGGATCCGGCGGTGCTGCGCCAGAACACGGTGGACGGGAAGGCGCGACTGCTGACGAAATTCGAGCCGGACTCGAATGAATTCGCGCAGGCGAACGGCGTGGCCGGAATGGCTCTCTTTCACACGGTTGTCGGCGTCGACGGCAAGGCGCAGGAGATCGCGGTGGGACGACCCATCGGCTTCGGGCTGGACGAGAATGCAGTGGCGGCCATCCGCAAGGCCAGCTTCCAACCGGCGATCAAGGACGGAAAGCCGGTTCCGGTGCTGCTGGACCTGGTGGTGCAGTTCCGCATCTTCTCCATGCGGACTGCCGTTGTGAGCGCGGCAGAGCCGGGCGACAAGCCCGCCGAAGCTGGGCTGCCCGGGCCTTACAGCGTGCCGCGGCCGTAGGAGGGTTTCCCGGTGGCGCAATTCGCCGCTGGTACAATCGAAGTGGCTGAAATCAAGCTGATTTACAACACTTTTGAGCGAGAAGCTGCAACCGATGACACTGCGCCTCTTCAATACGCTGACGGGAGAGATGGACGAACTGGTCCCATCCGACGGCGAGACTTTCCGCATGTACGCCTGCGGACCGACGATCTACGACTATGGCCACATCGGCAACTTCCGCACCTTTCTGCAAGTGGACGTGCTGCGGCGGGCCCTGAAGCTGACCGGGACCAAGGTGCGTCACGTCATGAATATCACCGACGTGGACGACAAGATCATCCGCAACTCGACGGCGGCGGGCATTCCCATCGGCGAATACACGGCGCGCTACGAGAAGGCTTTTTTTGAGGACCTGGAAGCGCTGCGCGTGGAGCGGCCGGAGATTATTTCGCGGGCCACGGAACATATTCCGCAGATGGTGGAGCTGATTCAGCGGCTGGCCAAGGCTGGGGCGGCTTACCAGACAGAGGACGGGAGCTGGTATTTCCGGCTCGCGGCTTTTCCGGAGTACGGCAAGCTGAGCAAAAAAGATTTGAGCGGGATGGAAGACGGCGCGCGGGTGGACGTGGACGAGTATGAGAAGGACTCGGCGCGCGACTTTGCGCTGTGGAAGGCGGCCAAGCCCGGCGAAACCTCGTGGGATACGGCCATCGGACGCGGACGGCCCGGCTGGCACATTGAGTGCTCGACGATGGCGATGGAGTATCTGGGCGAGAGCTTCGATCTGCACGCCGGCGGCGAAGACCTGATCTTTCCGCACCACGAGAACGAGATTGCACAGAGCGAGAGCGTGACGCACAAGATATTTGCGCGCCACTGGATGCATGTGCGCTTCCTGCTGGTGGACGGCAAGAAGATGTCGAAGAGCGAGGGCAACTTCTATACCCTGCGCGACCTGCTGCTGAAGGGCTACAAGGCGTCGGCGATCCGTCTGGCGCTGATTTCAGTTCCCTACCGGCATCAGCTCAACTTCACATTCGACGGGCTTGTCGAAGCCACCAGCGCCATCGAGCGGCTGAGGACCTTCAAGCAGCGGCTGACGGAAGGCAGCTTCGCGGCCGGCGAAAGCCCCGTGATGCAGGAGGCCGCGAAGAAGGCGCAGGCGGAATATCTGGCCGCGCTCAGCAACGACCTGAATACCGCCGAGGCGCGCGCGCCGATTTTTGATCTGCTTCGCGCCGGGAACACGGCCATCGACCAGGGGCAGCTCAAGGCTGGCGACCGGGAGGCTATTCTGGCCGTTCTGGCTAGTTTTGACGCGGTTTTCGACGTGCTGGAAGACCGCGACGCCGAGATCACGCGCCATGCGCTGGAATACGCGGAGGAGTCGGGCAGGCTAGGCGATGTAGCTCCCGAGTTGCTGGCCGCGCAGGGGCTGACTGATGAGGCCATCGAGGCACTCGTGGCCGAGCGCACAGAGGCCAAGAAGCAGCGCAACTTTGCCCGCGCCGACCAGATTCGCAAAGAACTGGCGGAAAAAGGCGTCGTGATCGAAGACTCCAAGGACGGCGTGCGGTGGAAGCGGAAATAACCCCAAATACATCCCAGACTGTGGAGGTTCGCCCCATGGAAGCCAACGAAGCCCAGGAGTTACAGGAACACGCCGAGCACGCCGCGAACGAAAGTTCGATGCGCCCGGTCGCATTCACCATGAGCGTGGTGGCTGTGCTGGTGGCCATCGTAACCGTGCTCGGTCATGCCACCCACACGACGGCGGTGCTTGACCAGAACAAGGCCACAGACCAGTGGAACTATTACCAGGCCCACAAGATTCGCGCCTACGAGACGTCGCTGGCCAGCGATTTGCTCAGCGTGGTCGTCATCGCGGACAAGGACGGCGCGAAAAAACTAGCCAAGGGCTATGCCGACCACCAGGAGAAGTGGGCCGGGAGCCTGAAGGAAGAGCAGGACAAGGCCGAAGGGCTGGAGGCCAGGGTCGAGAAGGACGAGGCGCGCGCCAAGTACTTTGATCTGGGCGAGGTGCTGCTGGAGATTGGCCTGGTCGTCACTTCGATCACGCTGCTGACACGCACCCGCGCCTACTGGTTCGCGGGGCTGGCCTTCTCTGTGGCCGGGATTGTGGCGGCGGTTCTGGGGCTGCTGGTGAAGTAGAGTTTTTAACTTATCGTGAGACGTTATATCTCCGGCGCGATGGATTGCGCCGGAGCTTCCTGTGCAGCCCTCTTAAAAACTTGCTATATTGCTGAAGAACATTCAAACAGTGCGAATACCTCTCTATGTTCACATGCTGACAGGCAATACTTTCACGTGCGAACAGGCAAAACGCACGTTTGGGGAATCATGAAGTAAGTCTGGGAGGGGGAAGCATGAGCTTACGCTCGCGTTCTACAGTGAGTTATCTGGCAATGGCAGCACTACTGATTGCCTTGGCGCTAACAGGAATGTCGGGCTGTGGCAGCGGCAGCAGTTCTGGCAGCAGCAGTTCTGGCAGCGGCAGCGGTAGTCAAACTGCAGCGCCCTCAATTGCCAGTTTCACGGCAGCTTCTTCAACGATTACGGCAGGCGGATCGACAACGCTTAGCTGGTCGGTGACGGGCGCTACGAGCCTGAGCATCGACAACAGCGTTGGCACGGTGACCGGAACCAGCGTCAGCGTCACTCCATCGGCGACGACCACCTATACGCTAACCGCGACGAACGCGGCAGGCACGCCGGTAACGGCGCAAGTGACGGTGACGGTAGTCGCAGCGCCTTCGATTGCCAGCTTTACGGCGACGCCGTCGCTTCTGAATCCGGTCACGCTCGGCACCACAACGGCAACACTTTCGTGGAGCGTGGCGGGTGCATCAACGGTCAGCATCGACAACAGCATCGGCGCGGAAACCGGCAGCAGCGTCAGCGTAACCCCTTCTGCGACAACCACCTACACGCTGACGGCCACAAATGCCGCGGGGAGCAGCGTGACCGCCGCGGCTACCGTCAGTGTGCGCAACAAGCTGGCAGTTCTGGCCGGCGTTCCGAATCCCGGAGCTGATCTGGACGGCACAAGCACGACGGCCAGCTTCGATGTCCCAACGGGTATTGCTATGGACGCCAGCGGCAATCTCTATGTCGTAGATACCGGCGACAACCAAATTCGCAAAGTCACTCCCGAGGGCGTTGTGACAACGATTGCCAGCGGAGCGGCTTTAACAACGGGCACCAACGCTGTTCGGGGTCACGTCGCCAGCGCACAGGTAGAGAAAAAGCTGAGCGCATTGGAGGGGGATACGGCGAGCAGCCGCCTGACCAGGCAGGCTCTTTCGCGCGAACTGCGGCACGAATCGCGGTCTTCCCACCCGGAGAGCCTTAGCAGTCTGATCACGCACGCAGGGCTGAATGATCCAGAGGGAATCGCTGTTTCCAGTGATGGCGGGACCATCTATGTTGCTGATACAGAAAACCAGATTATTCGCAAAATTATCATTGCCTCCGACGGCACGGCTTCCATGTCAACCTTCGCCGGAACGCTTGGAACATCTGGTTCGGCTGACGGCACGGGCACAGCGGCCAGCTTCGATTACCCAAATGGAATCGTGTTGGACGCCAGCGGCAACCTCTATGTCGCCGATTCCGGCAACTCAGAAATTCGTAAAATCAGCCCGGGTGGCGTCGTCACAACCTTTGTGAACGGAGCAGCGGGGTTTATCAACAGTACGAACTACTCCTTATACCCTGTTGGAATCACAATAGACATAAGTGGCAACCTCTATATCACCGATTCTGCTACCGAAGGAATCTACAAAATTACTTCGGCGGGCGTGGTCTCCGCTCTGGCCGGAGGGACAGGATTATGGGGTTCGACCGACGGCACGGGCACCGCTGCCAGCTTTGAATTTCCAGAGGGAATCACAGTGGATGCAAGCGGCACTGTTTATGTCGCCGACACGGACAACAGCACGATCCGCAAGATTACGCCAGAGGGCGTCGTCACAACCTTGGCTGGCAAAGCCGGATATTGGGGCAATACCGACGGCACAGGCACGGGAGCCTTACTTGGTGGTCCATCGGGAATCGTGCGGGATGCTAGCGGCAACCTTTATGTAACTCAATCGAGCTGGGACACGATCCGAAAGATTACTATTCCGGCAGCCGTAGTCACTACCTTTGCGGGCAGTATCGATGACACCTACGGGTCGACCGACGGCACGGGCACGGCGGCTAGCTTTCACTGGCCAGAGGGAATCGCGGTGGATGCCAACGGCAACCTGTATATCGCCGATAGTGACAACAGCACGATTCGCAAGATTACACCAGTAGGCGTGGTCACAACTTTTGCCGGAACGTCCGGAACCACAGGTTCGACCGACGGCACAGGCGCGGCGGCTCTCTTCGATAATCCACAGGGAATCGCGGTGGATGCCAGCGGTAATGTTTATGTCGCCGATACAGGCAACAGCACGATTCGCAAGATTACGCCAGAGGGTGTGGTCACAACCCTGGCCGGAACGGGCTGGGTCACCTTCTATTTCCCAGAGGGAATCGCGGTGGACGCCAGCGGCACTGTTTATGTCGCCGACACGAACGACAGCACGATCCGCAAGATTACGCCAGAGGGCGTGGTTACGACGCTGGCTGGCAAGGCCTGGACTTGCGGTTCGGCCGACGGCACGGGCACTGCGGCCACCTTCGATTACCCAGAGGGAATCGCGGTGGATGCCAACGGCAACCTGTATATCGCCGATAGTGACAACAGCACGATTCGCAAAATTACGCCAGAAGGCGTGGTTACGACTCTGGCTGGCAAGGCCGGAACTTACGGTTCTGCCGACGGTACGGGCACTGCGGCCACTTTCGATTACCCGAAGGGGATCACTGTGGACGCCAGCGGCAATGTGTATGTCGCCGATAAAAATAATAGCGAGATCCGCAAGATTACCCCGGAAGGCGTAGTCACGACGATCATTGGCGCCCATGACAACCCAACGACCTCCCTGGGACTGTTACCCGCCTCTATCTTTAACCCTTATGCCGTGGCGGTCGATTCGACCGGCAACCTGTACATCACGGTACCCAACGCTGTTTTAACGCTGGAACCGTAATCTTCCACGCAAGTAAAACGTACAGCGGCGGAGCATCAATTGCTCCGCCGCTGCTTTTTTATTTCCAGAAAAACTGATTCACCGGAGGCGGGTCAGGTGGATTACACCTTGATCGTTTCTTCGCCCTTGTGCCAGCCGCAGGGCGTGAGGCCGCCGTTCTGCAGGGCATCGAGGACGCGCAGAACCTCCTTGGGGTCGCGGCCCACCGAGGGGTCGGTGACGTAGACGAAGCGGATGGTGTCTTCAGGGTCCACGATGAATGTGGCGCGCTGCGCTGCGCCGCTGTCAGCGTTCAGAATGCCCAACGCCCCGGCCAGCTCACGCTTGATGTCGCTGAGCATGGGAAAGGGCAGGTTCCGCAAGGAGGGCTGCTCATTGCGCCACGCCAGGTGAACAAACTCCGAGTCGATGCTGCCGCCCAGAACCTGCGCGCCACGGCTGGCGAACTCCGGGTTCAGTTGACCGAAGCCGGCGATTTCAGTGGGACAGACAAAGGTGAAATCCTTGGGCCAGAAGAAGTAGACCTTCCACTTGCCGGAAAAACTCTGGTCTGTAATGGTTTTAAAGGCTTTGCTGAGGTCGAGATCGACCAGAGCAGTCACTTTGAAGGCAGGGAATTTCTCTCCAACAGTCAGCATGGACACTCCTTATGGGCTGGCGAAGTTCAGTTGTGTGCGCAGAAAAAGACGCCTCAGCCTACGAAATGAGATGAAAAGCCAGGAAATCCGAAGAAGCGGAAGCACTCAGTTTGCGCACAGTACTTTGTTATTCAAGAGATGATCGAACGCGGCACAACGATTCTGCGCAGGCTGGCAGTTTCTGAGAAAAAATGCGCGACACAGTCTGAATTGCGAATTCCGCGATGCCGGTGAGTGCTCAGTTGGGGCGGTTGCCGGGGGTGGAACGGCGGCGGAAGCGCTCATCGACCGGCTGGCGGTCCTTGATACCGGAGTCGACCGTGTGCCAGTGCTCAATGGCCGGCTCGCCCATGCGCCAGCAGAGCAGCACTACCTGGTCGTCGAGGCGGCAGGGAAAATCCAGCAGTCCTGTTTCTAGATCCTTCACCTGCACGCCGATGGAGTCGATCTCGGCGATGCTTTCCCTGGCCAACTGCACCTGCGCCTCCATCTCCGCGCGCAGCTTGGAGATTCTGTTCACGTCCACTCTCATGCCGCCGGAAATATAGATGCGACGGGCCATGTCGGAGAGGCTGGACTCGGCCTCCTCGGCCGACCGCTTACTCTCGATGGCGAGCTTCAGCAGCGACTCCAGCACGGGGAGCAGAGACTGCGCTTCGTCGAGAGTGAAGGTCTTCATAGGGAAACGCCTTGGGGAATAGGATACGACGAAACGCGGAAAAAGGCATGGATTTGGATGGCGCAGATGAGCGTTGGGGGGCTTATCTGGCGAAATGCGGGAGAGAAATCGCAACCGGCGCCGGTACAGCCGCGTCCAATCTTATGTATCCTTGAGTATAGAGGATGTATTTGCTGACAGGGTTGCAGGCAGATTTTCGCGGGAGCCGACGCCGGAAGCCACGCGCTTTCGGGGCAGCCGCACTGCTGTGCCTGGCCCTGCTGGCGCTGCTGACCGTGGCCGAAGTGGCGCACGCGCATCCGGCCGACAGAGATGCCGACCGCTGCCCGCTGTGCATCGCGATGCAGCCAGCCGCGCCGGCTGCGGCCATTGCGGCCGTGGTTGTGCTGGTCCGGATTCAAGCCGCCCCGCAGGTTTTTGAGGCGCGCGCGGTCATACGGCATTGGCACCCCAAACTCTTCACACGCCCCCCTCCCACCGGCTGTTAGGGCTTTTCTTTCGATCCTCCAATTCAGTCTGATCCGGCCTGTACTCTGCGCGTTGCGCGAGAGCGGCTCGGGCGCTACCACTCAGGCTGGCTCTGGAATCGAAACGACGGTCCCCTTGCACAGAAGATGCTGAGGCGATTCTCGCCACGGCTTGCTTTCCGCTATTGCAGAGCTTTCCAGGAGGCTTCCCTATGCCGTTCAAATACGGCACGATTTTTCGCATTCTTTCCGTTTTTATCCTGATTTTTGCGGCGCTGCACGCATCGGCGGCAGAGGGCAGCAATTCCGGCTCGGTGCGCGGCACGGTCATGGACCCCTCCGGCGCCATGATTCCCGGCGCGGCGGTACATTTGATCAATGAGGTCAGCGGACTGGATAGGACGGCATCCACCGACGCTGCCGGCCAGTTCGTCTTCGCGAACGTGCCCTTCAATCCTTACCGAATCAATGTCTCGGCCAACGGCTTTGCTCCCGCGAGCCAGAGTTTCGAGATTCGCTCCGTGGCGGGAACAAGCCTCCGCCTGGTTCTTGAAGTCGCCGGCGCCTCGCAGACCGTGACGGTAGAGGCCAGCGGCGACCTGGTCGAGAATGACCCTACCTTCCACACCGACGTGGACCGGGAAGCGTTCACCAAAGTGCCGCTGGAGAGCCAGTCTTCCTCTCTCAGCTCCCTGGTTACGCTCTCCACGCCCGGCGTGTCGGCCGACTCGAACGGCCTGTTCCACGGCCTCGGCGACCATGCATCGAACTCCTTTTCCGTGGACGGCCAGTCGATTACCGACCAGCAAAGCAAGGTCTTCTCCAACCAGATTCCCGCCAATTCGATTCAATCCATTGAGGTCATCAGCGGCGCGCCGCCGGCTGAGTACGGCGGCAAGACCAGCCTGGTGATTGTGGCCACTACCCGTTCCGGCCAAGGCGTGACCAAGCCGACCGGCAGCATCAGCACTTCGTATGGCGCTTTCGGGTCGGCCTCGGGCGGCTTCGACCTGGCCTGGGGCGGCAAGCAGTGGGGCAATTTCATCGAGGCTGACGGACTCAACTCCGGGCGCTTTCTCGATCCGCCGGAGTTCGCCGTCTTTCACGACAAGGGCAATGAGCAGAATATTTTTGACCGCGTGGACTATAACTTCACGGCGGCGGATTCAATGCATCTGGACATGAATTACAGCCGTTCGTGGTTTCAGACACCTAACTCCTATGACAATCTGAATGTGCAGAACGTGGTGATCGGTGGCGCGAGCGCAAGCCCGGTCGTGGGCAGCGTGGGCAACGCCGATCAGCACTCGAAGATCGAAACAATCAACATTTCTCCCACTTATACACGAGTTATCAGCAATAACGCGGTTTTCAACCTGGGGGCGTTTGTTCGCAGGGACGATTATAACTACTATCCCAGCGGCAATCCGCTAGCAGACCGGGGACCGGCGAATCTGCAAACTTCGTCGATCGCGCAGAACCGCACGCTGACGAACGCGGCGATTCACTCCGATGTTTCCTATGCAAAGGGAATCCACACCTTCAAGGCCGGAGCGCAGTATGGGCAGACCTTCCTGCGCGAGAACGACAGCCTGGGCGTGGTGGATCCGACTTATAACTCGCCCTGCGTAGACGCGAACGGCGACCCCGTGGCCGGATACTCCAACACGTCGCAATGCCCCAGCGGCGTGAACCCGAGTTACCTTCCGATTCTTGCGCCTTATGATCTGACGCGCGGCGGCAGCCTTTACAGTACCCTCGGCCACACCGACGTGAAGGAACTGGGCCTCTTCCTTGAAGACCAGATCAAGGCAGGCGACTGGCTCTTCAACCTGGGGTTGCGCGGCGACGTGTACAACGGCCTGACCGCGGCCACACAGGCGCAACCACGCATCGGTATTGCATATAACATCAAGCCGACGACGACTGTGCTGCGCGTCTCGTATGCGCGCACGCTGGAAACGCCCTTCAACGAGAACCTGGTGCTGTCAAACAACGGCTGCTCGAATGCGGTGCTGGCGCCGCTGCTGAACTGCACCATGGGCGTTTCAGGGACGCTTCAGCCGGGCTTCAAGAACGAGTTTCATGCCGGACTGCAGCAGGCCTTCGGCAAGAATGTGGTCTTCAGCGGCGAGTACATCTGGAAGTACACGCACAATGCCTTCGACTTCAGCGTGCTGGGCAATACGCCGATCACCTTCCCCATCGACTGGCATAGCTCGAAGATTCCAGGTTATGCCCTGCGCGCGGACATTCCCAACTTCCATAACTTCAGTGGCTATCTCGTCGCCTCTTCGGTTTCCGCACGCTTCTATCCGCCGCAGGTGGCTGGAGCCGGAGCGACGGTGGGCCAGACCGGCCTGCCCTTCCGCATCGACCACGATGAGAAGTTCAACCAGACCACGCACCTGCAGTACACCTACCCGCACGGCAATTTGATAAAGGGCCTGTGGGGCGGATTCAACTGGCGCTACGACTCGGGGATGGTGGCAGGAGCCGCGCCCTGCTACAACTTGCTTTCGAACGATCCGAACAGCGCCTGCGCCGCCACTTCCACTACGATCAACGGACAGCCCGCGGTGAATCTGAGCAGCCTGACAGCCGACGAGGAGTTTCAGGCGGGACTTAGCTGCAACGGCCAGAAGGCAACCCCCGGCCATCCTTTGCCGGCAGCCTGCCTGGCGTCGGAGTACAACTCGACGCTGATTGACATTCCCGCCCCCGGCAAGGGCGACAACGACAAGAATCCGGCACGCATAGCTCCGCGGGACTTGTTTGATGCTTCCGTGGGCAAGGACAATCTCTTCCACGCCGACCACTACAAGCTGGACCTTGATGTAACAGCCATCAATGTTACTGACAAGTACGCGCTGTATAACTTTCTTTCGACCTTCAGCGGCACGCACTATGTAACTCCGCGGGCGATCACGGCGAAGGTGACGCTGAACTTCTAGAGCATTTTAGGAATACATATAGACTTTTTGATAGATGTGAAGGGTGGCTTTTATTTCCACCCCGACGAGCAAAAACCGCTCGCCGGGGGCCCCGGAGAGGAAAAGCCACTTAAGAGTGGCGCTTTCGGTCTACACAATTCCTGAAATACCATATTACCCGCCGAGTGTCGGGTCCTGGTTTTTAAACCAATCTAGCGCGTGCTCAAAATGCTGGAGATCGAAATCTGGCCAATATTCGTCCCGGACATAGAAATCCGCATAAATCGATTGCACCGGAAGAAAACCGCTTAATCGGCGCCTTCCTCCCCAGCGTATGATCAAATCCAAGCGCGAAACGTCACCTGAACGCAGGCCGCCGTTTTTAAGACCTGCCAGATCCCATTCCCAGCCATAGTTGACCAGTAGATTCACCTTCATTCCGACACCCTGGCGATGCCGGAATTCTTTTAAAGCCTTGGGGAATTGCGTCGAGGTTTCATCGCCAACGACAAGCAGAGCCGCTCCACGGCGTGCAATCTCCAAAGCTAATGCAACGCTGGCCTCGCTGAATGCCTTTTTCTGAATGGAAGGCCGCTTGGTGTTGTCCTGAGTAAAACAATAGATGGAAGTTTCCTTGATCCCGCATTCTTTACATTTCTCGAACAGCAGCAACCCAGGGTTGATACCTTCAGCATATCCTGCTTCTTTTGGCAGGCCATGTTCCACAGCCCAGCGTCGATTCCCATCGGGAATGAAACCGATGTGCCGCGGGATATTATTTTTCGCCATTGCACAGGTTCCTTAACCGGACTTTACTTTCCACCAATCTATTAACTATAGCGAGCACACATAGCAATATCAACAATTTAGTGTATTTGGCCGGTTGTTCTGGCCCACTTCGACCGTTTAATCTGGCCCCCCTCCTTCTTGAGGCAAACCGTGGACGGCCTTACCCGCCTCGACTTCTGCTTCTGCCACCGCGCTGCCTTCTGATGACACAGCAACCGCTTCCCGTACACAATCGCCTGCTCCTCCTGGGCAGAAGGGCGGCGCGTGCGTGGCCGTCGCCGTGCTCGGCGGAGAGCGACCCGCCGAAGCTAAGGGCAAGGTCGGCGGCACGGTCGATGAATTTGCGAAAGCGCTCATGGTCGAGCGGCGGCTGGTTTATCAGCTCGGAGATGGATGGAATGCTGACGAGGGAATGGTAGAGCGTTCCAGGCGCAGTAAGAAACTCGAGGAGAGCGGAACCATGCGTATCCGGCATTCTGCCTCTTTAGAACCGAATCCCAGGGAAAGCGTAGACTCAACACTAGGCGGCATAACTCTTGAATCGCACCCCCAAAGCGAATTCGCTGGACCTCAATGCATTCTCGTGTGCGGCTCGGGTCTATGCGGGGATGGCTCGCTTTCTGCTGCTGCTGACCGCAATCTCATTGATTACGATGCCCTTGATGCAGCACATTTGGACCTGGGACCATTTTCTGCAAGGCGGTCAAGACTTTGAACTCGGCACACTCGCGATACTGACAGCCCTATGCCTGGTGCTCCTGCTTGCCCGGCATTTCGAGCAAAGTGTTGGCCTTCTGCTTGCTGCCTGTCACCTGTTCTCGTTCATCTCCGCTTATCGCGCATGGGCCGCAGATTCGCGAAATGGGGCGATCTCGGCTTTTCGCAGCGGGCGAGTACCAAGTCCAACCCCAGGCATATATAACATGCCTCTTCAGATCTGATCTATTACCTCTCCGGACACTTATTGTGGAAGGCTCTTCGAGAGCCGTTCACGAGTTGTGGATAGCCAATCCGTCTTATTACGTCTGATGCAGAGAGATTATGAAAACATCTGAAGTTCTTCACGCATGGGCCAGGATTCTGGCTGGCCGCGCGCCTTCGCTTTCAATCGAGATCACAAAGGAATGCCCTTTGCGATGCCCCGGATGCTATGCCTTCGATGCCGCGCATCTGGGAGGCGCGACGGTGCTGCGCGAACTTTCCGACTTCGAGGGCAATGAACTCGTCCATAAAGTGCTTGCACTGATCGATGAGCACAAGCCCCTGCACGTTTCCCTGGTGGGCGGCGATCCGCTGGTTCGGCACCGTGAACTGGAATTGCTTTTACCGCAGATTGAGAGCCGCGGCGTGCATACACAGGTCGTCACCAGCGCTTTCAGAGAGATTCCTGGCAACTGGAAGAAGTTCAAAAAGCTGAATGTAGTCGTATCCGTCGACGGCCTGCAGCCGGAGCACGACGCGCGGCGCAAGCCGGCTACCTACGAGCGCATCCTCAAAAACATCAAAGGGGCCCGAGTGACCGTTCACTGCACGATCACATCGCAAATGGCGGAGCGTCCCGGCTACCTCGGCGAATTCCTCCACTTCTGGACGAGCCAACCGGAAGTTGCAAAGGTGTGGTTCAGCTTTTTTACTCCTCAGCGTGGCGCCACTGATCCGGAGATATTGACGGCTTCGCAAAGAGCCTCTGTGATAGCCGATCTGCGGCAATTGCGGCAGATCTATCCAACTCTGGAAATGCCGGAAGGACTCATCCGGGAGATGGAACGCCCGCCCAGGAAGCCTGACGAATGTATCTTTGCAAGAACCACGGAGACCATCTCCGCCGATCTCAGGACGCTGATTACTCCCTGCCAGTTTGGAGGAGATCCTGATTGCGAGCAGTGTGGCTGCATCGCTTCGATGGGATTGGCCGCTGTCGGTCACTACCGCGTGCTGGGACGGCTTACCGCTGGGAATCTTTTCATGGCTTCGGACCGGTTGGGTAAAGGCTGGAGAAGCTTTCGCGGAATCTTTTCACGCAATGCCAGGGTTTGAGCAAAGTAGATTTTCCATCCGACCCCTTTCCGGCAGTTGAACTGCTGGAAAGGGAATTACTCGGGAATCATTCCGATTGTCCCCAGCCACGTTTCGACCAACTGAGGCCATCGCGTCACAGGAAACTTTGTGCGGCGCAGGCCGAATGCGTGGCCGCCCTGCGCATACAAATGCATCTCCACGGGAACCCCGGCCCTCTTCAGCGCAGCATAGTAAGACAGCGAGTCGTCTACATTGTCCACATGGTCATCCTCATTCTGCAGCAGGAATGTAGGCGGGGTCTGGCGGGTGATATGAGTGCGAATATCGGGATTCACCTCAAAGCTGTTCCTGGCAACCTGATGAGGAAGCACAAACTTCTTTGTGCCTTGCCTGGCATCCCATTCCGCCGCGGCAATGGACAGATGTCCCGGATAAAGAGCCACAGCAAAATCCGGACGGCAGCTTTCCTTGTCGGCCGCATCGACAGCCGGATACAAACGATGCCCAAAATGCGTGCTCATCGCCGCCACCAGATGGCCGCCCGCCGAAAAGCCGAGCACACCGATCTTGTGCGGATCGATATGCCACTGGGCCGCGCGAAAGCGCACCAGACCCACGGTCCTCTGCGCATCTTCCAGGGCCATTGGCGATTCCGGGTAAGGCCCTGATTTCGGATACGGCCCCACATTCGTCACGCGATACTTCAACAGCACACAGGTAATTCCTCTGGGAGTCAGCCAGTCGCAGACCTCCGTGCCTTCAAGATCGATGGCCAGAATCTGATAGCCCCCGCCGGGGAAGACGACAACCGCAGCGCCCGTGTTCTTTCCGGTGGGCGGATAGACGGTCATCGTAGGCCGCGTTACGTTGTCCACCTCGACCACCGGCTTACCTGCAATCAGATCGTCTTTCCCAGACGACTTGACGATCTCCGGCCCCGCGACAGGCTGCGGATCAGGCGCTGCTCCCGGCCATATCTGCACTTCGGCATGTGCCGGCGACGGCGGCCAGACAGGCGTCTGCGCATTCAGAGAGCCGAAGGCAAAGACAAAACAGAGGGCAAAGAGCAAGGTCTTCATCACAATCCTCACAGCTTAATATAACGAAGCCCAGCGGGTGTAAGACGGAGGTCAGAGGCGCCGAGGGGGTGATTCGATTGCGGGAGCCGGAGCGCGGGGCCGGCGAAGCGGAAAGAACCTTACCGCGTGGGCCACTCTTCGACGACAATGCCGAGGTCGTTGAGATCCTGCATGGCGGATTCGACGTTGCGGCGGACTTTGACGCGGTCCTTGCGATTGGCCTCTGGCGACTCGGCTACGGCGATGACGCGGCCATAGCGCCATGCGCCGGGGGGCAGCGCGATTACCGCACTGGCAAGATCGCCGGGGCGCACCTGAATCTCCTGGCGGCGGGCGGCGGCGGGGCGCATCGTGGTTCCCTTGCCCGCCGCGCTGGGGTTGGCATCGGCGAGGGTAATGCGCAAGGTCAGTGTGTCAGCGCCAACGGAGAGAAAGGGATTGGCCCACGCGCTGGGCTCGTGAACATCCACATACATGCTTTTGGCAGGCAGCGGGATAAGGGCAAGAGCGGCGCGCTGCTGGTCGCGCTCGGTGGCCGTAGCCTGAGCCGCTGCCTGGGCCTTGTGCTCGGCGTTGACGGCGTTCTGCGCGACCCCGACAACCGCCTTTTCTTCCTTGTGGCAGGCTACAAGGGGCACTGCGAGGAGCAGACCCATCACCGCAAATCTCTTGAATTTCGAGCGCTGAATCACTCTACAAGAATAGCAGGAGCGAAGCTGGACGCAGCGCTTCATGCGGGGCTACTATCGACCACTTCCTGCAGAAGTGGGAAGCGGGGTTGAAAAACATGGTTGCGAGGCAGGTGCTGAGGGCTCGCCGGTCACCAGCGACAGTGCCGCCTTTCCCTTGCACCGCGGAATGAACCTCTCTGAGCGCCAGGCAATGGCGAGCTTCTCGCGGTCGAGCAGCTTGCGAATCTGCGTGCGGGCGTGCTCGGCCCATGGGCCGTCCTTGTCGAGCCGCGCATAGGCCTGCCAGTGGCTAAGCGCCGGACGCGCCTGGCACTTGCGCTCATAAGCCAGCGCGAGATTGTAGTGGGCGTCGGCGTAGCGGGGAGAGAGCGCAACCGCGCGGCGGTAGGCGGCTATCGACTCATCGAGCCGCTGCATCTCGTCCAGCACATTGCCCAGGTCAAAAAACGCCAGCACGTAGCTTGGATCGATTTCCGTTGCATGGCGGTATAGCGCCTCTGCCTGGTCAAACTGGCGCAGGTGGAAGTGCATCGTCCCCAGATTGATCCAGGCGGGCGCGAAGGCCGGATCGAGGTCCATGATCTTCTGATACAGCTCGATGGCGGAGTTCTTCTCTCCCGACTCTTCGGCCTGCACCGCGGCCAGGAACATATCCTGCACGCCCTGAGAGCGGCCCGCCACAGGCCCGCGCAGCAGCGCCGGCTCCGAACTGGCCGAGGGCCGGTCCATCTGTTCAAGGCGCTCGAAGTCGAAGAGCAACTGGCGGCTGATGGGGTCCATCATCGCGCCGTTGTGCCGGAAGGCGAGGCGCGTTCCGGTCCTGACCACGCTGGCCTCCAGCAGCGGATTCGCCATGCCCGCCACGGCCCTCATGGCCACAATCGAGTGCCGGATCAACGCAACCGAGACTTCTTCCTCGCGCAGAATACGCAAGGTCCTCAGTTGCCCAAGGTCCTGGAAGGAGTAGCTGTTTTGTTGGGGAAAGATTCCCGCCCGCTCCCAGGCCTGCAACTGGCGGGAGCCGATCTGGAGGATGCGCAACACGTCCTGGCGGCTATAACTGGTCACTTTTCCGTGCCCCCGTGGGTGGTCCGGCAAGGTCCTTGGTCGCGAACTCGCATTCTGAATTCTCTGTTTCGACCCAGCTCCTCTCAACCCGGCTCCTGGAACAGTTACTGAGAAACCGCTGTTGCATGAATTATGCCAAGAGTTTGCGTGGATAAGCAGACGCGAACCACCTCCGCAACAAAAAACAGGTGGATAATTGGTGCATTATTTGGTTCATTTTCTTCTGAGAGCCACCCTCCTGTGGAAAACCGAGGAGAAAACCATCGATCCGTCTGAATTCCGGGTCAAACCCGACAATTCACGGAAGAGGCGCGGAGAGGCATCAGAACCGTTCCGTCGCGGAAAAGGATGCATCCTGTTCGGCAGGTTTTTGGCAGGAACCCGTCGCAGGGGACCCCGGAGACCACCCCTGCGACATGGACCCGTCGCAGGGGACCCCGGAGGTAACCGGCCACGGCTACAGTTTTCTCTCCGGGGTGCTGTTATTTCTCGCCGGAAGTGCTGGGCTGCAGGACAATTTGGGGTTCTCACGGACGACAATGTGTGGTTCAATGTGATTGATTCCATACAATGCGGTTGGGGATAACCTGGGAGAGGTATCTGATGACGGATAGAGACAAGAATGACCCGAAGAACGGGCAGACAGAAGAGACACTTCTCCCCGAAAGCCAATATAAGGTCGTAGAACCGGACGCAGACAGCCCCTACAACAAGTTCGCAGAGGCTAACCAAATTTTTCTCTCCGAAGTAAGCGCGGCCGCGGAAAAACCAAAGCCCCATATTGCAGCCCCGCCCCCCAAGCCACCCCGAGAGACGCGGACGGAACGAATTCGGAAATACAAGGAGAATCCAGTAATCGTCTATGGCGCGATCGGACTGGGCATGGGAATTCTGCTGGTCATTCTGATCGCGATCATTTCCTCATTGACGGGTCCACCGGACGGGCGGTACGACATGGGTCTGGTGAACTCAGCGGCAACCGGATTGAATGGCCGGCTTTTTCTCCAATGGGATAAGAAGCTGCAATACCGCCTGACGCTGGAACCCAGCTATACAGATCAGCAGGCGGAGTTTGCGACGACGGTCGCGAATTCGCAACAACCGCTTTCTGTCCAAATCAACCTTTTGGATTTCAAGGGCTTTGTGTTGTGCAGCAAGGACATTCTGTTGAAATACAACGCTCGGAACGAACAATTGACGCAAGGCGCCGAAGAACTGCAGGAAACCGCGCGGGAGCGGGGCAAGGATCTCTTCCAGAATCAAACCGGGTCGGACGGGCGGATTGCGGCAATCAACGCTCATGGAGACCTGCCATGCTCTGCGAAGGACTATGAAAAGGCGCTGAGCTGGAGTTTTACGACGAACTTCCCATCCCTTGCCGAGCAGGACGAATTACTGAAACACCAGAAGGCGGCGGAGGCCGGAAAGGGAGGCCCATCCGCGGAAGAAATTGCCGAACGCAAGAAGACGGCAGCCAAGGTTTCGGCAAAACTCGCCTCTTTCTCCGTCGAAGGAGACGACGCAATCGTCGAACTTGACGCCTTTCATGGAACGATCGTGACGCGCGGGAGAAAGACATTCTTTGTTGACAAGACAAGCCCTGCGCTCACCAACACCAGATGGCAGGACTATCCCGTGGCCATTCATTACCGGTGCGACAGAAGTTCAGCCTGCGTCCTGATGAATGGAGGAGCGGGCATCTTGCACGCGCGACTGGCCCGGTAGAGCATTACGCGCCCTGGAATGCCTGGCGTGCAGCGGCGATGGTGGCGGCAACTTCTGCGCCGCCGTGGGCTGCGCTCAGGAAGCAAGCTTCAAATTGCGAGGGCGGAAGCCAGACGCCCTGGTCCATCATGGCGCGGTGGAAGCGGCCGAAGGCGGCTGTGTCGCTGCGGGCTGCCTGGGCATAGTTGGTGACGGGGCCGGGGTTGAAGAACCAGGTCCACATGGAGCCGACACGGTTGAGGGTGAGCGAAAGGCCGGCGCGGGCGGCTTCGGCGGCCACACCTTCGGTCATGGCTTTGGCCGTGGCTTCCAACTGCGGGTAAACTTCGGCGGCGTGTTCCTGTAAATAGCTGATCGTGGCAATGCCTGCGGCCATCGCCAGCGGATTTCCACTGAGGGTTCCGGCCTGGTAGACCGGCCCGAGAGGCGCCAGGAGATCCATGAAGCGGCGCTTCCCACCGAAGAGGCCGACGGGCAGGCCTCCACCGACGATCTTGCCGAGGGTGACCAGGTCGGCGTCGAGGCCATAGAGCTGGAGCGCTCCGCCGAGAGCCACGCGGAAGCCGGTCATGACTTCATCAACAATGAGCAGAGCGCCTTCGCGCTGCGTGAGCGCGCGAAGGCCGGCCAGGTAACCGGGAGCGGGCGGGATGCAGCCGGAGTTGCCGACAACCGGCTCCAGAATCACAGCGGCGATAGCGCCGGGATGCGCGGCAAAAGCGGCTTCGACGGCAGTCAGGTCGTTGTAGGGGAGGGCCAGGGTGAGGCGCGCAATCTCTTCGGGGACGCCAGCGGAGCCGGGAATGCCCAGGGTGGCGACGCCGGAGCCGGCTTTGACCAGGAGGCCGTCCGAGTGACCGTGGTAGCAGCCTTCGAATTTGACGATGATCTGGCGGCCCGTGGCGGCGCGGGCCAGACGGATGGCCGACATGGTGGTCTCTGTGCCGGAGCTGACGAATCGCATCTTCTCGATGGCCGGGAAGCAGGCAACGACGCGCTCGGCCAGATCGCCTTCGGCGGCCGTGGAAGCGCCAAAACTGGAGGAGCGGAGGGCGGCGCGCTCGATGGCCTCGACCACCGGCGGAAAGGCATGACCGAGAATCATCGGCCCCCAGGAGCCGAAGTAATCGATATAGCGGTTGCCGTCGGCGTCGGTCAGGTAGGCGCCCAGGGCGCTCTCGACGAATGGCGGCTCTCCACCCACCGCGCGGAAGGCCCGCACGGGCGAGTTGACGCCGCCGGGAAAGAGGCGCTCGGCGCGGGTCTGGAGGGCTTTGGAACGAGTGCGGCTGGAAACTGGGGAGCGGAGATTCATGGTGGGTTCAGTATAGTGGGCTGATCAAGGCGCCGGTTGGAAGTCGAGTCAAGAGACGCTGCCGTCGCATCTCAATATGTATGAAGGAAATGGACGGAATCGGCAATCGTCTGCTCGTGGTCTATGACGGCCACTGCTGCCTGTGCAACGGCTGGGTCCGTTGGCTGCTTCGCCACGACCGGCGGGATCGTCTGCGCTTTGCCGCTTCCGCCTCGCCAGCGGTAGCGCAGTTGATAGAGCGCCACGCCGATCTCCTTGAGCCGAGTGGCATTCCGGACACGGTTCTGGTCTTTCGCAATCCGATGCAAATCAATGAAAAGTTGTGGCTTAGATTCTCGGGTGAAGTGATCTCGCTGCGCGAACTGCCGCCGCCCTGGCCGGCTGTTGCCTTGGTGCTGGGCTGGATTCCGAATGTACTCAGCGACCCTGCATACAAGCTCCTCGCCCGCTGGCGCTATCGTATCTGGGGGCGGATGGAGATTTGCCCGCTGCCTGCGCCCGAAGATCGCGCCCGATTTTTAGAACTTCCCGGTAACGCCCACCACTCAGCTTGATTTATGGTTGAACGTCCTGGGTCGTCCAGCTTTCGCCCTCGCGCAGGATGGCCACCTCGGTTTCCAATCCAGCGTCGCGCAGACGCTTGCTGAATCCCTCCGCAGTATGCCCGGTCCGCAGCAACGGTGAGCGGGGCCGAATTCCCAGATGAATGGGAATGACGGTCCGGGGCCGAAGCGCTTCCACGGCGCGCGCCGCGCTCCTTTCCCCCATGGTCATCGGAATGCGAAAGGTCGTAACCGGCATCAACGCCAGATCCAGGCTGAACTTCTTGCCAATCTCTTTCATGAATCCGCCGTAATAGGTGTCTCCGGCGAAATAGACGTGCATCCCCTCCGCCTCAATCACGAAGCTTCCGGGTAGGCCCATGTGCAGCGCGGGCACCGCTGTCACGGCAACGGAGCCAAACTGCCGCTGCTCCCATCTCCCCAGACCCACCACATTCTTTGCTCCTTTGGCGCGGGTGATCCTGATCGCCGCGCGCGGCGCAACCACGGGAACCTCGACTGCTAGGGCGCGAAAGTAGCGCGAATCCGTATGGTCCCAGTGATTGTGAGAGACCAGAACCAGATCGACGGCCTCCAACTCCTCCCTGGTCCTGGAAGGCGGGGCGGTCCTCTTGTAGGCAAGATTGCCCCACGTACCAAAGTAGGGGTCGGTGAGAATCTTCATCCCGGCAGCTTCGATCAGGACGGTACTGTGACCGATCATTGTAACTTTCATGGATCCTCCAAGTTTTGCGGATGCAACAACGCAATCGAGTTTCTCAATCTTCATTTTTGCGCCGACCAAAACACATCGGTGATTTACGCAACGCTCCCGGAATTCTCTGTTGCCAATATCGGCAGATCGACACTGCGACGCGCCGGCAAAAGTACCCAGCGTAGATCGATCAGAATATGAAGGAGGATCGGCAGCAGCAGAGAACCGCTTTGCACATAGAGAAACGTGAAGAGGATACCGGCTATCGCCGTCACAATCATTCCGGTTGCGCCCTGATAGAAATGGACCAATCCAAAACAGGCGGCAGCGACCAGAACCAACGTCGTTCCGTTCAGTTCCACGACGTTATGCAATGTGCAGAGCAGCCACCCGCGAAATACAACTTCTTCGCAAACGCCTGCGCTGATTGCCACCGCTGCAAAAAGAAACCTTTCGCGAGGACCAGATGGGAGCAGGGCGGAAAAATCCGGCAAGAGCCGGCACCACCAATGCTTCTTTCGATCGCCATTCGCGCGTCGATTCTTCCATAAACGAATCAAGATAGCGAATACCGTGGCAACCAAGATGCCCATATAGAACCCCCAATATATCCCCCTTGCGTAATCTCCAGCTAAGCCTCCGTCGCGCAATATAGACTGAAATACACTGGCGTGATTCAACGCCAAATATTCTGGATGGAATTTGCTGAAGTCGAATTGCAGCGCAAAAAGTGCAAGCGTGACGCTGGTAAACTCAAACACAAGGCTGCGCAAGTAATAACGGGTCCGAGCTTTCGTGTCACCTTCCTCAATGGCGCTCTTGAGCTTGCGATAGGCATGGCTGGAACGAATGACTCTCTGGACGAGATAAGCCGCTAAAATCAGATCGAGTAAAAAGGTAAGGGCTGTGAGCATTTGCATTCTCTCCTTTATGCGTGTTGGAAATAACAAAAATGGCAACCCCGCCGCAAACGGCAGGGTTGTTCAATCGTGACGAGGTTGCATAGCGCGTTTGGCGCAGATACGGGCGAGCAGGAAGATCACCAAAATGTCGAGGGAGACGCCCAGTCCCGCGCAAATACCCCTGCAATAGCCGTCAGGCGCAGCCGTCAGATGCAGCAGCGACAAGAGCAAATTCGGCCAGCCGTAGGCGCTGGCCAGATCGATTTGAGCAACCACAAGCAGGGTGATGAGAAGCGGCAGCGATTTTTTCAGACTGCAAGTAACAAGCAGAGGCATAGAAGTTCCTTTCAGGAGCGGGAAGCGCAGCCGCCGGAGCGGCGCGCGAACCAGTAAAGCAGGCTGATGGCACAGACGATCAGCAGAAAGCGCAGGCCGATGAAGAGGGCAGGGTGGCTATGGCCAAAGCCGTCTTCAGAGTGTGTAAGCATGAGGCCGGAAAAGAGGCAGAGATTGCAGGCGACAAAAATACGGCGAGACTTGGGATCGAGTTGGCGGCAGCGAAAAAGGCACATAGAAGGATCCTCCATTCAGCTAATTTCTGAAGCGATACCAGAGCATGAGCGCAATTTTGGTTACGCCCATGACATAGATCAGGATGATCAGATCCCAGGAAATGCGGTGCTCGACCAGCAGGTGATATTCAAGCAGGGCGAAAGCCGTAAACATGCCAGCGATGACGGCAAACGAACTGGAACGGCGGTTGTGGTCGAGCTGGCGCTCGTCGGGGACGTGATCCAGCAGAAGAACGCGGTTGAGGACGGGATGGCTCATTGTTTTTCCTCCAATTGGAAGATTTCATCAGTGGGACAGGCGAAGAGGCGGGCAAAGACGAGCGCCAGCTCCAGGCTGGGCACATAGCGATTGCGCTCGATGGAATTGATGCTTTGGCGCGAGACCTTGACAGCCTGGGCCAACTGCTCCTGGGTCCAGCCGCGAGCGGTGCGCAGTTCCTTGATCCGGTTTGTAATGATGCGTTCCATGTAAAGCTGACTTTCCAATACAGCGTAGCGCGGAGTTTGCACTTTGTCAAGCCGACTTTCCATTTTTTTCATACTAGTTTGTTTTTCTTTCAAGCCCGAAGAAAGAGCAAAGGCAGAGGCCTTAAGGCACGGTATTTCGCTCTTTTTGAGGGGGCTGAACAGGCTGCTTTCTCCTGAACCAGAGGCTTACAAGCGCAGTCTTCGCAGAGAGCCGAAAACGGCAATGTGCCTGAAAGTGCTGCCGTTCCCTTTGAAATCCTGCTAAAATCGACCTTTCGGCCATTCGAGCCAGGGAATCCATCCGCAGAAAGCCACACCATGCCAGAAGAGCCCAAGCAAAAAAACGTCACCTACGCCGATGCGGGCGTAGACATCAGCAGTGGCGACCGCGCCAAGGAACGCATCAAGTACCTGGCGCAGAAGACCTTCAACCACAATGTGCTAGGCGGGATCGGCGGCTTCGGCGCGCTTTTCCGGCTGGACATGCAGCGCTGGAAGAACCCCATTCTTGTCAGCTCGGCCGACGGAGTGGGCACAAAGCTGAAGGTAGCCTTCGAGCTGGGACTGCACCAAACGGTGGGCATGGACCTGGTGAACCACTGCGTGAACGACATTGCCGTGCAGGGCGCCACGCCCTTGTTTTTTCTGGATTATTTCGCTTGCGGCAAGCTGAACCCGGAGGTCACCGAAAGCGTGGTGAGCGGCCTGGCCGATGCTTGCAAGGCCAACGCGTGCGCGCTGATCGGCGGCGAGACGGCGCAGATGCCGGGCTTCTATAACGACGAGGAATACGATCTGGCAGGCTTCATTGTGGGCGCGGTGGACCGGGACAAGATGGTGACCGGGACGGGCATCAAGGCAGGCGACGTGCTGATCGGGCTGCCCTCGACCGGGCTGCACACGAACGGCTACTCGCTGGCCCGCAAGCTTTTTTTCGAGGTGGCCGGCTACAAGCCGACGCAATATGTGACTGCCATCCGGGAGAAGGCCGGCGCGGCGCTGATGAAGACCCACCGCAGCTATCTGCATGTGATTCAAAAGCTGGTGACGGCGGGCGTGACAACGGGCATGGCGCACATTACCGGCGGCGGCATGACGGAAAACCTGCCCCGCATCCTGCCCAAGAATGTGACGGCGCAGATCGAGATCGGCTCATGGCCGGTGCTGCCTATCTTCGAGCACCTGCGCGAGCTGGGCCAGGTTTCGCAGGAAGAGATGATGCGCACCTTCAACATGGGCATCGGTCTGATCGCGGCGATTCCTGCGGCCAAGTTCACGCGCACCAAGAACCTGCTGGACCGGGCCGAAGAGAAGTTCTACGTGATCGGCCGCGTGGTGAAGGGCGAGCGGCGGGTGCAGTATACGTAGGCAGAGATCAGAGATCAGAGAGCAGAGAGCAGTGGACAGTGAGTTGATGCCTGCTGCACAGACGAATCAATCCAATAAGGGTTGAATAGTGCGCGCGTTACAGCGATTTCGGGTTGACTGTTTACAGTCGAGATTGAGATCTGTGCTCTCCCACCCTTTCCGCGATGATACTGCGGAAAGGATGGGGCACCCAATGTTTTCGTTAACACTTGAATCGAAAATGCTCTAGCCCCGGAGGGAATGCTTGGAACACGCTTCGACAGATCAGCCTTTACGCCTCGGCATTCTGCTCTCTGGCCGGGGATCGAATTTTCTGGCGATTGCGGAATCCATCCGCGCCGGGCGGATCAAGGGCGTGGAGATTGCGGTGGTGATCTCGAACGTGGCCGAGGCCGGCGGACTGGCCAAGGCGCGGGAACTGGGATTGCCAACGGCGGTGTTCGTCTCCAAGGGCCGCAAGCGCGCCGAGCACGATGCCGACGTGATTGCCTGCATGCGGACGCACCAGGTGGACATGGTCTGCCTGGCCGGGTATATGCGTCTGCTTTCACAGAAGTTTGTGGCGGCGTTTCCGCAGCGGATTCTCAACATTCATCCGGCGCTGCTGCCGGCCTTTCCGGGGCTGGATGCGCAGACGCAGGCCTTCGACTACGGGGTGAAGGTGGCCGGCTGCACGGTGCACTTTGTGGATGAGCACCTGGACCATGGCGTGATCGTGGCGCAGCGGGCGATTCCCGTGCTGGAGACAGACGATGCGCACTCGCTGGCGGAGCGGATTCTGGTGGAGGAGCACATCGCGTATTCCGAGGCGATTGGCCTTGTGGCCAGCGGAGAGTATGAGATTCGCGGGCGGCGATTCGTGAAGCGGAAGCCATAACGCATTCACTTCCTATAAGGGAAGCTCTGAATAAGTTGCCTGAAAATACCAGCTTTCCCTCAGGGGCTAAAGCCCACGTTGATTTTGCAGGTTTTACGTACGGGCTAAAGCCCGTACCCTTCAAAACATCGACTTCTTCAGAGGTTCCACAAGGAATCCAGGTATACACGGGATTTTTGACGGCCATTTGCGCTGTCAAGCGGCTGATTCCTTTTCTGGTGCCGTAAACCCAAGGTGATTCAACGATTGAATTATTTTTCAGTTTTTGCCGATTAATTATGCAGGAATGCATAGGCTAGAAAGTAGTCAGAAAAGAGGCGGAAGCGCCGCGCCGGGCGAATGAGTACGCCCTCCCCTGTAGTGGATGGCGCCGGGGCGCGGGACCGTTTTGAATCTGAGCGAGAAGCGGCTCTCCGCCGCGAGCCATAACCGCAACCACGGTGGCGCTCGAATCCGGAGAGATGCGAAAAATCGAGACCAGCGGCTGAGCGGGAAGGACGCCTGCCACTGGTCTCGATTTTCTTTTTTGGCGCGGAAACAGATTGAGTCTCTTCCGCGCCTGCCTAATCCCATCAAACCAGGGCGGCCGCGGCCGCCTTTTTCTTTGCGAGGAGTTTTCCGCATGAATTTCATTGCCAATATCTGGAAAAACCCGAAGACATCGGTCACCGGAGTGCTGCTTGCGGTCGTCACGATTGCCGGCGCGCTTTCGCAGCAGGGCATCACGCTGGGAACAGCCGGCACGGGGACCGTGATTACGCTCATGAGCGGGCTGGCCACCGCGCTTCTGGGATTGCTGGCCAAGGACCCAGGGGAGCAGTCCAACTCGACCGGCTCGACCGTCAGGCTGGGCGTGTGGGCGCTGATTTCCCTACTGTTGCCGTTGCCGTTCATCAGCGGCTGCTCGGGAATCAATATGGCGCAGGACATCGTGAACTGGACACCGACGCTGGAGAGCGCCGTGGCCACCGTGGACACGACGGCGGCGCTGCTGGCGCCGGCGGATGCACCTATCTTCGCGGCGGCTACGGTTGGCTTTGACGCCGCCTGCACCGTGCTGGTGGCCCAGGCCAAGGCGTACCTTGCCAACCCGAACGCCACCGTTCTGGCGCAGTTACAGGCGGCCGTCGTGATTCTTCAGCAGCAGGTAAACGCATCGCTGCTGGAGGCGGAGAAGATTACCAATCCGAATAGCCAGGCACACGCGCTGAACGCGATCAACGCTGTGGGAACGGTGGTGATGGCGATTCTGTCGCTGGCGCAGACGGTCTCAAGCAAGGCGCAGGTGGCGCAGATGGCCGAGAAATCGACGATCAAGCTGGCTATGGTGCGGCCGAGCCTGGACGAAAACAAAGCTGCAAAGATGGTGGCCAGCCACTATGGCGAACCGGTTGAAATGGCGCGGGCGCAGGTGGAGCAGGCGGAGATGAACGCTACGCGGGCAGGGTTCTAGGGCGGTTTCGGGTTGACTATTTACTGTCGAGATTGAGACCTGTGGTCTCCCACCCCAAGAAACAAAGGCCGTTTCTTGGGGTGGGAGATGGCGCTACATTCCAGTCGTTACCGAATCATGCGGTCACGTTATTTGTGCGCTGGCGGCGTCTCGCAATTGGGGATGGTTCTGCCGCGGTGTGATCTGGGTCACGGAGCGAGCACGCCGGAACTGGATAGCCTTGAGTGGATGGCGCAGGCGCCTGGAGCGCCGAAGCAATCAAGGAGTTTCACTCATGGCTTATGTAATTACCGATGCATGTATCAAGGATTTTGCCTGCGCGCCGGAGTGCGCCACTGCCGCCATTGCGCCCGCCTCGGCCGACGATTCCGCCGCCGCTGGCCTCTCCCAGTTGTTCATCAACCCGGACGAGTGCATTGACTGCGGCAACTGCGCGTCTCTGTGCCCGCAGGGCGCGATTTTCCCGATCGACGAACTGCCGGCGGACAAGGCTGATTTCGCCGAGAAGAACGCGGCTTACTTCAAGTAGGAATCACTGTACTGACCGCATCGGCAAGATGCGAGGCAAGGCATATTCCCTATGGCCCCAGCAGGCGAACAGCTTGCCGGGGCATGGGTGTTTGACGATAAATACAGATTCGCTTTTCTGCACTTCCCTGTTTGGAAACTCCACGCCCTAAGGTTGAGCGGGTTGCGCGGGGAGATTTGACGGCGTGACTGGCAGAGTAAGCGTCTGCACCTTCTCCGGGTCGTCGCGCAGCTTCAGATAGAGAATGCCGTTGGCCGGATGGGGAACGCTCAACTGGGTTCCTGTAAACTCCAGCGGGACATTGAGGGCATTGCCGAACTCCGGTGTGGCGGAGATGGATGCGGCCAGGAAAAGATTGGTTCCGGTCAGCGTGCAGGGTTTGGACGTGGCGTGCGGGCAGCGAAGTTCCTTGAAGCCGGGCAGCCGCACCAGGGTTCCCAGCGCCAGCCAGTCACCGGCGACTCCGTCGGCCGCGACCACGCGCGCCCGCAGCGGTCCAAAAGCCGAAGAACCGAAGCGGGCCAGCGGTTCCACAACTCCCAGAGCTGTCCTTGCATCTTCGAGCATCAGGCTGCCGTCGGCCAGCGACAGCACGGAGCGGAAACTGCCGTCGACCGCAGCCACCTCGACCTTTTCATCGCGGGGGAAGATTTCCGGCACCTGGGATTTGAGAAAGAAGACCAGACGCCGGTCGACGGGCAGATCGTCCGGGCTGTTCAGATGCACGGGCAAAAGCGCGTCGATGGCTTCGTCTTGCGTGCCCTTGCTGAGCAGCGTGACCTGCGGACGGGGCGGCTCGACGGTGACCGGCACGCGCAACAGACGGCCATCCTGCAACTGAACGCTGGCAGAGTATGGTTTTCCGGGTTCAAGGCTGGCCGTTGAAGTGCCGGTCTTCAGAACCAACTGGTCAGAGTCCTGCATTCGGTCTTGCACGCGGCTGAGCGCGGCAGGGGTCCAGGTGACGCTGTCGAGGCTGACCCTGGCCACCTCGTCCATGCGCTTGCCTTTCAGCAGCGCCTCCGTCTCACCCGCGCTCAGCGTGAGGCTCTCCGGCATGGCAGGTTCGGCATAAATCTTCAGGATCAATGAGTCGGGCTTCTCCAGGCCAAACTGGAAGATTTCCAAATTGACCGGCCCCGGAACCGCGTCTTTCAAGGGCACGGTCACTTCCAACTGCCCGGCCTTGGGTGATTTCCAGGTCAGCTTGAGCGGGCTGGCAGTTCCCAACTGCTCCTCGATCCGGTCAACACACACCGAGTTTTCGCCTTCAATGTGCAGTGTGTCGTCGCGGCCCACCACGAGGGCCGACTCGTCGGCTGCGGCGACGGTCCACCTGGCGGCGAGAGCCGCGCGCAGGTGGAAGCGTGGACCTTCCCAGTCGTCAAAGCCCCACTTGCCGCGCAAGACGGCGGTCAGATCTCCCTCTGGCAAAGGGGGAGCGGGATGCATGAGCACTAGACCGCCCAGCGAAAGATCGGCCTTCACGGGCAGATCAACCGGACCAGCTTTGGTGTCGATGTGCAGCGCAAGCCCGGAGGCAAGCTGGGTGGCGAAGACCAGGGGCGCGCCCTCGGCTGGCAGCACGAAACCAGTTTTATGCGCGCAAAAGACCTCCTCAGGATTCACCGGATGCAGCGGCGGCGGCTTGACCGCGCCCACGGGCGGCAGCGCAACCACCACCACGGACTTGGGGTCGCGGAAGGAGGGCGGCACGTTCAGGCGGAGATTGAGCGTATCCTTTGCGGGCAGGGCGAGCGCGGGAATGTACTGGAAATGCGCCGTGTGCAAGGAGGCGAAGATTCTGGCCGAATCCACGATGGCGCCGACATACGCGCTATAAGCGCCTGCCCCGCCCACATTCGAGTAGCTGATCTGGTTCATCAAGTCCACGGCGGAGCCGCCGGTCAGTTGCGCGACGCGCGACTGCGCATTGGTGTCGTCCAGCACCAAGGCGTCTGTGTGCTGCACCAGGCAGGGCGCCTGTTGATCACTGGGCTTGTCGAAGCACTGCTGGTCCAGCCGGACACCCAGGCTGCGGGCGGCCTTTTCGGCCCGTTCCTTGAGCAGATTGGGGTCGGTTTGGGAAGTTTCCCTGACCTCGGCCAAATAGGCATCCAGGCGCATGCGGTCCCAACTGGCGGCTTGCAGATCCTGCACGGAGCGGACAAAGGCGCCGGGGCGGCCGCGCACGGCGGCACGCAGGGTGCTGATGCCGCCGCCCGTTTCCGGCGCCAGAAAGATGAGCGCCTGCTGGGCCTCTTGGGGCACGATGACAAAGACACCCTCCTCGCGCACTTCGCGGGTCCATGTCTCTACGCTGGTGAACCACTCCGGGGGCGGCGGGTTGGTGGCCCCGCGCAGGAAAGCGACAATCAGGACATAATGCGCGGATTGGCTCTCAGGAAGGTCGGGATGAATCCAGAGACGGTCACCCGGCAGCAGGTTGCGGACCTGGCCGATTGGCAGTGTAACTTCCGCACGCTTGACGCGAACATCCACTTTGGGCCCGGCCAGATCGAAGGCCGGCCCGTCTGCATGCAGCCCGGTCAAAACCAGGCACCAGAACAATACCAGTTGCAAACAACGGCGCATATCTTCTATTGTACGGAGCAAGCCGTCCGGAAGAGTTTTTGCGGATGCGCAACTTTTTGCAGACGGCGGTGTTTGCTAAAGAGATACGGCGCATGAAGCTTTTTGCGCGACAGGCTCAAGAGCCGCTTTATCGGGTACACTGAGGGATGTATATCTTCAAACAGAGGATTAGCTAGAGTATTTCTCGAATTCATCTGCGGCGGAAGAAACAAGGGGACGATGGCCATGAGGCCTACAAAGAGCCCCGCAAGCGCCATGAACCCTTAAACTCATCGGGAAATACATTCGGTTGCTCTTCGAATCGACCAAAAGGAAAGCCAGAGTATTGCCGGGCTGTGCCGAAGGCAGCCCATAGGTCAAGGTAAAGGCCAAGTCAATCCTTCGGCGCGATGAGTGAAGTCTAGAGCTAACGCTGCTTTCTTTTTTGCACCCGCGCAGCCGAAGTCCGAAACAAGGCCTTGAGCCTTTTCGGAAGCGGCCCGGCGCAGACAGAAGAAACGGCATACGGAGAAGAAAAAATGAAATCAACAAAAGCAGGCCAAAGTAGCGTAGATGTAGACAACCTGAGAATCCCCGACGCGGAAGAAATTATCGAAGATGCCCTGAACGAAATGGCGTTCAGCACGGACCCCGGCCTGGCGCGCGCATTGCATTTTCTGGCGCCGGAGGGCTACCAGGTAATTGTGGAACTGTGCGGCGAAAGCGGCCGCAGCAAGCGGCGCAACGCCTCGGCGGCAACGTGGTCGCCGGAAGAAGACGAGCTGCGCATCTACTTTGAGCGCACCGACAGCGCCGAGCCGACTCCGCGTCCCGTGCGGGCGCCGCGCGCGGTTGCCGACCAGGCATTCGACGAGGACGACGGGCAGGAGGCCGTGATTCCCGCCGATCTGGACACGCGCGTCAAGGAGCTGTGCGCCGCGCTGGCAGAGGCGGAGCGGGGCGGACACGCCTTTATCGCCCTGAAGTGGTTCCGCGACTCGTTTTTGCCGCGCAAGGCCTTCCGCTGGAATCAGCATCCCGAATCGCGGCAGGCTGTTCTGGCCGAAGCGATCCAGCGCAGCCTGGTGCTGACCAGCAAGATCGCCAATCCGAAGACCCCGGCCTATCCGACAACCACCATCCGCCTGAACCGGGCCGAGGCCGGCATCCCCGAAGAGGCGCAGCGCTTCCACCCGGTAGAGGCGCATGGCGACTCCATCGCCGAGGCCATTGAAGAGGAACGGGGGAACCTGTGAGCTGCTACTTTCTAGAGGCCACGGCCTTTGCCAAGCTGTTTGTGCAGGATGAGGGCACCAATGCCCTGATCAGCCTGATGGAAGCCGTCGAGGATAACCGCAAGCTGATCTCGGCTTCGACGCCGCTGGAAGTTTACGCGGCCGTGCGGCGGCGCGAGCGCAGCGGGGACATCAGCGCGGAAGACGCAACTGCCGCGCTCGACAGCTTGCGCCTGGAAGCGGCGCGCATGGTGCAGGAGCCGCTAAATCCGGCGGTGCTGGAAGCCGCCCGCCAACTGCTGGACCACACCAGCCTGCGCTGGCCCGACACGCTGCAACTGGCCGCGGCGATGGTCTCCCGCGACATGTTCCTGGGCACGGAGATTATTTTTGTTTCCGCCTCGCCGCAGTTGCTGGAAGCCGCCAAGGCCGAGGGCTTCCACACCATCGACCCAACAAAGGAAGCAGTCAAGCTGGCAGAGGAACCCGCGAAGGAAGCAGCCCCGGACGACGAAGATCAGTAGAACAAATCCAGAGTTACCGTGCAGTAGGAAAAATCGTGCAATGTGCCGTTTTCTTGAGGAAAACGGCACTCAACCTCATCAACTCCCTCTATACCAACTCTGAATTTGCTATAGCAGACAAGCCGCGCGGTTCAACCAATTGCTGGCTGGACCGCGGCTTTGCAAACATCTGCCAGGCGCCGGATGCCTTCGCGAATCTGCTCCCCGGAAGCATTGGAAAAGTTCAGGCGCATATAGCGCTGGCCGGGCTCATTCGAGAAGAAATCCTGCCCAGGCACAAAGAGAACCTTGCGCTCCATCGCCTTGAGCATCAACTCGTTGGTGTTCACTCCCTCGGGGCAGGTGACCCACAGGAACATTCCCCCCTCAGGATGCGTCCATGAGAATCCAGTGGGCATGTTTTCCCCAGCGCGGCATCCATGACCGCGTGGCGCTCTCCGTACGACTTGCGGATGCGGTCGACGTGGGCTTCGTTGTCAAAGTCCGTCAGATAGCGGTAAACGATGCGCTGGTCGAGGCTGGACGTGTGCAGATCGGCGGCCTGCTTGGCGATTGTCAGCTTGCGCCGGATCTGCTCGTTCGCGACCAGCCATCCGACTCTGAGACCGGGCGCAATCGTCTTTGAGATGGTGCTGAGGTAGATGACGAGGCCTTCGGTGCCGAGCGACTTGACTGGATTGATGTTTGTTCCCGCGTAGCGCAAAGCGCCGTAGGGGTCGTCCTCCAGAATCATCAGCCCATAGTGCAGCGCGATCGAATAGAGAGTCTTGCGGCGCTCGGCGGTGAGCGTAACTCCGGTGGGATTCTGAAAGCTGGGAATCGTATAGAGGAACCGGGGCTTTTCGCGCTCAATCAACTCAGGCAGGGCTTCCGGGATCAGGCCATCGGCATCGGTAGGCACGGCGGCAAAGCGAGCCTCGTGGATCTGGAATGTCTGGATGGCGGCCATGTAGGTCGGGTTTTCGGTGAGAACGCAGTCCCCTGGATTCAGAAAGATTTCTCCGATCAGATTCAGAGACTGCTGGGAGCCGGTCGTGATGAGAATATCTTCCGCGGTGCAATCGATTCCCCGCTTGCGGGAGTCGGCCGCGAATCTCTCGCGCAGCTTGGAGAAGCCCTCGGTGGGACCATATTGAAGCGCAGCGACGCCGTCCTCGCGCAGGACGCGCTCTGTGGCGCGGAGGACGTCGTCTACGGGGAAAAGCTCCGGCGCGGGAAGGCCGCCGGCAAAGGAAATAATCTCAGGCTGCTCGGTGACCTTGAGAATCTCGCGAATGGACGAGGTGCGCACACCGTCCATTCGGCGCGCAAACTTGGTGTTCATGCCCCTGCCCTTCATTTGCTCTCCAACTGTCTAAAGACTCTTCGCGTGGACGGGAGGAGTAAGAGCAAGACTGCTCCTGTTGAAAGCACGTCCACTAGGAACTGGTCTCGCATTAACACCTGCAATGCGATGGTTGTTGCGGAAGCAAGTCCGTTCAAAAACAGTGAAAGCCACCAAGCCCATTTGTAGGCTTGCCAAACTCCTACCGCGCCGATCAGCCAAATCAAACCAACCAGAATCATCGACACAGATGCGGCAATCAGTCGAAAGTTAATGCTACCCGGATTAGGCATCGCTCTGACGTAATCGCTGTCGTAGGTGCGAAGGATGGTGATGACGCTGGCTAGCGACCTTGCTGCCCCCCAAAGCTGCATAAACAGCAAAGCAGTTATGACAGGCCTTTCGGATAGAACAGTACAAAACTCTCGATATTGGTTACGCCTTACCCCTTCTTCAAGACTCGCATGTGCCAGTCGGGGTTGGACGACAAAGAACAGCATATTGAAGAAGGCCAGAAAGAAGATGGCAATCCGAGAGGTTGCCTGCGCTGAAAGGGACTGATGTGAGGACCAGAAGCCCAGCCAAATTCCGCAAACCATGACAGCGTTCAGCCAAACAACTTTAGTCCATTTCAAGCGACTTTCACTAGGCATTGTTCCGTCCATAATTAGTAGGATTTCATCAGGATACTACCTTAAATCCAATGGCAGAAAGCTGGATGCCGGATTCTCTACTCCCGCCGGAAGCGGTTGGCCTGCTCGAACTCGGCGCGCAGCTCCGAAGTGCGCAGGTTTTCGCGCAGGTGGGCGAGGCGCTCTTCGAGAGCGAGAAGCGCGGCCTGAATGTCTTCTGTGTTGGTGAGGGCGATGTCGCGCCACATGGAGTAGGGACTGGAGCCCAGACGAGTCATCTCATGCAGGGCGCGTCCGCCCACATCATGCAACTCCGGCGCGCCGCCGACTTCTTCCTGCAGCAGAGCGCTCAGCGCCGTTGCGACAAATTGCGGCAGATGGCTGACCCAGCCGACCAGCTCATCGTGACGCTCGGGGTCGAGATCAAGAATCTTCGCGCCCATGGCGGCAACCCACTCTCGCCAGCCCTTCACCAGCTCCGCGGAATGCGGCGAACGCTGCCAGGTGGCGTCGTCGGTAAAGAGCCACACCGCGCCGCGAAAAAGCTCTGCGTCGCCCAGCGCAGCGCCGCCGCGCTCCTTGCCCGCCATGGGATGGCCGGGAAGAAAGGCCGCGCGCTCCGGCGTGTTGAAGAGGCGGCCCGCCGCAGCAGTGATTTGAGCTTTCGTGCTGCCCACATCGGTGACCAGATGCTCGGAGCCGAGGACGCCGGAGAGCTTCTCCATGAAGTCGAGAATGGAGTAGATGGGCGTGGCCAGCACAACGATCTGGCTCTCCCGCGCAGCCTGCAAGGGGTCTGTGGCGATGGAGTCGATGGCCCCGGAAGCTAGAGCCGTTTGCGCTCCCTCCGCGCCCCGGTTCCAGCCGACGATCGAACCGCGAAAGCCCGCCGCGCGCAGCGCCAGACCAACTGACGTGCCCAACAGCCCCGTGCCCAGAATGGCGATGCGTTCGATCACGGATTCCCTGCCCTCATCATAGCGGTGTCAGCGGCGTTAGCCGCGCTTCGCGCGTGTTAGCGGAGCTAGCGGAGTTGGCAAAGGCTAACCCCGCGGACTCCGCTAACGACGCTAACTCCGCTTTCTGCCATGCTACAGCGTTCGGCCCACGGCCTTGGCGACGAAGCGCAACTCGCAGACGAGCTTCTCGAACTGGTCGAGGTAGAGGGTCTGCGATGCGTCGGAGACGGCCTTGTCGGCGTTGGGGTGAATCTCGACCATGATTGCATCAGCGCCCGCGGCCACGGCTGCCCTGGACATGGGAGCGACCATCTCGCGGCGGCCCGTGCCGTGGGAGGGATCGGCGACGATGGGCAAGTGCGAAAGCTTGTGCACCATGGGAATGGCCGAGATGTCCATGGTGTTGCGCGTGGCGGTTTCATAAGTGCGGATGCCGCGCTCGCAGAGAATGACGTCGTAGTTGCCGCCGGCCATGATGTACTCGGCAGAGAGCAGCAACTCCTCGATGGTGGCGGAGATGCCGCGCTTGAGCATCACCGGCTTGCGAATTTCGCCCAGCGCGCGCAGCAGGTTGAAGTTCTGCATGTTGCGCGCGCCCACCTGGAAGAGGTCGGTGTAAGGCAGCATGGGCTCGATCTGCGCGATCTCCATCACTTCAGTGACCGTGAGCAGGCCGTTTTCCTGGGCAGCCTCGCGCATCAGATCCAGTCCCGGAAGGCCCAGCCCCTGAAAGGCGTAGGGCGAACTGCGCGGCTTGTATGCGCCTCCGCGCAGAAATTGGCCGCCCGCGGCCTTGACGCATTTGGCAATGGCGAAGATCTGCTCGCGGTTCTCGATCGAGCACGGACCGGCCATCACGGCCACTTGCCGGCCGCCCACCTTCACGCCGTTGGGAAACTCGACGACCGTGCCTTCCGGGCGAAAGCCGCGACCGGCCAGCTTGTAAGGCGAGCTGATGCGGTGCACATAAAGCACACCCGGCAACGCCTCAAACTTCTCCAAATCCAGACTGAGGGTGGGTCCAACACCGGCCAGAATGGTTTGGGTCACGCCTGTGGTTCGATGAACACAGACTCCGGATTCCACCATTGCATCGGTAACTGCATCGATCTGCTCTTCGGTGGCCTTTTCCTGCATGGCAACAATCATTGTCTTTTCCCTGTCTCGGACGTCTGAGCATCCGTGCCTGGGCCAGGCGCATCATCGCCCTCGCGACGAAGATCTGTCGCGGGGGAGCCCGATGTAATTGCCTGGGCGTTCCTCTCTGAAGCCAACTCGTTCTGCTGCAAGGTCCGCATCACGTCGATGATGCGCTCGTAGATATGCGTCAGCTCGATGTCCGGCAGGGGCCCGTTGTTGGCCGCGCGCACATTGGCGTAGATTACCTTTTCGCGCGCCGGCTCAAAGATCGGCAGAGAAGTGGCAACTTTCAGATGGCCGATCATCTGCGCGGCGCGGGCGCGCTCACTCAGCAGTTCAACAAGCTGGCGGTCCAGGACATCAATTCTGTCTCGCATTTCTTCCAGCGTCATTTTCATCCTCGTGTTGCATCCGGCGCTCCGCTTGCGAAAAAAGCCGGGGCAGCCAGTAGCACAGGAACAGGAGTTGTATCCATCAAGACGGCTTGAAGCGCCGTCAGCGGGGGCAATTACCGGGCCAGCGCCGCCTGCGGCAGGCGAAGGCCCTTGATAAATCGAGCCACTGCGCCGGGCGCGGTCTCCGGATTTGATCTTTCGATCAAATCCACAATCGCGCTGCCGATGACCGCGGCATCCGCGAACTGGCCCACCTGGGCAACGTGTTCCGCGTTACTGATGCCGAACCCCACGGCTACCGGCAGCTGGGTCCATCGCCGGATGCGGGCCACCAGAGGCGCCGCATCGGAGGCCAGGCTCTGCTGCTTGCCGGTGACTCCGGCGCGGGAGATGGCATAAACAAAACCTTTGGAGTGGGTGGCGATGGCCTCAAGCCGCTCGTCGGGACTGGTGGGCGCGGCCAGAAAAACCGGCGCAAGTCCCACGCGCTTCATCTCGGCCAGATACTCGTCCGCCTCTTCGACAATCAGGTCGGTCACGAGCGCGCCATCCACGCCAGCCGCGGCGGCATCGTCGGCAAACTTGTGCAGGCCGTAGTGGAGAATCGGATTGAGGTAGCTGAAAATGATCAGGCCCGCGGCGGGACGCGCAGCGCGAATTTCGCCGGCCAGAGCCAGCACATTTTTGAGACTGGTGCCATGCGCCAGGGCGCGCTCGCTGGCGCGCTGAATCACTGGGCCGTCGGCCATGGGATCGCTGAAGGGCACGCCCAGTTCGATCACGTCTGCGCCCGCGTCAATGGCCGCAAGTGCAATCTCGCGCGTCGCGTCCAGGGTCGGGTCGCCAGCCGTCAGATAAATAACCAATCCGGGTTTGTGGTCGAAACGTATCGCCATCGTTCTCACGCTCCCTGAATGTGCAGCTCGCGTGCCAGGATGCCCATATCCTTGTCGCCGCGTCCAGAGAGATTCACCACTAGTATGTCATGAGTATCCATCGCGGGAGCAATGCGCAGGGCCTCTGCAACCGCGTGCGCGCTTTCCAGCGCCGGCAAAATGCCCTCCGTGCGCGAAAGCTTCACCACCGCGTCGAGGGCCGCCTTGTCATCGCACACAACGTACTCCGCCCGCCCCAAATCGTGCAGCTCGGCGTGCTCCGGGCCGACGGAAGCGTAGTCGAGACCCGCTGAAACCGAATGCGTCAGCGAGATCTGGCCGTTCTCATCCTGCAGGATGTAAGAATACGTTCCCTGCAACACGCCCGGCGAGCCGCCGCTGAAACGCGCCGCATGATCGCCCAGCTTGGGTCCGCGTCCGCCAGCCTCCACACCAATCAGGCGAACCTGCTTGTCGGAAAGGAATTCGTAGAAGGCGCCGATAGCATTCGATCCGCCGCCCACGCAAGCAATCACAGCCGTCGGCAGCCGGCCCTCTTTCGCGAGAATCTGCTGCTTCATCTCGATGCTGATGACGCGCTGGAAGTCGCGCACCATGGTCGGATACGGATGCGGGCCGAGGGCGCTGCCGAGCAAGTAGTAAGTCGTGCGGACGTTGGTGACCCAATCGCGCATCGCCTCGCTGATGGCGTCTTTCAGCGTCTTGGAGCCGGAACTTACGCCGCGCACCTCCGCGCCCAGCAGCCTCATGCGCAGGACATTCAGTTCCTGCCGCTCCATGTCCACATCGCCCATGTAAACGACGCATTCGAGGCCGAGCAGCGCGCAGACCGTAGCGGTGGCCACGCCGTGCTGGCCCGCGCCGGTTTCGGCAATGATGCGCTTCTTGCCCATACGCTTGGCCAGCAATCCCTGGCCGAGGGCGTTGTTGATCTTGTGCGCGCCGGTGTGCAGCAGGTCTTCGCGCTTGAGGTAAATCTTTGCCCCGCCCAGCTCTTCGGTCAGCCGCTTGCAGAAGGTGAGCGGCGTGGGGCGGCCGGCGTAGTCCTTCAGCAGCGCGTCCAGCTCGGTGTGAAAGGCAGGATCGGCCTTGGCCAGGTTGTACTCGCGCTCCAACTCGTCCAGCGCTGCCACCAGTGTCTCCGGCACGTACCGCCCGCCGTAAACGCCAAAGCGGCCGGGCCGCGACTGGGATGGCTTCGGCTCGGATGGAGAGGAATCAGCGGGTTTTGTACTCGATGCCATGAGGGGCCTCCTGCGGGTCTGCACGAAGATGGGGGAACTTTTTAGTGTACTAGGAGGAGCGTAGTCTCAGGTCATCCTTCATTTTCAAACTTGTCGATAAGGCACATCAGATCGTCTGGGGATGATCTTGATTGACTTCGATTTCAGAAAATCGAGAGCCGCATTTGCGGCGTCATCACTGGCACCAGGTCCGAGTAGAACATCGTTAACAGGCAATAATGGAGTTGGTGACGCTCCCGGACTTTGCGGTATCGGAACCAATCCCAGTGGAAATTCTATGTACGGGACAAGTGAAGAGTTTGTTGAGCGGAATCGAATCGGATGAAGCAGGTTCGTCTTATCTTTATGTGGAGAGATTGGAAGAACAAGTCGCCATTCACTTTCATGGCGAAATGAACGGTGCTTAAGAATTCCTGCAAGCCTAACAATACGCTTTCTGGCCTCATCTATTCCTTTCTCAAGCTGAGCTTGATACTCTGGATCACTGAGCGCTGTATTTGTGAATTCTTGGATTTGACTGAAATCAGGTTTTGTTTTGCCTGAACCGTATTGAGCAATCTGGCTATCTACTTGACGCCACCAGGCCCAAGCTGTTGTGGATTTACAAGTTTTGCAAACGGAACCGGCTCAATCTGAACTGCCTGTTGCGCCAATCGATAGAACAGTTTGCCGCGTGAAGCTGA
>Ga0224535_1000046_pt1 | contig 45065 bp, 34 predicted proteins | sample 714E13034metaG_FD_179898 | JGI IMG/M metagenome (GOLD analysis project Ga0224535, IMG submission 179898) | Peat soil microbial communities from Stordalen Mire, Sweden - 717 E1 30-34 | ecosystem: Environmental > Terrestrial > Soil > Wetlands > Peat | place: Sweden: Norrbotten County, Stordalen... | reverse complement strand
ACACCGCATGGTTCCACATCGCATCGTCCATGCCCAGGCCGACGAACCAGCGAAACAGCAGGTTGTAGTCGATCTGCTCGACCAGCAGCCGTTCCGAGCGCACGGAATAGAACACCTGCAACAACAAGGCTCGCAGAATGTACTCCGGCGCAATCGAGGGACGCCCCGAGGCCTTGTACAGCTTGTCCAACTCCGGGCTCAAAGATGCCAATACCGTGTCCGTCAGCTTGCGAACCGCACGCAACGGATAATCCTGTGGAACCCGCTGCTCCAAAGAAACATAGCTGAACATCCCGTCTTGAATCCGCTCATCTCCACGCATGTCTATTAGACGAGTCAGCCTGAATATATGGCGCGAAATCAGAGGGCTTTTTCAACAAGTTCCTAGGCAACCACGAACCCCATTCGCGAAGCGCGGCTGCCCCACCGCAGGTGGTCATGCCGCCTTCTTCACCCGCAAACTCACGCGCAGGCCGGCGGCGGAGAGCATATTGACAAGCATATCCAGGCCGAAGAGTTCAATCTTGCCGTGCATCAGGTTGGAGATGCGCGGCTGAGTCACGCCGAAGACTTTGGCTGCCTCGGTCTGGCTCAGTTCTTCGCGTTCAATATGCTTTTTCAGGGCCAGCATCAGCGAGGAACGCAGCTTCAGGTTCTCGGCCTGCGCCGGAGTCTTTTCAATGGCGTCCCACACACTGGCAAAGCGATTCTTGGTCATTGGTTCAACTCCCGGATCAAATCCTTGTAGCGCCGCGAGGCGAGTGCTATGTCCTCGGGGCTGGTCTTCTGCGTCTTCTTCTGAAAGCAATGCAGAACATAGATCGCATCCGCAAACTTGGCGACATAGATCACGCGAAACGCTCCATCACGATCGCGGATTCGAATCTCACGTACCCCTTGGCCGACGCTGTTCATCGGCTTCCAGTCGTCCGGGTCCTGCCCTTCCTGTACCTGGTAAAGCTGATAGCCGGCTTCTCGCCGCGCTGGGGCGGGAAAACAGCAAAGATCGTCCAGCGCCCCACCCCGGAACTCGATTGGCTTGGCGCTTCCGTCCATTCTTTAATTATACAAAATAACGCATAATCGTCCACAAAATAATTATTTGTAGACGATTATTCCCAATTCACAACCCCAGGCTCTAACTTGCTAGCTCTACTTCCAGCGGAAGATTCGCAGCGAGACGGCGAAGGGCACAACCAGCCAGGCCAGCAGAATGGAAACGGGAGCAATCAGTTGGCCGAGATTCATTCCCTGGAGCATGTTGCCGCGCAGGGCGTCGACGGCAGCGGTGAGCGGAAGCGCACGCACCAGCGGCTGAAGAGCAATGGGGAAGCGGGAAGCGGAAAAGAAGACGCCGGAGAGAATCCACATGGGGAGCATGACAAGATTCATCAGCCCCGATGCGGCTTCCATGGTTTTGGCGCGCGAACTGACCAGCAGGCCCAGCGCGGAAAAGGCGAGAGAGGTGAGCACGCAGAGGAATCCCAACTGCCAGAGCGAGCCGCGGAAGGGCACGCCGAAGGCCAACCGCGCAAAGCCCAGGAAGACTGCGACCTCGACGACCAAGAGAGCCAGCCGCGAAAGCAGAAACGAGGTGAGGTATTGCCAGCGCGGCATGGGCGAAGCCACCATGCGCTTGAGCAGCTTCTTCTGGCGCGCCTCGACGATGGCAAAGCCCAGGCCCCACATCGCCGAGCCCATCAGGTTCATGCCCAGTAGCCCCGGCACCACAAAATCGATGTAGCGCGCGCCGGTTTCATGCACCAACTGGTTTTCAGAGCGCGTCGCCTCTCGCCGGCCAGCCGCCGTCTGAACTGCGCGATCCGCCAATAGGCGCGCCGTGCGGGCGTCGGGGTTGGTGTCGTCGAATTTGTAGACCACTCCATCCGGCTTCTGGATGGCCAGCAGCAGAATGTCTCCCGTGGCCAGCGCGTGGGTGCCGGCAGCCTCGTCCATCGCCGCCGCCGTCAGGCCCTTGTCTGCGGCCAGAGCCTGGGTGAGTTGCGTTGTCGTCGCGCCCACCTGCAAGACATCCGCCGGCCGGTTGCGAAAGGCGATGCCCAGTCCGACCGCCAGCAGAATCGGAAAAAGGAAGGTCCAGAAGATGGCTTCCGGTTCGCGCAGGAAGAGGCGGAAACGCAAGATTGTGAGTTGAAAGAGCGAACTGGTTTCGAAGTTAGTCATCGCGCAGCGTCCTTCCGGTCAGGGCCAGAAACACATCGTCGAGCGTGGCGGAGTGGGTGCGGAACTCGCTGAGGTGCAGGCCCTGGGCTTCAAGCGCGTTAAAGATACGCGGCACGGCAACATGCAGCTCGCTGACCGAAAGCTGATGGAGCCCGGCATCGACGCGGTGCGATTGAATGCCCGGAATCGCCGTCAGCTGAGCCACGTTCACCTGGGGCGCGGCTGTGTGATGGCCCGTTACGGCGAACTCGACGATGTGGTCGGCGCCGACCAGGGCCACCAGCTCCGGCGTGGTTCCCTGCGCGATGACGCGCCCATGGTCCATGATGGCGACGCGGTCGCAGAGCCGGTCGGCCTCTTCCATGTAGTGCGTGGTCAGGATGATGGTGCGGCCTGCCTGCTTCAACTGCTCCACCAGGTCCCACAGGTGACGCCGCGCCTGCGGATCGAGGCCGGTAGTCGGCTCATCCAGAAAGAGAAGCTCCGGATCGCCCACCAGGGCACAGGCCATGGCAAGCCGCTGCTTTTGCCCGCCGGAGAGCGTGCCCACGCGGGCCTTCCGCTTCTCTTCGAGTTGCGCCTTGCCGATCAACTCGTCCACCGGGATTCCGTGATGATAGAAGCTGCGAAAGAGGCGCAGTATCTCCTCCACTGTCGCCTTCTCCGGGAACTGCGTCTCCTGCAACTGGATGCCGATGCGCTGGCGCAACGCGGCGGCTCCCGTGCCCCAGTCGAAGCCCAGCAGCTCCACGGTTCCGGAGTCGGCCGCTGTCAACCCTTCGCAGATTTCGATGGTGGTGGTCTTGCCCGCGCCATTCGGCCCCAGGAGGCCGAAGCACTCTCCGCGCGCAACTTCAAGGTCGAGGCCATCGACGGCGACCACATCGCCAAAGGCCTTGCGCAGCCCGCGCAGCAGCATCGCCGGGGCGTTTTCCTGGATAGCGCGCGTTGACGTTCGAGCAGTTCGCGAATCTTTCAATGGCATGACCCTTGCCCAAGACTACGGCGAAACCATGACCCGCAGCAACTGGCAGAGCGAGGCTGCCCCAAGTCTGGATCTGCGGATACGAAAAGCCATAGCGGCAATTACCATGAAGAACCGGCGGAAAGCCTCGAACTTTCCTGCTAAATTATGTTTTACGGAGGCGAAATGAAGGTTATTTTCATTGGCGGGACGGGAAATATCAGTACGGCTGTGACGCGGCTGGCGGGCGAGCAAGGGATTGATTTGACGCTGCTGCGGCGGGGACAGCGGACAGCCGATCTGCCGGAGAATATCCGCACGATTGCGGCGGATGCGAAGGATGAGGCGGCTGTTGCCGAGGCGCTTGGCAGTCAATCCTTCGACGCGGTTGTGGACTGGATTGCCTTCACGGCGGCCGATGTGGAGCGGGACATCCGCCTGTTCCGGGAGCGCACGCGGCAGTTCGTTTTCATCAGTTCGGCGAGCGCGTATCAAAAGCCGGTGGGGCACTATCTGATTACGGAATCGACGCCGCTGGCGAATCCCTATTGGCAGTATTCGCGCGACAAAATCGCCTGCGAGGAACGGCTGCTGAAGGCCTATCGCGAAGAGGGCTTTCCGGTCACGATTGTGCGCCCCTCGCTGACCTATGGCGATACGCAGATTCCGCTGGCGGTGAATAGCTGGGAAAAGTCGTGGACGGCTGTGGACAGGATGCGGCGAGGCAAGAAGGTGATAGTGCCGGGCGACGGCTCTTCGCTCTGGGTGATTACGCACAACAGCGATTTTGCCGTGGGACTGGTGGGGCTGCTGGGACATCAGCAAGCCATCGGCCACGCCTTCCACATAACCAGCGACGAGGTGATGACATGGGATCAGTTCTATCGAATCACCGCGCAGGCCGCGGGCGCGGAGGCACGGATCGTTCACATTCCGTCGGATTTCGTGGGCGCTTGCCTGCCAGAGGAAGTTGGCAGCCTGACCGGGGATAAGGCCGTGAGCGTGGTCTTCGACAACAGCAAGATCAAGCGCTTTGTTCCGGGCTACCTCGCCAAGGTTCCGTTTGCGGAGGGAATTCAAAGAACGATCGAGTGGTTCGATGCGGAGCCACGGCGCAAGCAGATCGATGAAGAAGCGAACGCCGCCTGGGACAAGCTCATCGACGCATACGAGAGCGGACTTGAGGGAGCAGTGCGGAGGTTCCGGTCCTGAGGGGCCAGCGCTATCATCAAGCTGTGCAAAGCCCTTACAAGCTGGGCGAGATTCTGGCCAACGCGATCACGCACGGCATCGGCGCGGTGCTGGCGATTGTGGGCGCGGTTTATCTGATTGCCGCATCGACGCGCGGGACGGCGTGGCACGTGGTCAGTTGCTCGGTCTTTGCCGCGACGATGGTGCTGGTCTACGTGTGCTCGACGCTCTATCACTCGCTGGTGCGGACGAGGGCGCGGCACGTCTTTCACATCCTCGATCACTCGTCCATCTACCTGATGATCGCGGGCACCTACACGCCCTTCTGCCTGATTTCGCTGCATGGGCCGGTAGGCTGGACGATTCTTGGCGTCGAGTGGGGACTGGCGGTGGCCGGGGTCATCTTCAAGAGCTTCGCCGTGGGGCGGTTTCCGGTGGCGTCGGCGCTGGTGTACCTGGCGCAGGGCTGGTTCGTCGTGGTCGCGGCTGTGCCGCTGATCCATTCCCTCGGCTGGCACGGGATGATGTGGCTGGGCGCAGGCGGCCTGGCTTACACGCTGGGCATCATCTTCTTCGCGCTGGACCGGCTGCGCTACTTTCACGCCACGTGGCACCTGTTTGTGCTGGCCGGCAGCATAGCGCATTACTTCGCCATTCTGTTTTATGTGGTTCCGGCGCGGCCGTAGGCGAGCGGGTTTTGCTTATTGCGCCGAAGGGTCTGAAGCAAACGCCATTATGCGCACTGCTATGATGGAGGCGAAACGGGGAAACACCTCAGCGATTTGCGCCGCGTGGGCGGCAAACCTGCCTCGCTTCGATAGGATTTCATGAGCCGGATTTCAGCGCACCTGACAAGAGACAACGAGCCAGATGAACCTTCCGCCGGGCACGGCGCAACTGCCGCAGCATGGGGGCCGTGGCGGCTCTTCTGGCTGGCGCTGGTGGTGCGGCTGGCGGTGATCGCCCTCTGCCACTACTACCGGGTGCGGCTCACGGAAGACCACTTCCACTTCGGCGCGGAGATGGGACGCGTGGCCCGCGCGCTGGCGACGGGACGGGGCTACGCGGACCCATTCTTTGGCCACACCGGGCCGACTGCCTGGGTGACGCCGCTGTTTCCGCTGCTTTTGAGCGGCATCTTCAAGGTTTTCGGAGTCTACTCCACGCTTTCGGCGTGGGTTGTTTTGTCCTTCGACAGCCTGCTGAACGCGCTGATGATTCCGTTGATCTGGGAGACGGGCAAGCGCTGCTTCGATTTGCGCACGGCGCGCTGGTCGGCATGGATCTGGGCGCTCTATCCGGCGGCCATGCAATATGCGGTGAAGTGGATATGGGAGACGACGCTGACCGTCTTCCTCTTCCAACTGGCGCTGGTGATTGCGCTGCGGGTTGGATGCGCGGGCGAAAGCGCGGACGGCGGTGGCAAAGATGGCCCCACCTGGCTTCGATGGCTGGAATTCGGGCTGGTCTGGGGGCTGATCGCGCTGGCCAACCCGGCGCTGCTGCTGTTTTTGCCGGTTTGCGGCGTCTGGATGTTGGCGCGGAGCGGGAAGGCCTGGCAGAAGCACATGCCCAAAGCTGTCGCTTCAGGGCTTGTCTTTTTCGCCGTGATTGCGCCATGGAGTGCCAGAAACCAGCAGGTCTTTCATCAATTTGTGCCCTTCCGCACGAATTTCGGGGCGGAGCTTTACCTGGCCAATGGTCCGGGGGCGACCGGCGCCATGATGGCCTACGACCACCCCATCGTGAATGAAAGGCAGCTTGAGCTTTACGGCCAGATGGGCGAGCTGCGCTATACCGCATGGCGAGGCGAACTGGCCAGGCAGGCGATTCATGCCGATTGGCCGCACTTTGGCCGGCTTTGCCTGACGCGCATTTACTTTTTCTGGTTTGGCGTACCGAACGCGGAGATCAGCCTGCTGGCAAATTTCGGCCGGGGACTGAATTACGGCTTCACCTCGCTGGCGGGATTGCTGGGCCTGGCGCTGGCGCTGCGGCGGCGCATTCCGTGCGCGAGGCTGTTTGCCGCGACCTTCCTTCTTCTGCCGGCGGTGTATTACATTGTGACCGCGCACGCGCGCTTCCGGCACCCGCTGGAGCCGCTGATTACGCTGCTGGGCGTCTTTCTTTTTCAGCAGGCGGAACTGCGCTGGGGCTTCACTTTGCCGCTTCTGTGGAGGCTCTGGCCGGCGCGCCAGGAATGCACCAAAAGCCGTGCGAATTGACCTTTGGCCTAGAGAACCGGTAAACTACTCTAGTTTGGCGATTTCTGCCTGTAGTCGTGGAGCCAGACGCTCGTCCGCAGATTAGGGGGCTTGAGCGTTCCGCGGCACGGAAGTTTCCGCCTGAGCTATTTTTGGATTGCGTTGAGCGCCCCGGCCGAGCCGGAGCCGCGCTGGAGGGTTTATGTACGCGGTTATTCGTACCGGTGGTAAGCAGTATCGGGTCGCACCAGGCGACGTCGTGAAGATTGAGAGCATTGCGGCCGAAGAGCAGAAGGACCAGACCGTGGAGTTCAGTGACGTGCTGGCCGTTTCGGGCGAGCCGGGAACCGTGGCCAAGCCGGCCACCGCGAAGGTGACCGCCGAGGTTCTGGGCGACGGCCGGGCAAACAAGATTCTGGTCTTCCACCTGAAGCGGAAGAAGCAGTACAAGAAGCTGCAGGGGCATCGGCAGAACTTTACAGAGGTGCGCATCAAGTCCATCGTGGCTGACGGCGTGACCTACACCGCCGCCGTCTAGTTCAGGAAGAACAGCCGGGCAGCGCACGAGACAACGAAGGAGATTGAGCAATGGCACATAAAAAGGGTGGGGGCAGTTCCACAAACGGACGCGATTCCAATGCACAGCGGCTGGGCGTAAAGGCCTTTGGCGGCCAGGTGATTACCGGCGGCACGATCATCATGCGCCAGCGGGGCACGCGCATCAAGCCGGGCTTGAACGTAGGCATCGGCTCCGACGACACGCTCTTCGCCAAGATCAGCGGGCGAGTGAGTTTCAGCGACCACGGCAACCGCGGACGTTTTGCGTCGGTCGAACCCGTAGAAATCGAGTAAGAGCATTCAAGCTTCACAGTGAGGCCGTGGCGTCGCCGCGGCCTCATTTTTTGCGCGCTTTACGCCTGGTACTGGACCGTTACGCCGGAGCCTGGACCGGAAGAGAAGCACGAACAAGGAAGGGCCGCATCCTGTCAGGATGCGGCCCTTTTGTATTTTCGATCGATGCTGCCAACTCGACCCGCTTATTCGTGGCTCTGCGGATTCTGGGCAAGCAGTTCTTCCACCGTTCTCTCCGCATCGGTCAGGAAGAAGCCGCCGGCGGACTGCTGCACGGCCACCTGGGTTCCGGTGTGGCCCAGAGCGGAGGCAATCTCGTTCCAGCGCAAGAGGGTGGAGTTTAGCGGCAGCAGAACGGGCTGGCGAACAGGCTCGGGCAGTGCGCAGTAGGTAACCCACATCCCCAGCGAAACCAGAACCAGCGACTCGGTAACGAGTTGAAAGGCATCCGACAGCGAAGCGTTGTGGGACCAAAATGCAGCGAGAACAAAGTCACTCGAAGACATCAGCCCAAAGCCCAGGGCAATCCCGAAAGTCATGCTGCGCGCCGAGAGGCGCAATGCATTCATGCTCAGGCAGAGAAACGCCAGAAGGCAGAGCTCAAGAATGCTTACTGAGCGCATCAGCCGAAAAGCAACATCAGCAATGATGAGAGCGCGAGAATGCTCCAAAGAGAATGTTGACAAGCTCAAAATCACTGAGACCAGAGCTGCCCATCGAAATGCCAAGGTACCAAGCCTCTGGAGACCGAAAAAAGCCGATAGCGCAGAGCGGAAGACCTCCACGCAGATAAAAAACAACAGTACCGCGCTGGCAATGTACGCCGACCAGTAAACCAAGAAGTAAATCAGGCTGCAGTAGTCATTGAACCAATGCCGCGTCTGGCCAAAGTAAAAGAAAAGTAGCACGGGCATCGAAGCCAGGCGCAATGCCAAATAGATCCCCAGGGCCGGGAACCGGCGGTGGAGTTTCTTCGTCCAAAACAGGAAGCCGAAGACCGCCCAAAGCGCAAATTCCATCATGCACATCAGGGTCATCGCCGTCTGTGAAGACATATTGGCTCCCCCACCATTCTAAGAGCACTCTCAGAATAGCGCGGAAAGCCCATCTGCTCAACCGCAAAACATCTCTTCGCGCTCGTTTAGTAACCTTGATAGGTTACTAACGGGGAGGATGTAGCGCAATACCTCTAGTTACTGTTGATTATTGCTACTCAGGTTCGACGGCGCATACCCAAGGGTTGCATGTCGGCCCCGGCATGCTCGCGGTGGCCGACTGGTGGCTCAGAAGAACAACGGGAGCGGTCTTGGAGGTGGTGGCAGCAGCGGCGGCGCCGGCGACAACGACGGAAAGAACGAAGATGCGAATAGCAAGTCTCATTACTGGTATCCTCTCGTGAAAATCGATTGGCAGAAGTCTCGACCTCTACCTGCGCAAATCATAGGTCATCAATCAAGACAATTTACGTTACCTTGTAGAGATATACAAAAGGTAACAGATTATGGTTACCTTTGTACCGCATTTCGCGAAAAATACGCCTCGGTTTTTCCGCCTCTTTCCTCCGCTGTATTGCGTCATTCCGAGGCCTTCCGCATGTTAAAATGAGACTGGAAAGATTCGATTGGAAGCCCCTGTCTTTCAATCGGTTAGCTCCCCGAATACAGGCCTGAATAGCCCCCGGGCACCATGCCCGCTACGCGCTCAAAGCGAAGGTCTTACGAATGGAATCCCATGGCAACTGAAAATCCTGACGGCACCCCGATCCACGGCGATAACGACAACTACACCGGCGAAAACATCAAGGTCCTCGAGGGCCTGGAGGCAGTTCGGCTGCGTCCGGCCATGTACATCGGCTCGACCGGCGAGATGGGTCTGCACCACCTGGTCTACGAGGTGGTGGACAACTCGGTGGACGAAGCGCTGGCTGGTTATTGCACGAAGATCGACGTCATCGTCCACGTGGACAACTCGGTCACAGTGGTCGATGACGGCCGCGGCATTCCAGTGGACATGATGACGCTGTCGAACGGCAAGCAGATGCCTGCCGTACAGGTGGTTCTGACGGTGCTGCATGCCGGCGGCAAGTTTGACGCCTCGACCTACAAGGTTTCCGGCGGCCTGCATGGGGTGGGCGTCAGTTGCGTGAACGCGCTCTCGCAGGAGTTCAGCGTGGAGATCTGGCGCGACGGCTACACCTGGGAGATGGACTTCAGTTGCGGCGAACCGACCAGCGAACTGCAACGGACAGGCACCAACAAGAGGCGGGGCACGAAGATTCACTTCCTGCCCGACAAGAGCATTTTCTCTGTCACCGAATACAATTACGACACTCTGGCCGAGCGGCTGCGCGAGATGGCCTTCCTGAACAAGGGGCTGACAATCACGCTCACCGATGAGCGCACGGCCGATCCCAAGACCGGCGACGCGCGGCGCGCCGAATTCCACTACGCCGGCGGCATCGCCGAGTTCGTCAAGCTGCTGAACCGCGGCAAGGCCGTGCTGCACGACAAGCCAATCGTGATGGAGGCGGAGCGCGACAAGGTCGAGATCGAGATCGCGCTGCAGTATAACGACAGCTACTCCGAGAATGTGTACAGCTTCGCCAACAACATCAACACAGTGGACGGCGGCTCGCACCTCTCCGGTTTCCGCACGGCGCTCACCCGCACGATCAACGCCATCGGCCAGCAGATGGGCCTGTTCAAGGATCTGAAAGACAACCTGAGCGGCGACGATGTGCGCGAGGGCCTGGTGGCTGTAGTCAGCGTCAAGCTGTCGCAGCCGCAATTCGAAGGGCAGACCAAGGGCAAGCTCAACTCCGACATCGCCGGCACCGTGCAGTCGTTTGTAAACGAGCGGCTGGGCGCATTCCTGGAGCAGAATCCGCCTATTGCCAAGCGCATCATCGGCAAGGCCATTGAGGCTTCCCATGCGCGCGAAGCCGCGCGCAAGGCCCGCGACCTGACGCGCCGCAAGGGCGTGCTGGACAGCGTTGGCCTGCCCGGCAAGCTGGCAGACTGCAGTGAGCGCGACCCGAGCCGCTGCGAGCTTTATCTGGTCGAGGGCGACAGCGCCGGCGGCACGGCCAAACAGGGACGCGACCGCAGGTTCCAGGCCATTCTGCCGCTGAAGGGCAAGATTCTCAACGTCGAAAAGGCGCGCTACGACAAAATGCTGGGGCACGAGGAAATCCGCGCCATGATCACGGCGCTCGGCTGCGGCATTGGCAAGGACGACTTCGACGCCAACAAGCTCCGTTACCACAAGGTCATCTTCATGACCGATGCCGACGTGGACGGCGCGCACATCCGCACCCTGCTGCTCACCTTCTTCTTCCGCCACATGACGGAGTTGATCAAGCGGGGCAACGTCTACATCGCGCAGCCGCCGCTTTTCAAAATCAAGAAGGGCCGCTTCGAGCAGTACATCAAGGATGAGCGCGAGTTTGTGAAGGTGATGGTCAAACGGGCTTCGGAGGGCATGATCGTCCGCCACGGCGAGGGCGCAGACCGCATCGAGGGCACAGACCTGGTGCGCTTCATGGGCATTCTGAACGAGTACCTGGGCTTTGCCGAGAGGGTGGACAGACACCTCCACAACGAAAAGCTGACGGAGATGCTGGCCCGGGCCGAGATTCTGCATCGCTCTGACGTCACCTCGAAATCCGAGAATGAAATTCCTCCCAAGCTGGTCCAACTCCACGCCGAGCTGGCCGGGGTGGCCGATGAATTCGGCTTCAAGGAGCTGGGCGAGCCGGTCGAGGACGAGGAGCACCACACTTGGTCGATCAGCTTTACCGATACGCAGGGCGCCCCGCGTCACATCGACTGGGTTCTGGCTTCCAGCCCCGAGTTCCGCCAGATGATGGCCAAGTACGTCCAGATCAAGCAGTTCCTGGAACCGCCGTTCCTTATTGAGTTTGCCCCCAAAGCTGCCGCTGTTGAGGCGAGTCCCGAAGCCAATGCCGAAGATGAATCCGGCGAGACCGCGGGTACAGAGGCCGAAGAGGCCTCCGACGGCGCTCAAGTCAAGGTGGAGGGCAAACAGGCCCGACGCGCCAGCCGCGTTCCGCGCGAGCCCGTTGAAAAGCAGACCGCCCGCGAGCTTTTCTCCTACATCGTCGAACAGGGCAAGAAGGACTACCAGGTGCAGCGCTACAAGGGGCTGGGCGAAATGACAAGCACGCAGCTCTGGGAAACCACCATGGACCCCGAGCGGCGCACCCTGCTGCAGTGCAAGCTGGAAGACCTTGTTGTAACTGACGAAATCTTTACCACCCTGATGGGCGAAGATGTCGAAAAGCGCCGGAAGTTCATCGAGGATAACGCTCTAGATGTAAAGAATTTGGACATCTAGAGACCCGTTCAACTGAAAGCGATTTTAGCCCAGCCTTGAGCGATATCCGGCCTCGATTTCGAGACCGGATATCGCACATCTGGCCAACTAATTCTTCTCCCTACCCCCCTGCCGCGCCACGCTGAACTGCGCTCCGGCAAACAGGATCAGCCCTGAAATATACGCCCAGAAGATGAGGCTTACGGAGACTTGGAAGGGGCCGTAGAGATCTATCAGATGCATGTGCGGCACCACTGCTTCAAAGACCCATTTCGCCACCAGCCAGATGATTCCGGTGTAGATCGCGGTGCGCATGACGGGGCCGGGCTTGACCTTGCGGTTGGGCAGCAGCCAGTAGATCGAAAAGAAGAACAGGATCGAAGCCACGCCGGTGGTTGCCGCCAGCAAAAGGAAGGAGATCCCCTGGAAAACGAAGTTATCCGTGTGCTGAAAGAAGGCAACGGCCAGCACGTCGCGTAGGCCAGCATTCAGCAGAACGCTCCCCATGCCCAGCACCACCATGAGAAACGCCAATCCGAAAGCGATGACTTGATTCTGAAGATAGTTACGGCTCTTGGCCACGCCCCAGGCCTTGTTAAGCGCCACCTCCAAGGGCAGAAAAATACCCGTGCAGGCCACCAGAATCATGACGAACGAAAAGACCTGTATACCATGCCGCGAGGCCAACTCTGCCACGCCAGCCAGATAGTGGTTTATAAAATACTGATTCGAAGGCGCGAAGTAAGCGACCATGTCGTAGATGACTTCCCTCATCATCTCCGAGTGATGGAAGACCGTATCCTTCAGCGTGTAGAGCAGCACGATAAACGGAATGAACGAGAGAATGGCGTTGGCCGCCACGCTGAAGGCGAAGGTATGCACTTCGCTGTCAAGCAGGTAGTACACCAGCGCCGTGCCATCCTTGCGCCAGCGGTACCACTTCGATCTCTTAGCCGGCTCTTCCACATCGGCGGCTCTGACAGCATCGACCGCCTTATCGCCACCAGTTCCTGAATTTGAAACGTCCGTCACGTCTTGCTCCTTCCCCCTAGCCAAAGCACCGCCGCAGTCTCTCTCACCCGCATGGCGCAATTCCCGAATGGCTGTTTCTACAAGCGTATCCGCTGAAGCCTTGGCGCCGCTGAGCTTTTTAACTCAGCCACAGTTTCTGGCGCCTGCTCCATTTCGCGCTTCTAGCGAAAAGAATGGGATGACGCGGAACTGGAATCAGTTCTCCTCAGCCGCCCGATGTATCGCCAGCAGATTTTCAAGCAGAGGCTTCAGCAGCTTCAAATCCAGCGCGTTGGCGCCGTCGGACATGGCGTGGGCGGGGTCGTCGTGGACTTCGAGGAAGAGGCCGTCGATGCCGGCGGCCACCGCTGCCCGTGCCAGCACCGGAATGAACTCCGGCTGGCCGCCGCTCACCCCATTGGCCGCCGAGGGCTGCTGCACCGAGTGTGTCCCGTCAAAGACCACCGGCGCAAGCCGCCGCATCACCGGCAGAGAGCGGTAATCGACCACCAGGTTGTTGTAGCCGAAGCAAGCGCCGCGCTCGGTGAGGAAGACGCGCTCATTGCCCGTGGAGCGCACCTTCTCGACCGGGTGCGTCATGTCCCACGGAGCCACGAACTGGCCCTTCTTGATGTTGACGGCGCGGCCGGTTTTGCCCGCGGCCACCAACAAGTCTGTCTGGCGGCAGAGGAAGGCCGGAATCTGCAGCACGTCCACGGCCTCGGCGGCCACCGCGCACTGGCTCGGCTCGTGCACGTCAGTCAGCACCGGCAGGCCGGTATCTTTCGCCAACCGGCCCAGGATGCGCGTGCCCTCGACCAGCCCCGGCCCGCGAAAGCTCTTCACGCTGGTGCGGTTGGCCTTGTCGTAGCTGGCTTTGAAGATGTAGGGAATGCCGAGGTCCGCCGTGATGCGCTGAATGGCTTCAACCATCCTGCGCGCGTGCGCCTCGGACTCGATGACGCAGGGGCCGGCGATCAGGAAAAGCTGGCCGCCGCCGACGTGGACCGGACCGATTTCAAAGGAGTTGCTCACGCAATTGATTGTAATGGCTTCCGGGGCAAATCCGGCGGGGCTTCTCTGCGCCTGGAGACGAGACAAACAGCCTCATTTGCCGGGCGCAGATTCCCTAATTCCGAGATTGACCGCAGCGCCAGACTTATTTGCATGCCGCCTGAACCACGGCCTGGAAGGCAGGCTTCGGCTGGCCGGCGCGATCGAAAAGCAGTGGATAGCTGGTGCGCCCCACTATCGGCCAGTTATTCAGCCAGGAATCCGCGTCCGTCACGCCCCAGAAGGTCACCCGCGAAACGGTATCGCGATGTTTCAGATAGACCCCAAACAAGGCGGCATAACGCTGGGCAAGTTCCTGCTGGGAGGAAGGCGGCAAGCCCTTGGCGTAGGGGTTCATTTTCGGGTCCTGCCGCAGCTTCAGGGCAACATCGGCGCTGAACATGCTTGGGTCGCGAGGCAACACGTCGATGTCCAGCTCCGTGATTACCACTTTCACGCCGAGCTTTCCCAGGGCGGCAATGGTGGCGTCCTCGTCCTCGAGTGTAGGCCAGACGAGACTGTTATGCCCCTGCAGGCCGACGGATGTGATGGGGATTCCCTCGGACTTCAGCCTGGCGACGAGCGCCAGAAGCCCTTTGCGCTTTGGCTCATTCTCCAGCGAGTAGTCGTTGTAGTTGAGCTGCGCCTGGGGATCGGCCTCATGCGCGTACTGAAAGGCCTTCTCGATAAAGTCCGGACCGATGATCTTGAACCAGAGAGAGTGGCGCAGGCTTCCGTCTTCGTCCAGGGCTTCGTTGACCACGTCCCAGCTATTGATGCGGCCTTTGTAGCGGCCGACGACCATTTGAATGTGGTCGTGCATGCGCTTCAACAGGGTTTCGCGGTCCACCAGGTTTCCCTTTTCGTCATGGAAGACCCATGCCGGAACCTGGTTATGCCACACCAGGCAATGACCCACGATAAACATGTGGTGCTTCTCCCCAAAAGCCACGTACTTGTCGGGGATTTCGAAGGCGTAGACGCCCGGCTGGGGATGGACGTTCTCCCACTTGAGAGCATTTTCCGGCGAGATGGTGCTGAATTGCGACTCGATAATCGCATCTCCGAGGCTATCCTGGCCCGTTATCTGGGCGGTGTTGATTGCCGCGCCGACCACAAAATCATTTTTGTAGGCATCTTTCAGAGACGTGGGTGCCTGAGCGGCCGCTCCCAAACTCGCGAGTGCTATTGCGGCAACTGCTATCAATGAACGATTCAACATGTATCCTCCTGAAACACTGCCAATCAATAAAGCGGTAACGGGACGCCTTTCTCCCGATGAAACAACTCGGCCGCTACCGTTTTACCGTTGCGGCCGAAGGAAATGCGCATCCAGCGTTACGAGGCCTAAGAGGAAAATCCCTTGCGGCGTTCGGCCAGATCGTTCGCGATGGTCATGTTCAGCTTCATGCTGATGCCATAGAAGAGCAGGCAGACAGCGGTGGCAAGAAAGGCCGCACCGGCCCAGACCGATCCAATCATTGTGATTCCATGCATTGCCTTTGCACTCTGTTGAAGGATCTCCGGTCCGCCGAATGCCTTTGACTGGTAGTCATAGAACGAGAGGAGCCATCCGGCAACCGCTCCGCCCAGAGCCAACCCAATCCATAGTGCAAATACGACCGCCGCGGTCACCGTACCTGTGGCTCGGCGTCCCGTCTTCCATTCGCCGTAGTCGGCGACGTCGCCCATCATGGACCAAAGCACTGGGCCGGAACAGCCAAAACAGAATTGACGCAGCACTTCCAGCGCAACGATGGAATTGGTGGCGGTCGCAGGGAAAGCGAGCAGCGCCATGCAGAGAACGCCTGTCAGCACCATGCTCCAGAAGAAGAGCATTCGCTTGCCGATGCGTTTGGTCAGGGCAGTCGAGCAGGCTACGCCGATCAGCAGCGCAGTCAATCCGAAGCCGTTAAACCAACTGAAGATGATCGGGTTGCCGGCGCAGTACTTAAAGTACGGCAGCATGACGCTGCCGCGGATCATGAGGCCGATAAAGTAGAAGGTCGTCGCCAGGAAGAGCGCTATCCACGGGCCGTTCTTCAGAAGATCGCCCAGGTCTTTCGTGACCGAGGACTCCTGTTTCGGGTCGGGCTGAATACGCTCTTTGGAGACGGCAAAAGCGATAAGGAACATCACCACGCTGGCAACCAGGAATATCCCCATCGTCAACTGATAGCCTCGGGCATTGTTGCCCTGGCCCAGGAAAAGAACCATGGGAACAGCCAAACTCTGCACGATAAAGCCCGCGCCGTTGGCGAATAGCTGACGGTAGGTGGCGATGCTGTTGCGTTCGTTCGGATCATCGGTCATCACGCCGGTCAGCGAGGCGTAGGGCACGTTGTTCATCGTATAGACGAGGCGGAGCAGCAGATAAGTGACCCAGGCGTAGATGAGCTTTCCGGACATGCTCAGATCCGGGGTGGTGAAGGTTAGAACGCCGATCACGCCAAAGGGCACGGCAGTCCACAACAGCCAGGGACGAAATCTTCCCCAGCGAGTGTTGGTGTGGTCGGCGATGACGCCCATCACCGGATTGAGAACCGCCATCCCGAGGCCGACGACGAGAAACATGTTTCCTGCCTGTCGTGGCGTCAACCCGAAGGTGTCAATGTAAAAGCTCAGTTGCAGGGCCATCATCGCCTGGAAGACGAAGTTGGCGGCCATGTCGCCCAAGCCGTATCCAAATTTCTCACCAAATGAGAGTTTTACGCTTGCAACGCTCATCAACTTCTACTCGCTTTCGCTACAAATCCAGGACGGTGAGGCGCCAACCACAGTTGCCCGGCGCGGTTGCCCGGTCTCCCACCCTCTGCCGGCAAAAGGCACAGAGGATGGGGAACGGGCTCTGAAGCGGGTAACGCTACTTCGTCACCTGCAAAATCAGCTTCTGAAGATCGGCATCGCGCGAAGAGGCGCCGACCATGATCTCAAAGTCACCAGGCTCCACGAGGTACTTCATGTTGATGTCGTAGAAGGCGAGCGACGCCGGCGTAATGTCGAGCGTGACCGTCGTTTTTTCGCCCGGCTTCAGGAAGACCTTCTTGAAGCCCTTCAGTTCCTTGACCGGCCGCGTTACCGAACTGACCAGGTCGCGGATGTAAAGCTGCACGACTTCCGCTCCCGCGCGCTTGCCCGTGTTGGTCACATCCACCACGACCTGCGTCGAGCCCTTCGGCCCAATCTTCTTTTTGGTCAGCTTGGGCGTTCCGATCTCGAAGCTCGTGTAGCTCAGTCCAAACCCGAAGGGAAAGAGCGGCGAAGCGTCATCCCACAAATAGCCGCGGCGCGCTGAAGGCTTGTGGTTGTAGTAGGCCGGAATGTGGCCCACCGAGCGGGGAATCGAGATGGGCAGCTTGCCGCCCGGATTCACATCGCCGAAGAGCACATCGGCAACCGCACGGCCCGTCTCCTGCCCCAGATAGAAGCACTCGAAGATCGCCGGCACGGATTCCTTGACGGAGTTGATGGAGATGGGACGGCCGTTGAAGACGAAGGCCACGACCGGCTTGCCGAGCGCCACCATCTGGCGGACCAGCTCTTCCTGCATGCCAACCAGGTTGAGGCTGGTGCGGTCGCCCATGTGGTTGCGCGCCCAGGCCTCGCGCGAGGTCTGCTCGTTGCCGCCGATGGCGAGCACGATGACATCGGCCTTCCTGGCCACCTTCACCGCTTCGGCAATTGCCTTGCGGTCCTCTTCCGGATCGCTGGCGACCACTTCATCCTGATTCCAGCTACCGCCCACCGTGATCTTGCAGCCTTCGCTGTAGACCACGTTTACGCTTGCGCCCAGTTTCTCCTTGATGCCGTCCAGCACTGAGATGCTGTACTTGGGAACGCCGCTATAGCCGCCCAGCAGGCTGCGGTTGGCGTTGGGGCCGATAACCGCCAGCGTCTTGATTTTGCTCTTGTCCAGCGGAACGAGATTGTTCTCGTTCTTGAGCAGCGTGACGGCTTCGTGCGCGGCCTGGAGCGCCAACTTGTTGTGCTCGGCACAGCCGACCATGCGCGCGGCTTCGTCGGGATTGGTGTAGGGGTCGTCAAACAATCCCATCTCGAATTTCCAGAAGAGCATGGGCGCCACCAGTTCGTCGAGCTGTCTCTCTTTCAGCACGCCCTTCTTGACCAGTTCCACCAGATGCAGGTAGCAGTCCGGATCGGGCAGCTCGATATTGACGCCCGCATTCACAGCCAGCGCGCAAGACTCCTTCTTGTCCTTGGCGACAAAGTGGCCGTGCGTGTCGGGCCGGTAGCCCAGTTCCCAGATGGCGTAGTAATCCGACACCACAAAACCCTTGAAGCCCCACTCCTTGCGCAGCACATCGCGCAGCAGCCACTTGTTGGCGTGGGAGGGAACGCTGTCGACTTCGTTGTAGGAAGCCATCACGCCGAGGCATCCGGCCTTCTCAATGACTTCCTTGAACGGGAAGAGAAAAACCTCGCGCAAGGTGCGCATGGAAACATCGGTGGGTGCGCAGTTCTGGCCGCCCTCCGGCTGAGCATGGGCCACAAAGTGCTTCAGGCAGGCAAGGATGTTCTTCTTGTCGCGGAAGTTTTTCTTGCCCTGGAAGCCTTTCACGGCGGCAATGCCCATGCGCGAAACCAGGAAGGGGTCTTCGCCGTAAGTTTCTTCCACGCGGCCCCAGCGAGGCTCGCGGGCCACGTCCACCACCGGCGTCAGCGCCTGGTTGGCGCCACGCAGGCGGGCTTCGAGAGCCGTCATCGAGAAGAGCTTCTCCGCCAGTTCGGGATTGAAGGTGGCGCCCAGGGCGATGGGCTGCGGGAAGCTGGTTCCATCCGGCGCGGCCTGCCCGTGCAGGCACTCCTCGTGGAAGATCACGGGAATGCCCAAACGGCTGTTTTCCAGGAAAAACTTCTGGATTTCATTGGTCAGCACAGCCATGTCGTGGGCATTCTTGCCGCCGCCGGCATCGCTCGGCCGGCCGACCTGTCCCAGTCCGCGGCCATCTTTGAAGGACTTCTTCGCCTTCTGAAAATCGAAATTGCCCTTCTCATCCAACAGCTTTTCGGCCTTCTGCAGCCAGATGCACATCATCTGCGCGGCTTTTTCTTCCAGCGTCATTCGTGAAAGCAGGTCTTTCACGCGCCTGGCGGATGGCAGCTTGGCGTCCTTATATGCGGGAACTGCCTTGCGGGTGGTTGCGGCGACTGCGGACTTCTTCGTTTTCATACGATTCATTCCTCGGGATTCCTGCTCGCGACAATGCACGGCGATTGAGTGGAAAAAACGATTCTGGCTTGGAAATCGGGTTGACGGTTGTAACAAGCGTAACCCGGCAACTCGCGGGAGCTGAAAATAATCGGCTCTGGCTGCGGCAACAGCGAATCAAAAGCGAGGGCGGTGTCTATGGTCCGAACTGAATCGATAAACATAATCGAACGAAGCGGGAGAGCTTCCATCTGCCGGTCAGCGAAACGTGCAAAACGCCGATGTGAAGAGCCCACTTACACAACTCCTGGAGAAAAGAACGAACCTGATTCCTGTTTTGCGGGGGTGTGGAACAGCCCGATTCCTGAGCATTGCCTGCTCTGCCACCTCCATCAATCTATTTGCTCAAAGTGGAAAACGCAACGGGGAATATCCTCTTTTCCTGAACGCAAGAGAATACGGGGCGTCGCGCCTTGGACACAATGGAATGACGATGGAAACGAGTAGGATGTTTCGGAGAAAAGGTGAATTGTATAAACGATTGATATAAACGAGCTTGCTAAACACAAGATTGCACCGACTCAAAACAACGATGAATGGCCGGTGGACTCTCACATCGCGTGAAAGCCAACTGCTGGCGGCAGCTGCCGGCAAACTTCTCAGGACTTTCAGCAACGCGAATTCATTTTCCGATACAAAAGGAAGAGAAAATCAGATCAAGAATGTCGTCGGGGGTGGTCTGGCCGGTCAGCGAGTCCAGCGCCCAGAGCGCCTGATAGAGATCCAGCAGGATCATCTCGTGGGGAATGGAGGCGGCGTTGGCCTGCGCCGCGCCATTCAGGGCCTTAAGAGCCGCGGCGATGGCCTGCTGGTGGCGCAGGCAGGTCAACATGCCGGGCTCGGCGGCGGCTCCGCCGGTGGCCAGGGCCAGAATGCGCTCGCGCAGCGCGGGAATGCCCTCGCCGGTGAGCGCCGAGGTGGCGAGCGCGAGTATCGATTCCCACCCTTTCCGCACAGAACGCGGAGAGGATGGGGCACCCAGTATATCAGCGTAATCGGGCAGAGGCCGGCCGGCTTCAGTCAGATCGCTCTTGTTCACGGCCACAACGGCGGGACGGCCCTTGACGGCGGCCAGCAGTTGGCGCTCCTCGTCGTTGAGCGGCTCGGTCGCATCCAGCACCACCACCACCAGCGCGGCGTCGGCCAGCGCCTCGCGGCTGCGGGCAATGCCCAACTGCTCAACTTCCTCGCCAGCCTCGCGCAGGCCGGCCGTGTCGACCAGTTCCAGCGGAATGCCGTCGAGAGAGATGCGCTCGGTGACCGTGTCGCGCGTAGTACCGGGGGTTGCGGTCACAATGGCGCGGTCGCGCTCGGCAAGACAATTGAAGAGCGAGCTTTTGCCGGCGTTGGGACGGCCCACGATGGCCAGCGTCAGCCCGTCGTGGACGATGCGCCCACGAGCGAAGGAGGCTTCCAGCGCGGTAAGGGGCGGCGTCAGTTCCTCGATCCGGCGGGCGATCTCGGCCTGCGACGTTACCTCCACATCGTCCTCGGCAAAATCGATGCCAGCTTCGAGCAGGGCGATAAGTTCGACCAGCGACTGCTTCACCGGCCCAACGCGGCGACTGAGCGCTCCGCCCATCTGGCTGGCGGCCAAGCGCGCCTGGGTGAGCGTCTGCGCGTCGATCAGGTCGCGGACCGCCTCGGCCTGGGTCAGGTCCAGCCGGCCTGCCAGAAAGGCGCGCTTGGTGAACTCGCCCGGTTCGGCCAGGCGCGCGCCCAAGCTCAGAGCGCGGTTCAGCAGCAGCTCCAGCACCACCGGCGAGCCGTGCGCGGCAATCTCCACCAGATCTTCGGCGGTATAAGAGTGCGGAGCGCCAAAAAAAGTGACCAGCGCTTCGTCGATGCGATCCGCATCGGCGCCCGTGTGCGGCGCATCGAGCACATCGGCCATTCGCGCACGCATGTGCTCGAGCGGCTGATGGAGGCGCACCAGTTGCGCGGCAATCGACGCGGCATCGGGGCCGCTGAGCCGCACAATCCCGATGCCTCCGCGCCCCGGCGGCGTGGAGATGGCGGCGATGGTGTCGTTAGTTGTATTCTGGTCAGCCATTACCTATAGATAGTGTAGAGTCTGGCTCCCGAATTAGCCGCCCATGGCTCTTGGGGTGGCCAGCGCTTCATTTTTCCTATTGCATTCCCATAGAAGCGCGGGTATAGTTTCCCTATTGCTTAGCAATAGGAGAAGGAAATGGGCGAAAAGAGCGATGTCTGGCAGGGAACGCTGGCGCTGATGGCGCTGCGCACGTTGGAAACCATGGGTCCGCTGCACGGCTACGGCCTGGCGCGGCGCATCGAGCAGACCAGCGGCGATCTGTTGCAGTTGAACTACGGCACGCTCTATCCGGCGCTGCTCAAGCTGGAGCAGGAGGGCTTCATCCGCTCGAAGTGGGGCGTATCGGAGAACAATCGCCGCGCCAAGTTTTATGAGCTGACCAAGGCCGGCCAGCGCCAGGTGAAGAAGACTGCGGCCGAGTGGGAGCAGACCACGGCGATTCTGGCGCGCTTTCTCGCTCCGGCAGAGGAGGCGTAATGCGCCAGCTCAGAGCGTTGTGGATTCGCCTGTGCGGCATGATCGGCGCGCATCGCGATCAGGACGATTTCGCGGCCGAGTTAGAAAGCCACGTTCAAATGCACACCGAGGACGGCATCCGCGCCGGGTTGACGCCGGCCGAAGCCCGTCGCCAGGCGCTGATCCGCCTGGGCGGCGCGGAGCAGACGCGGCAGGCCTATCGCGAGCGGCGCACACTGCCCTGGCTGGAGAACTTATTGCGGGATGTACGCTATGCGCTGCGCGGCTTCCGACGCAATCCTGTCTTTACGATTACAGTGATCGCCACACTTGCGGTGGGCATCGGCGCAACGACAGCGGTTTTCAGCGTAGTGGATCGGATTCTCTTCCGCAGCCTGCCCTATGCGCACGACGACCGGATCGTCTCGGTCGGGCTGGTGCAGTCGCTGGAGCGGGAGGAGTTCACGCTGGGCGGCTTCTTTTTCGACTGGCGCGACAGTCAGAAACCCTTCGAGGCCTTCGCCTCGCAAGGAACCATGCTTCATGCCTGCGATCTGGTGGAAGCCAATCCGGCGCAGCTCAACTGCATCCATGCGCAAGCCGGCTTTCTGCCGCTGCTGGGAATTTCGCCCGCGCTGGGCCGCAACTTCCTGCCGGAAGAGGACCGGCCCAATGGGCCGCGCGTTGCGCTCATTTCCTATGGCTTGTGGCAGGATCATTTCAACCGCGATGCGGGCATTCTCAACCGGACGATCGACGTGGACGGCAGCCCAGCACGCGTGATTGGCGTGCTGCCAAAGGGATTTGAGCTGCCGACGCTGCAGGTCCCTGACGTAATGTTGCCGCTGGCGCTGAACGAGGGACTGGAGCGCAAGGGAATGCCCGGAACTCCGATGCGCACCTTTGCCCGGCTGCGGACGGGAGTGAGCATCGCGCAGGCCAGAGCGGAGATGGAGCCTTTATTTGTCCACACGCAGGAGACATTCCTTCCCGGTCCTCTTCGCAAGGACTTCCACCTCAGCATTCGTTCGCTGCGCGACCGCGAGACCAAAGACGTGCAGTTATCGGCCTGGATTCTGCTGGCCTCCGTGCTGGCGGTGCTGCTGATTGCCTGCGCCAATGTGGCGGGGCTGATGATGGCGCGGGGCGAAAGCCGCGAGCGGGAGCTGGCGGTGCGCTCGGCGCTGGGCGCCAGCCGCGGACGGTTGATCCGGCAAGCGCTCACCGAAGCCGCACTGCTCTCGTTGGCCGGAGCCGCGGCGGGAATCATACTGGCCGAGGGGCTGCTGCGGGTTTTTCTGAAGCTCGCACCCACGGGAATTCCCTTTCTGACGCGCGCCGGAGTGGACCTGCGCATCGCGTCGTTTACCGTACTGCTCGCCTTGCTCTGCGGAGCGCTCTTTGGCATATTGCCTGCCCTGCAAAAGCCGCGCGCGGTTGCCCTGGCGGCGCGGAGCACAAACTCCCGCCGGCGCACGGTTCTGCGACGCAGCCTGGTTGCCGGACAGATTGCCGTCAGCCTAGTTCTGCTTTCAGGTGCTGTGCTGCTGCTCAAGAGCTTTCAGAACATGGAAGAACAAAGCCTGGGAATGCAAACCCACGGAGTGCTGACGGCGCGGATTGCGCTGCCCGGTTTCCGCTACGACACCAGTGAGAAGAAGATGGCGTTTTATCTTCAGGCCGAAGCGGCGGTACGGCGGCTGCCAGGGATTCGTGCGGTGGCCTTCAGCGATTCGCTGCCTCCGGGCGGCTGGAACAGCGGCATGCGATACGCCGATCTGGCAGTTGCTGGAAAACCCCACCCGCCGCAGGGAACGGGCGGCTCGATAGTGGATCGCGGGGTAACTCCAGACTACTTTCGAGCCTTGAACATCCCCATTGTTCGCGGCCGGGGTTTTGCCGAGGAGGACAGAAGCTCCGGCGAATACCGGGTGGTATTGAGCAGGCTGTTGGCGGCGCGCATGTTTCCGGGCGCAGATCCCATCGGGCAGCGCATCCAGAGGAACCCCGACGGGATGCCGTTCACAGTGGTGGGCGTGGCGGAAAACGTGAAGAATGGCGGCCTCAGGGAAGAGGACGAGCCGGAGATATACTTCCTCCGGCGCAACGTTCAGCAGGACTGGGGCGGACGCGCGCCGGGGGCAGAGGTGATGAGCGGGGCGGTGCCTTTGATGATCATCGATACGGTTCTATCGCCCAAGGCTGTCACCCCCTGGGTGCGGTCGCAGATTGCCGAGATCGACTCCACTGTGCCGGTGGAGACGGAAACACTCAACCAGACGGTGAGCAAGCTGGCGGACCGGCCGCGCTTCGAGACGGCCCTTCTGAGCTTCTTTGCTTTCTGTGGCGTGTTGATGGCGGTGATCGGGCTTTACGGGGTGATCGCTTTTGTGGCGGCGCAGCGGACGCAGGAGATTGGCGTGCGCATGACTCTCGGCGCGACCAAGCTGGATATTCTGCGGCTGATTGCCGGGGAGGGGTTGCGGCTGATCGTGGTGGGAGGGATTCTGGGGTTGGGCGCATCGCTTGCAACGGCGCGGCTGCTGAAGAGCCTGCTCTACAACGTGGGGCCGCACGATCCGGGAACCTATGTGGCGGCTGCGCTGCTTTTGGCTGTGGTCGCCCTGGCGGCAACGCTGATTCCCGCGCAACGCGCCGCTTCCATTGATCCCATGCAGGCGTTGCGGATGGAATAGGAGAAAATGATGCACAAGCTGAGAGCGTTGTGGATTCGCCTGTGCGGAGTGCTACGCGCGCGGCAGGCGGAAGAAGATTTTGCTGCCGAACTCGAAGACCATGTCGCCCTGCACACCGAGGACGGCATCCGCGCCGGGTTGACGCCGGCCGAAGCGCGGCGGCAAGCGCTGATCCGCCTGGGCGGCGCAGAGCAGACGCGGCAGGCCTACCGCGAGCGGCGCATTCTGCCCTGGCTGGAGAACCTGTTGCGGGATGTACGCTATGCGCTGCGCCAGATGCGCAAATCCCCAGGCTTTGCGCTGCTGGCGATTGGGACCCTGGCGCTTGGCGTGGGCGCAAACACGGCAATCTTTGCGGTCATCGAGAGTGTAGTGCTGCGGCCCCTGCCTTATGCGCACGCAAATCGCTTGCTCTATATCGGACCGAAATCTGACGCGCCGGGCTTCACGAAGACTTCGTGGCTGAATTACCGCGATATACGCAGCCAGTCACGGCTTCTGAAGGATTTGGGTGGTTACTCGGAAGATTTGGGCGTGGTAGAGAATGCGGACGGCCCGCAAAACGTGGTGGCTCCGCGCGTGACGCCCAATCTGTTATCCATGCTGGGCACGCGGCCTTTGCTGGGGCGCGCGTTCACTGAGCCGGAGGGCGCAACGGGCGGGCCCTCGGTGGTGATTTTGTCCGAGGAGTTGTGGCGGCAGTGCTTTCATGCGAATCGAGGCATCATCGGACAGTCGATCAAAGTGAGCGGCACGCTGCACACGGTAGTGGGCGTGATGCCGGCTTCGTTTCAATTCCCCCACGAGATTGGGCCGGACATTCGCAAGGGGATATGGCTGCCGCTGCAGCCGTCGCAGGAGATGCTCGCAGAACGCGGCTACCAGTTCTTCAGCATGGTCGGCGAACTTGCTCCCGAAGTAACTCGCGCCCAGGCGCAACAGGAGCTGGATGCCATCGCCGCGCATATTTCCGGCACCGCGACAGTTACAAAGGATACTAACTTGTTTCGCGCCTCCCCCTATCAGGAGTTACTGACAGGAACGGTGCGCCCGGTTCTGTTTGCGTTGTTTGCGGCCGTGGCGCTGGTGCTGCTGATTGCCTGCGCGAATGTATCTCATCTGATGATTGCCCGCTGTCTGGGCCGTCAGCAGGAGTTTGCGGTGCGCTCGGCGCTGGGAGCGGGGCGGTGGCGCCTGGCCCGGCAGATGCTCCTGGAAGGGATGCTGTTGAGCCTGCTGGGCTGCGGCGCGGGGGTGATCCTGGCGCAACTAGCTTTGCGGCTGGTACGCAAACTGCCGGACGGAACCATTCCCGGCGCGGACTCGATTGGCCTTCATTGGACAGTCCTGCTGGCGCTGGCGGCCATTGCGATGGCGACTACCGTGCTTTCATCCCTGCTGCCCGCGCTGCTGGTGGCGCGCTCCGATCCGCAGACGGCTCTGCAGGCGGCTTCACGCGGGGTTGGACCCCGCACGGTGAGCGGAAAGCTGACGGGATGGCTGGTGGCGGGCGAGGTGGCGCTCTCGACGTTGCTGCTGGTGGGCGCCGGACTGCTTTTTCATACGCTCTGGAATCTGCAAGAGGCGCGTCTGGGCTTCGACGCGGATCGCGTCACGACTTTTTCAGCCACTCCAGAGGATGCGGCCGGGTTCTCGAACATGGCTGTTTCCGACGAGACGCAGGGAGTACCGGCTTCCGTGGCAACGCTGGTTTATCAGCCGGTTCTCGATCGCATGCGCCAGACTCCCGGCGTGCAAAGCGCCGCGCTAATCACGGCTCTGCCGCTTACAGGATTCAATATCAATTCGAGCTTCGAGATTCTGGGACAGGCAAATATTCCGGCCAATGCAGCGCAGGCGCGCATCTCGGCAGTCAGCGGCGACTACGCGCGCACCATGGGCACGCCGGTTTTGCGCGGGCGCATGATCGGCGACGCGGACGTTTCCACCACGCCCTTTGTAATTGTCATTAACCATGCGCTCGAAAAGAAATATTTCGCCGGCAAGGACCCTGTGGGCAAGCAGATCAGTATGGGCGGCAAGGATACAGGCATGATCAAGCCGTACTCAATCATCGGCGTTCTGGCCGATCAAGTGGATAACAACGTGGGCTCGGCAGCCGTCCCGATGATTCTGCTGCCGCAGCAACAGATCCCGGTAACTTCTCTTTTTTATCAGGCGCTTTTGAAGACCACCGTCAGCTTCGTGGTCAAGACTGGGGCGGAGATTCCGGTGGCGGCGGAAATGCGATCAGTTTTTCATCAGGCCGCTCCAGGATTTGCTCTCGATGACTTCCAATCCATGCGCGCGCTGGTGGACAAAAACACCTTCAGCCACAAACTGGGCTTGTATCTTGTGGGTTTATTTGCCGGATTGGCAGTGGCAATGGTGATCGCGGGTCTCTACGGAGTACTCTCTCAGTTTGTGAGTTACCGGCGGCACGAGATCGGCGTGCGCATGGCACTGGGCGCAAGCAGGCGCAGTGTGGCGCGATTGGTTTTGCGCCGGGGAGCGATGCTGATTGGAACGGGCTTGGCCGCGGGGCTTCTGCTGGCGCTGGCTGCGGGACGGCTGATTAATGGTTTTTTGTATCAGGTGCAGCCATTGGATGCCTGGACATATCTTTTTGCCGCGCTATTGCTGACTTGCGTCGGATTGATCGCAACGCTGATTCCCGCGCGCGCGGCGACGAAGATCGAACCCATGCAGGCGCTGCGGATGGAATAGAACGCGCAATCCTCGCATCGGGCGCAACCAGGCGGAAACGCTGAAAGTTGCTCCCTTGGCGCAAAAAACAACGGGGAAGAGCGGCAGGCTCCTCCCCGTTATTGTCCAGTCCAGGGTACTACTACTTCTTGGTGGGTGCGATCACGTCCTTGGCGGCCTTGGCCACGCGGAACTTGACCACGGTCTTGGCCTTGATTTTGATGGCCGCGCCGGTCTGAGGGTTACGGCCGATGCGGGCCTTGCGCTCCGCCTTAACCAGGCGGCCGATGCCGGGAATCACGAAGACGCCGTTCTTCTTGGTCTCCTTGATGGCGGTCTCCGCCAGCAGGTCCAGGAAGGCCGCGACTTGCTTGTTGGTCAGTTCCATCTTCTCGGCAAGAAGCCGAGTCAGGGCAGTCTTGGTCAGTCCAGTAGCCATGTGATGCTCTCCTTTTGGGCGTGCCCTTGGGCGCGCCGGTGTTGCCTGGGTTTCCTTCGCAAAGCGCGTACCGCATGGAGGGAGTGCGACGTAGGCAACACTTGCACGAAACCCCTGTATTCATGCGGGTTGGAGAACCCACGTTCGTTACAATGCGTCTTCCGGGGGGGCAAAGTCAACAAAAAAACCGCGTTTTTTGCATTTTTCTGAGGATTTTGTGGATATATCGCCGATTTTTAGCTGTTTTTTCCGGGATTTGCCGGTTTTAGCGGGGTGCGTTGGGCCGCAAGAACCGGGAGGGAATCTCCGGCCGCTAGCTAATTCAGGCCGAAAAGTACCCTTTTCCTGGGCTCCAAAGTTGCAGCGAGGGGAGAATTCAAGGCTTCCACCACAGGCGCGGCCAGCCGGAAGTGGCGAATCAGCACCTTGACAAACTCCGGATCCAGAGCCGCCGAAGCTGGCAGCGTCGTGCTCAACCCCCATTGGCGACATTTGATCAAATCCATCCCCGGATGTTCGCAGGGAAAGCCTTTGGGCGGCCGGGTCAGCGCATTGCCTTCAAATTCTTCAAATACTTTGCGCACATTGGGCTTTTGGAGGAGCTTTCTGAACTCAAGATGGTGGTCCAGCAACCAGTGGCGAATGGCGGCCAACTGCTCCTTATCCGGCATCCAGGCTCCGGCGGCGACCACCGTCTCTTTGGCGCTGACGTGAAAGTAGAAGCCGGCGCCAGAGGTCTTCTTGAATCCATCCGGCATCCACCACGCAGCGACGTGGGTTTTGTAGGGCAGCTTGTTGTTGCTGAAACGCGTATCGCGATAGATGCGGAAGAGACATTTTTCCGCTGGCCGCACGTAGGCCGGAGCAAAACTCTCCATCGCTTCGTTGACTTTGCGGATGATGGCCAGCATCGGCTCCTTCAGCTCCGCATCGAAGGTCGCCTTGTGCGGCTTGAACCATTCGCGGTCGTTGTGGCGGGCGAGGGCGCGGAGAAAGGCGAGGGCTTCGGGGCGAAGGTGGGCGGCAGGTATGGGGTTGCTCAGTTTGGAAACCATGACAAGAGGAGTGTAACGCGGAGGGTGATCCCACTGCTCGCATCCGGTTCCGACCGGAACAAGTCAACGCAACGTCTTCTCAAAGTAGCGCACGGTCTTCGCCCCGTTGTGAATGGTGGCCTGTCCGACGCCGGCGAAGCCCATTGCCGCATGGAAGGCATCGGAAGCGGGGTTGGGCGGCTCGATATTCACTTCGCAGACGATTCGATTGTGCCCGGCCTGCTTCGCCGCGGTAAACAGGTCCTCGTAGAGAAGCCTCGCAAGCCACTGCCCGCGCGCGGACTTCGCGACAATAATGCGATCGATGTAAACAAACTGCTCGCGAAACGCCTTAAACCACGCGAAGTTCGGGTTGATGTAAGAGGCGTTGTGATCGAGTGCGATCAGGAAGGCCGTTGCCCCGCTGTCAATGCCCCGTGCGTAAAAGGCCATGCCGAGCAGCGCGGCAAGACTAACTTCATCGAGCGCCGAGGTCTCTTTTGCGTGTGCGTTGTTCAGTGACAGGACCGGAGTCAAGTCAAGCGAAGTGAGTTCGTGACGGGCATAGTCTTTCCCGCTCACCTCCACCAATTGACTTCCACCGATCAACGGATCACCTTCAGCGCGCCACGGAAGAGCCCGTCGAAGTCAGCGGCGAGGGCAGCATCTTTCGCGACGGCCTGTTCGATAGCCTTCTCGGCGGAGGCTCGCTGGTAGCCAAGATTCAACAGCGCCGAGAGCACATCCTCGGCGATAGCCCCGCGGACAGTCGTTTGCACCGGCGCAACGGCAAAGTCGTCGAGCTTGTCTTTGAGTTCGACCACAAGGCGCTCGGCCAGTTTTTTGCCCACGCCGGGAATGCGCGTCAGTTGCGCGTGGTCCTGGCCGCGAATGGCCTGGACGGTCCGCTCCGGCGAGAGGCCGCTCAGCATCTTGATCGCCAGCTTGGGGCCGACGCCGCCGACAGTGATCAGCCGCTCGAAGAGGCGCTTTTCTTCGCGGTCGAGAAAGCCGAAGAGGGCAATCTGGTCTTCGCTGACCTGAGTGTGGATGTGGAGCGCGGTTTCCTGGCCCACCGCAGGCAGCGCCGTGAAGGTCGGTACAGAAATCAGGACGTCGTAGCCCACCCCGCCGGCCTCGACAATGGCCTGGCCGGGCTGCTTATAGAGAAGCTTTCCGCGCAAATGAGCGATCATGGTGCTTTATTGTAGAATCCCGGTGGCCCCTGGAGCACCATTCTCCCTCAATTGCGTCAAAGAGGAGGCCGGGAATGGCTCCGGCCGGCCCCCGCCGGATACAATAAGATTCTATGCTGCCGCATGGGGCAGAACACGATTCTGGATTCTGGAGCAGGTGCACGTGAGAGGTATTTTCTGCCGCAGTCTGCGGCTTGAGCTGGTTGCAGGATTGAGTATCACGCTGGCGGCGTCCACGCTGGCCGTGGTGGCGGCGCATGCGCAAAGCGTGAATACAACGACCACGCTGACCGCCCAACCCGGCGCAACTGCGACCTGTTCGACGCCCAACCTTTCGGTGGCGTTGACCGACATCGCGGTGGTTGTGGCTGGCAACGCGGGTGTGCCTGTCGGAACCGTCAGCATTATGGACGGGACCGGGAGTGCTGCGGTTCAACTGGCCAGCGCATCTCTCGATTCCAGCGGTCACGCCAATTTTGTTTTTTACCTTGCGGACGGCAACCACTCTCTGAGCGCGGTCTATGCCGGCAACTCTACTTTCGCAGCATCGGACTCTACGCCTGTATCCGTGCCCATCACCTCTCAGTGCGACTCCTCGTTCGTGGTTACGGCTTCCAATCTGGGGCCCTCCGCCACTTCTGCGAGCGCACTCACCCTCACAGCCGGCCAGACGGGGACGGGTACGATCACCGTTACGCCCTTACAGGCCTATGTTTCCTCGCTGACGGCTCCCGCGTTTATCACGATCTCCTGCACGGGTCTGCCGGATACAGCATCCTGCGCCTTTACGCCCGAGAATGTCGAGATCCTGCCCGGCCAGAATGCGGGAGTCACCAGTGCAATGATGATTCAGACGGTTGCGGCTTCCACCACCACCTCGGCCTTGCCAGCGAAGCGGCCGGGGCAGAACCGCAGTCCCATCGCCTGGGCGTTCCTGCTGCCCGGCGTTCTGGGCCTGGGCGGTCTGGCCTGGGGAGCGCGCCGCCGCAAGTGGCTCGCGCGGCTTTCGCTTATGGCTCTGGTCGGCGTTGTGACCCTGCTGAGCGCCACCGGCTGCAATCCGCGCTACAACTACGAGCATCGCGGCCCGGTCCCCAACCCAGCAACCCCGGCTGGAACCTACACCGTGACAGTCACCGCGCAGTCCAGCAACGGCGTTACGGCTACTTTGCACTCCACCAGTTTTGTGCTGACGGTCAAGTAAACCGCGAAGCGAATGCAATCGACGAGGGGTCTGCGGCATTCCGCAGGCTCCTCTTTTTTGAGCTCACGCATATGAGGCTGTTCTGGGGCGTTTGCTTCGGTTTGCGGGCCTCTTTGGCGAACTCCTGCGATTGGCTCAGCCACGAGCGCTGGGAACCGCGGCCCCTGAGATGATAAAACGGCGTGAGAACCGAAGGGTGGCAATGGCGCGAAGTACGAAATACTTTTTGACTGGGATAGTGCTCGCGGCTCTGCTGGCGGGCGGGTTGACTGCCGGCGCGCAGACGGCGGAGCAGGCGTGGCTGCGCTACCGCCCGTTGAAGATCAAGCCCGATGTGCCTACTGATTTGATGTCTATGGCCCATTTTCGATTTTTGTTTGGGTCCAAGCAGAACTTCCCGGGTGACTTTGTTCCCCCGGCTTCAGCGTTGCTCCAACTGAGTGCCGAAGCGGAAACTGCACATGGGATAGGCTCCCTCACGGGTGAGGCTGAGCATGGGAAGGGAGTACCACGTAACTCTTTCCCTCGTTCGATATTGTTGGGAACCCGGGAAGAAATTGCCGAAGTCTTTCCGAATCTCAAAATTCCCCCGCTAGGCCCGGAGGATTTTTGGCTTCACTCCGTTGAAGACGGGTCAATCGCAAAGGGCACCTGGCAGATATTGGTGGTTGGTGGCACCAACCGTGGCGTCGTTTATGGATCATTCGCATTGTTGCGTCGGATCAGCCAGGGAGAGGACCCGCACAAATTGGATGTGAAAGAGCATCCCGCCATGCCCATCCGCTGGGTTGACGAGTGGGACAATCCGGATGGCTCCATCGAGCGCGGCTACGCCGGCCGGTCCATCTTATTTGAAGGCGGCAACGTCCGCCAGGACCTTGCGCCGGTGGCCGAATACGCGCGCCTGCTAGCCTCGGTGGGAATCAACGGCTGCAACATCAATAACGTCAATGCCGCACCGCAACTCCTCGATTCCGAGCACCTCAAGCAACTGGCCCGCATCGCCAACACCATGCGTCCCTGGGGCGTGCGGCTGGCCATGAGCGTGGATATTGCCAGTCCGCAGAAGATTGGCGGCCTCTCGACCTTCGACCCGCTCGACCCAGCGGTGAAGGCCTGGTGGACGGCCAAGGTCAACGAGATTTACGCGCTTATCCCCGACTTCGCCGGCTTCACTGTCAAGGCGGACTCCGAGGGCCAGCCCGGCCCCGCCAGCTATGGACGGACCCCGGCCGAAGCCGCCAACACGCTGGCCGCCGCGCTTGAGCCGCACAAGGGCGTTGTGCTCTACCGCGCCTTCGTTTATAACCACCACGCCGACTGGCGCGACCCCAAGGCAGACCGCGCCCGCGCGGCCTACGACATTTTTCACCCGCTCGACGGCAAATTCGCCTCGAACGTCATTGTCCAGACCAAAGAAGGCCCCATCGACTTCCAGGCCCGCGAGCCGGTCTCGCCGCTCTTTGCCGGCCTTCGCCAGACCGATCAGGCCATGGAACTCGAAGTCACACAGGAGTATACCGGCCAGCAGCGCCACCTCGTTTACCTCGCGCCCATGTGGAAGCAGGTTCTCGACTTTGACCTCCGCGCGGAGGATCGATCTACACCGGTCAAGGAAATCATCGCTGGCAAGAGCTTCAAGCGGCCGTTGGGCGGCATGGTGGCCGTCGCCGGAGTGGGCCGCGACGCCTGGCTCGGCTCGCCGCTGGCTTTGGCCAACCTCTACGCCTTCGGCCGCCTGGCTTGGGACCCCAATCTCTCGCCCGAAGAAATCGCCGCCGAGTGGACGCGGCAAACAATCAGCAACGACCCCGAAGTGGTCGGCACGGTCACAAAGATGCTGATGCAATCCTGGCCGGCCTATGAGAACTACACCGGCCCGCTGGGGATGCAGACACTCACCGACATCACCGGCAGCCACTACGGACCCAACATCGAGTCGAGCGAAAACAATGGCTGGGGCCAATGGCACCGGGCCGATCACGATGGCGTCGGCATGGACCGCAGCGTCTCGACCGGCACGGGCTACGCGGGCCAGTATCCGCCCGAAGTGGCGAAAGTCTACGAGTCGGCAGCCACAACCCCCGATGAGCTGCTGCTCTTCTTCCACCACGTGCCGTACACCTACAAACTGCACTCCGGCAAGACCGTCATTCAGCATATCTACGACAGCCACTACGAAGGAGCGGCGCAGGCGGCGCAATTTGTGAATGAGTGGGCCACGCTGGAAGGCCGCATCGACCAGCCGCTTTACGAGCAGGTGCGCGACCGCCTCGTCTACCAGGCAGGCCACGCCATCGTATGGCGCGACGCCATTGTGCAGTATTTCCTGAAGCTCAGCGGAGTTCCCGACGAAAAGGGCCGCGCCGGTCACTATCCCGGCCGGCTGGAAGCCGAGGACGCGCGACTCACTGGCTACAAGGTCATTGATGTTACGCCGTGGGAAGACGCTTCGGGGGGCAAAGCGGTGAGCTGCGGCGAGGCCTACTGCGCGGCTGAGTGGAACTGGTCTGGCCAGCCAGGCCGCTACAACATCGCCGTCCAGTACTTCGACCTTCAAGGCGGTGTGGCGCATTTCACGCTGAAGGTGAACGGTAAACCCGCCGCCATATGGGCCGCCGATGCGACTCTGCCTTCAAACCATCCACACGGGGATAACTCAATCCGCCGCACCATACGCAACGTGGAGTTGAAGCCAGGCGACGTGCTGCGCGTGGAAGGCACTCCGGACGGAGCTGACCCCGCCGCGCTGGATTACATCGAAGTATCTCCAGTTCGCGCAATCGTGATTTGACGGTCGACCGCCGCTGTCCGCAGGGCACCTCAGCAACGAGATGGGAGCTTCGATTGGCCTCTGAGAAATTCATATTTCTCAGAGGCCAGCCGCTCCTGGGCAGCGGGAAAGACGATCAGGCGCTGTCATCTCTTTAATTCCTAAGGGCGTTTTCGCCTCATCATCCAACTGATCATTGCTCCAGACGCAATACCGGCAGCGAATGTGGCCACAACGGTTTCAATTGGACGCTTTTGTACGCGCCTTTTTGTGTCGTCTAAAAGCTCTGCGGCGGCACAGCAGCCTTGTTTTGCAACACGCCGCGCTGCGCCCACGCCATCCTCAAGTGAATCCGCAACAGCTGATGCCGCCCGAGAAGCCTTGTGCGCCGTTTCGGCAATTTGCGCGCCCGCTTGTTCCAACACTGATTGCGTCATGATCTCATTACCTTTCTCGTCTCCGAGTGTGATGTTGATTCGTTTACTCTCCTGCAACCTTTTCAACCTTGCCGACAAAGTTCTGAACCTTGCCCGCATTTTTCTCAGTTCTGCCCTTATCTTCCAGGCAGGGACTCCCGGTAAGCTGGCCAGCCTTCTGCTTGATTGCGCCTTTGACTTCGTGAAGCTTGCCTGCTGCCTTATCGTTTGTACTCAGTTTCATAGTGATCCTCCTCTGTTTGATGATGGGTACCAATTGAAGCTATTTGATCAAGAGTCGCAACTTCTAGTATTGGCCGACTCTCTGGTTCCAATGTGAAACCTATCCTATACATAGATTCGCTTTCAGAACGGTCAATAACGACCATCTCCTTCGCTCCAGCGAATCTTGCATCTATTTTCAGACTGTCCGCGGTATTCAACCGCCTGCCGTCACTTCTTCGGGCACATTTGCTCGCTGTCACGAGCAGGTTTTTCGTGCCTCACCCAAGTCGTATGAGTGCGGCACAAAGTTGTGCGATGCAGGTGAAACCCGCTATCGCATTGTCCAGCTTTGCGGCATGTCCAAAAGAGCACAGCCTTGGCTCTTGTAATTAGAGAAGAATGGGGTTCTAGCTGCTTCCGTGGTTAGGTCAGGAGACCGTCATGCCTCACGTTCGTGCTTTTCCTTCCATTCCCAAGAAGATTCTGTTGCCCATTGACTTTAGCCCATCATCCCATGCAGCTTTGGAAATGGCAGCCGACCTTGCTCAGCACTTTCATGCTGAACTCCATCTTGTAAATGTCATCCCCTATTTCCCCACTACAACTGTCCCTGACCTGCTTCCCGAAACCGAATACATTCGGGAGTCGAGAACATTCGCAGAGCGGCATCTGGCCAAATGTCATACCGACCTTGTGGCCAGGGGAATCAAGGCAACCAGCAGCGTCGAAGTTGGAAATGACATCGCTGGAAGCATCATGGAGGTTGTGGAACGGGAGCATATTGACCTGGTCGTAATCTCCACGCACGGCATTTCAGGATGGCATCCGCTGGTATTCGGATCGATCGCCGAGAAGGTCGTCAAACTCGTGCAGTGTCCGCTCTTGCTTCTTCGCTCAGTCAAGCCTGAGGCGGGCGTGAAGCCTGCGTGAGGCGCTCCTTAAAATAAGGACAACGGCGCCAGCCTCCATGGCGCCGCTGCCGCGACCTAATGCTGAATCGCGGTCTCTGCCTTTGAAGGCTTCTGCGTGATCTGGGCAGTGGTGGGCAACTGCGACCGGTCCCAGCCTCCGCCCAGGGATTCGATTAGTTGAACCGACGCAGTCATTTGCAGAACTTGAAGTTGCGTCAGAGACTCCTGGCTTGCGAGCAATGTAGTTTGCGCTATGACCACATCGATATAGGGATCAATGCCAGTTTCGTAGCGCCCCAGTTCGAGCCGTAGAAACGTCTGGGATGAGTCGACAGCTTCTTGTTGGCGCAGGATCTGCTGTGAGAGAATGCGAACAGACGCGAGTGAATCTTCCACCTGCTGAAACGCTGTAAGCACCGATTGGCGATACGCGGCGACGTTTGCATTGTACGTTGCGATGTATTGATTCACAGTCGCGCGGCGCAGGCCCCCATCATAGACGGTCTCGGAGATCGATGGACCGACTGACCAGAAACGGCTGGGCCAATCCAGAATGTGCTTGATGGCAGAACTCTCCAGGCCGCCGGTGGCGGAAAGCGTCAGAGCAGGATAGAAGGCGGCATAAGCAACTCCGATATGCGCGTTGGCGGCGGCCATGTTCCGCTCAGCAGCAGCGACATCTGGACGCCGTTCGAGCAGTTGCGACGGCAGGCCAACGGGTATGGCAGGAGCGACGCTTGTCCGGGGTTCAACCGGAATGGAGAACGTCGAAGCCTGCTTGCCGATGAGTGTGGCAATCGCGTGCTCATACTGCGCCCGCGCTATTCCCAGGTTGAGTGCAGCCGATTGCGCGCTCTCCAGTGTTGACTTCGCTTCGACTACGGAGATCTGGTCGCCAACGCCAGTGTCATAGGCAGCCTGCACGACCTCAACTGCTTTCTTGTCCGCTTCCGCAACGTCATTAAGTATCTTTTGCATCGCGTCCTGGCCGCGAATCTCGAAGAAGTACTCGGCAAGGCTCGCCTGCTCAGTCAGCCGCTCATTCTCAAGATCGGCCGCGGTCAATTGGGCCGTATATTGGCTGGCGCGGACTGCATTGCGCACCTTCCCCCAAAGATCCGGCTCCCACGAAACATCGGCCGGAAATGAAAATGCCTGCGACTGTTTGCCTGCTGATGTGCCAGTGCTGGAGGTAGATCCAACGTTGGAAGAACTTTGCGACCGGGTATAGGATCCGCCAACGCCGACCGTTGGAAAATACTGAGAGCGCGCCTCGCGCACCATAGCTCGCGCTTCCATAAAGTTCTCGAAAGCCTGCCGAATATTCTGGTTGTCAATATTGAGTTGATCTTCGAGCGCATTCAATTCCGGCTCATGGTAGATCTCCCACCATTTGCCGCGAAGGGCCGCGTCCTGGGGCTGCGCAACGGTCCATCCATCGCCTTCCTTGAACTGCGCGGGAGACTCCTTGTATGCCGCGGGCGCCGTTATTGCGGGCGGAAGATACTTTGGCCCTACGTTGCATCCAGCCAGCATCGCGCAAAACAGAACGACAGGAAGTGCGAACAATGTTGCAAACGGCCTCTGGAATTGCACCATCAACTTCTTCATAACGAACACTCCAGGCCGCCTTTGTCAGGAGGCCTCCGCGGTTCCAGGATAGAGAACCGCAGGTTGTTTGCTCCTGAAGCGGAGCCGCAATCGGTCAAAGAATAAATACACAACAGGCGTCGTATAGAGAGTTAGCATCTGGCTCACGATCAATCCGCCTGCAATGGTGATGCCGAGCGGGCGCCTGAGCTCGGAGCCTGTGCCGGTTCCGAAGGCCAGCGGCAACGCGCCAAACAAGGCGGCCATGGTTGTCATCAGGATTGGACGGAAGCGAAGCTGGCAGGCTTCAAAGATAGCCTCCGTAGTGGTCTTGCCTTGCTCGCGCTCTGCAACCAAGGCAAAGTCGATCATCATGATTGCATTCTTCTTGACGATGCCGATCAGCAGAATGATACCGATGATCGAGATCACGTTGAGGTCGATCTTGAACAGCATGAGAGCGAGCATGGCTCCCACGCTCGCTGACGGCAAGGTAGAGATGATGGTAAGTGGATGCACCAGGCTTTCGTACAAAATGCCGAGAACAATATAAACAGCTAGTAATGCAGCACCGATAAGGAGAGGCTCACTATTGAGCGAAGTTTGATACGCTGACGCTGTTCCGGCAAAGAAGCCGCGAACGGTTTGCGGCATATTCAGCTTCTCCTGCATCTGGGTAACCAAACGGGTGGCGTCGCTCAACGACATATTCGCAGCCAGGTTGAACGACACGGTGACGGATGGGAAAGAACTGGTGTGATTGATGATGAGCGGTGTGGTGCTTGCCTGAGCCGTGCTGACAGAAGATAGCGGAATAATGCCGCTGCCCGTGGTATGCAGATAGATATTCTTCAAGCCGTCCGGGCCCTGCCAGTACTGCGGCGCTACCTCCAAGACCACGTAATACTGGTTTAACTGTGTATAGATGATGGAGACCTGCGACTGTCCGAATGCGCTGTAGAGGGACTGGTCCAAGGACTGCGGCGTAATACCAAGCCGCGCGGCGGTGGGGCGGTCATAGGCGATCAACTCCTGCAGACCGCTATTCTGCGCATCGCTGCTCACATCCTGAAAACCTGGAATCTTCTGCATTCCCGCCAGCAGGATGGGACCCCAGTGGGCAAGATCCTCCACGTTATCCGACTGGATGGTGTATTGGTACATGGCATTGCTCGACCGTCCTCCAATGCGCAGGTCCTGCGCCGGCTGCAGGAAGGCCGAAGCAACCGGAAGCCGGTTCAGCTTGGGCCGAAGACGGTTGATAATCTCCGGCGCTCCAACCTTGCGTTCATTGAGAGGCTTGAGCGCAACATAGATGCTCCCCCCGTTGGATGCGCCACCACCGCCCGTATGGGCAATGACATTGTCGACAGCCGGATCGGCCTTGATAACATCCTCCAATTGCAGAATCGAATTGTTCATCACCGCGAACGATGCGTCCTGCGGTCCTCGCACGCTGCCTGTAATGGACCCTGTATCCTGCTGCGGGAAAAAGCCTTTCGGGATGATGACGATGAGATAGAAGTTCAACGCAATCGTGAGCAGCAGAAGCGTCAACACGGGAGCAGGATGCTTCAGTACCCACGTCAGAGACCGGCTATACATGGAGATCATCCATGTAAATCCCTTTTCGCTAAATTGATACATGCGGCCGTGTTTTATCGTTCTCTCATCCTTGAGCAGATATGCGCACATCATGGGCGTGGTTGTCAGCGAGATCAGCATCGAGACGACAATCGCCGTTGACAGCGTGATCGCAAACTCGCGGAACAGGCGGCCGACGATGCCGGCCATGAGAAGAATCGGAATGAACACCGCAATCAGCGACATGCTGATGGAAAGAATTGTAAAGCCGATCTCCTTTGAACCCTGAAGCGCGGCCTTCATGGGTGACATACCTGCTTCACGGAGGCGGGAGATGTTTTCCATCACCACGATGGCATCATCGACAACAAAGCCAGTCGAGATCGTCAGCGCCATCAGGGAGAGATTGTCGATGCTGAAGCCAAACAGGTACATGACAGCAAAGGTACCTATGAGCGAAGCAGGAACGGCGACGGTGGGAATGAGTGTTGCTCGCCAGTTACGAAGAAAGGCAAAGACAACAAGAATTACAAGAATGATTGAAAGAATAAGCGTCCGCTCCACATCGCTTACCGATGCGCGGATGGTTGTGGTGCGGTCGAGAACAATGGTGGTCTTGATGCCTTGCGGAATGGACGCTTGAATCGAGGGCAATTCCGCGCGAACACGATTGACCGTATCGATGATGTTGGCGCCGGGCTGGCGAAAAATCATGATGGTGATCGAGGGAGTGCCGTTCAGGTATCCTGCCGTGCGGATGTTCTGCGTTGAATCCGAAACGTCAGCTACGTCGGCGAGCCTGATTGACGCGCCTTTGTTGTAACCGACAATTAGAGGCTTGTATTGGTAGGCATGGGAGATCTGGTCGTTGGTAACGATATCCGCAGTCGTACTTCCATCGGAGATCTGGCCTGCCGGCTCATGAGCATTCTGTTGGCTCAGCACGGACTGAATATTCTGAATTGTGAGTCCGTGGCTATTCAGAAGCGTGGGATTCACTTCCACGCGCACGGAAGGGCCTGCGCCTCCGCCGACCGAGACTTGTCCTACACCCTGGATCTGCGAGAGCTTCTGCGCAACGACTGAGGATGCCTCGTCATACAGTGTTGGCTTGTCGTACTTATCCGATGTAAGTCCCAGAATGATGATGGGAGAATCCGCTGGATTTACCTTGCGATAAGTCGGGTTGGCAGGCAGGTTCGCGGGCAAATAAGTGCGCGCGGCGTTGATTGCCGCCTCCACATCTCGCGCCGCCCCGTCGATGTCGCGGCTCAGATCGAACTGCAGCGTGATCGATGTGCTTCCCAGCGAACTCGATGATGTCATTTCAGTTACGCCGGCGATGTGGCTGAACTGGCGCTCCAAAGGCGTTGCAATGGAGGACGCAACAATGTCCGGACTTCCACCCGGCAAGCTGGCTGAAACCGAGATCGTCGGAAAATCGACTTGCGGCAAGGGAGACACGGGCAGGACGTTGAAGGCTATGGCTCCAACCAGGATGATACCCGCCGTCAGCAGTGTGGTGGCTACCGGCCTGCGGATGAAGGGGGCGGAGATATTCATTTTTCCTCCGCCGGTTTTGACTGGTTGCCAGTATCGATGGCCTTTGTGGAACGGCTAAGGCGATGGCCGATGCGATCGAAGAAGATGTAGATGACGGGCGTGGTATACAGCGTGAGCACCTGGCTCAGCAGGAGTCCGCCAACCATGGCAATGCCCAGCGGCCGCCGCAACTCTGAACCCATGCCCTGGCCCACCGCCAGTGGAATCCCGGCCAGCAGAGCCGCCATGGTGGTCATCATGATGGGGCGGAAACGCAGTAGGCAAGCGTCGTAGATCGCATCCGTTGCATTCTTGCCGTGCTCTCGTTCTCCCTCCATCGCAAAGTCAACCATCATAATGCCGTTCTTCTTGACAATGCCGATCAGCAGGATGATGCCGATAATCGCGACGACGCTGAGATCCTGCTTGAAAATGATCAGGGCCAGCAACGCACCAACGCCGGCCGAAGGCAATGTAGAGAGAATGGTAATCGGGTGAATGAAGCTTTCATAGAGGACGCCCAGTACGATATACACGGCAGCAAGCGCGGCGAGTATCAACAAGCCTTCATTGGAGAGCGAACCTTGAAATGAAGCCGCGGTCCCTTGAAATCCATACTGAACACTGGCCGGCATGTTCAGGTCCTTCTGGACCTTCTGGATGGCCGTGATTGCGCCTCCCAGCGCGGCATCGGAAGCAAGGTTGAACGACACAGTCACTGCCGGAAACTGCCCCTGATGATTGATTGAGAGCGGCTCGATTGCCTGCTCAACATGAGTAAATGCACTGAGTGGAATGGCATTGGAAGCTGCGGTCGTGGTGGCTGCATTTGCGGTTGACGATGTGCTGCTTGCGCCCACACTGGACTGAATGGCATTCGTGGGAGCGCTGAGCACCGCTGAGGACGGAGTATATGCCGCGGTGGTTGTAGTCGCATTGGATCCGGCGGATGAGGACCCAGAGGATGCGAAGGACGAGGAGGCCCCCGGGCCGGAACCGCCCGCGGAGGTGTTGGTCTTGATGTACAGATCCTGGAGTTTGCCGGGGCTTTGTTGAGAGCTTGGAGCAGTTTCCAGAATCACGTGATACTGGTTCAACTGCGTGTACATTGTGCTGATCTGCCGCTGCCCATATGCGTCATAGAGCGTGCTGTCAACGGTGGACGGCGCAATGCCAAGCCGCGATGCGGTAGCGCGATCAATCACCAGCGATACCGCCAAACCTCCAGTTTGCTGGTCGGTGGCCACATCGGCAAGTTGAGGCAACTGCTTCATTTTGTCGACAAGGCGGCCGGTCCACAAGTTCAGTTCGTTCGCGTCTGGGTCTTCCAGTGTGTACTGGTACTGGGTACGGCTGACGCGGTCATCCACGGTGATGTTCTGCACCGGTTCCATGAAAAGCACGATGCCGTCTACCTGCTTCAGGCTCTTCTGCAGCCTGCGAATCACGTCGGAAGCGCTCATGTCGCGCGCGTTCAGAGGCTTCAGGTTGATGGACATCCGTCCGCTGTTCAGTGTGGTATTGGTCCCGTCCGCGCCAATAAAGGAAGACAAACTCTCGACCGCCGGATCCTGAAGAATGATGGCTGCCAGTTGTTGCTGCTTTTGCTCCATGGCCGCAAAGGAAATGGTCTCTGGCGCCTGCGAGATGCCCTGAATTTCCCCCGTATCCTGCGTAGGAAAGAATCCCTTGGGGATGATGATGTAGAGGACAATGGTAAGAACCAGAGTTGCAGCAGCTATCAACAATGTGATGGTCTGGTACCCCAGGACAAACTTGAGCGTACGGCCGTAAAAGGCGATGACGCTCTCGAAGACCCGCTCCGAAGCTTTGAAGAAGCGGCCCTGCTGCTCTTTTGGAGTGTGGCGCAGAATCCGCGAGCACATCATCGGCGTTAGCGTGAGCGACACAACTGCCGACAGAATGATAGTGACGGCCAGCGTAACTGCAAACTCGCGAAAGAGGCGGCCGATAACTCCACCCATAAACAACAGCGGAATCAGCACTGCAATCAGGGACACGGTCAGAGAGATAATTGTGAACCCTATCTGCTCCGCGCCCTTCATGGCGGCCTGCATGGGCGAATCCCCGGCCTCGAGATAGCGAGAGATATTCTCGATCATGACGATTGCATCGTCGACCACAAAGCCCGTGGAAATGGTCAGCGCCATCAGCGAAAGATTGTCCAGGCTATAGCCCAGCGCGTACATGACGCCAAAGGTTCCCACCAGGGAAAGCGGCACCGCAATGCTCGGGATGATGGTGGCATAGACGTTGCGCAGAAACAGAAAGATGACCATCACCACCAGAGCGACCGTCAGCATCAACTCAAACTCGACATCGGAAACGGAGGCGTTGATGGCAGTAGTGAGATCGGTTAGCGGCGTCACCTTGATTGAGGCTGGAAGATTCACCTCAAGCTGCGGCAGGATGGCCTTGATAGCCTTCACGACGCTGATTGTGTTGGCGCCGGGCTGCCTCTGAATGTTGAGGATAACCGCCGGCGTCTGGTTCATCCACGCCGCCTGCTTGTTGTTTTCTATGCCGTCTGTCACCTGCGCAACATCGCGCAACATGACGGGTGCGCCATTCCGGTACGCAACCACAACCTTCTGATAGTCGCCACTGGTCACCAGCTGGTCGTTGGCATTGATCTGGTAATCCTGATGAGGTCCATCAAAGTTGCCCTTGGCCGCATTGACGCTTGTTTGCACAAGCGCGGTGCGCAGATCCTCAAGGTTGAGCCCGTAAGACGACAGCGCCATCGGATTGGCCTGAATACGCACTGCTGGCTTTTGTCCGCCGCTGATGCTTACCAGGCCGACCCCGCTCAACTGCGAGAGCTTGGGAGCAAGGCGCGTATCCACCAGATCCTCAACCTGAGAGAGCGGAATGGAGTTGGATGTGATGGCCAGCGTGAGGACGGGAGCATCAGCAGGATTTGTCTTGCTGTAAACCGGCGGCGATGGAAGGCTCGAGGGCAAAAAGCTCTGTGCGGCGTTAATTGAGGACTGAACTTCTTCTTCTGCGATGTCAATATTCAGTGTGAGGGCAAACTGAAGAACGATGACAGACAATCCGCCGGAGCTGGTCGACGTCATCTGGCTCAACCCCTGCAATTGGCCAAACTGGCGCTCCAATGGAGCGGTCACCGTGGTAGCCATTACGTCTGGGCTGGCGCCAGGATAAAACGTAAGTACCTGGATGGTGGGATAATCGACCTCTGGCAAGGCGGAGACCGGCAACTGGGTATATGCAACAATACCCACCAGCAAGATTGCGGCCATCAACAGCGCGGTAGCTACGGGACGCTGGATAAAAGGCCCTGATGGATTCACGGGGTATTACCGTTAGTTGCATTCGCCGGAGGCGCCTGCCTGGACAAGACGACCTTACTCCCGGCCTGCAACTTGTCGAAGCTGCTGGTTGCCACAAGCTCGCCGGGGTTGATTCCCTCCACCGCAGTCATGCCGCCGTCCGCAACCCCGGTCTTGACGTTGCGCACGCTCACGATGCCATTCGCAATCACATAGAGGAATGCCACCTGTCCATTGTGCTGAACGGCATTGGTGGGAACCAGCGTGACGCCCTCGAGTGTATTCACCAGCAACCTTGTGTTGACGAACTGATTCGGGAATAGTGCGCCGTTCTTGTTATCGAAGATCGCGCGCAACTTGACCGTTCCCGTCGTGGTGTCAATCTGGTTGTCGATGGAGGTCAATTTTCCCGTAGCTAACTTGTTGGCCTGGGCGCGATCCATCGCGTCCACTGGCAGGGTATGCGTCTTTTGCATTCTCGCCTGCACCTGTCCCAGGCTATCCTCGGCAAGCGTGAAAACCACGGTAGTAGGCTGAACCTGTGTGATGACCACCAGCACGGTGTTTCCTGTTGCCTGCACCACGTTTCCGGGATCTACCAGGCGAAGACCCACACGGCCGGCAATCGGCGCGGTAATATGGCAGTAACCAAGCTGAACCCGGTCATAAGTCACGGTGCCCTGGTCGTTTCTCACCGTGCCTTTGTCCTGCAGTACGATCTTCTCCTGGTCATCCAGCAGTTGCTTGTTAATCGCGTTTCCTGCCCAAGCCGTGTGATAGCGGTCCAGGTCCATCTGAGCTTGTGCCAGAACATTTGTGTCGCGCTCCAATGCGCCCTCGGCCTGCATCAACTGTGCCTGATAGGTTCGCGGATCGATGTCGATCAGTGCTTCCCCTTTCTGAACGAATTGCCCCTCTCTGTAATGCACTGAAGTCAGAACTCCGTTTGCCTGTGCGGTAATGGAGGAGGTGTAGACCGGAGTCACCGTGCCAATGGCATCCAGGTAGACGCCGATGTTACCCTTCGTGGCAGTGGCAGCCGTGGCAGTGATGGACGGCTTTACCGCGGCCAGCGCGCTCTTGGCGGCCGCAGCTTTGGCGTTGTTATCGTGAATCATCACGATTACGATCGCAACCAGCAGCAGCAGCAGGCTTGTCCACAGAATCCAGTGCCTTCGATACCAGGGAAGCGGCGGGGCCAACTGGTGATCCGCGCCAATGTGCTGAACCCTCGATTTGCCTTCACTTCCAGTCATTCAAGACTCCGCGCTCAGGCACAGTTGGCAATGTGCCTTTCGCAGAATCGCTGAATTCAGGGGCAATCGTATGCTCCGTTTTGCTCACTTCAAGAGCGCATGCGGGGGCATCCCAAGCAATTTCCGCTTGATCTCAGAGCTTATGTGGAAGGTGTTCATCCCTTGTCCAACGGCAGTACAGCCGAGCTTCATCTGCCCCGGAATGGAGCCAGCCCTGGACAATGCCGCGCGGTGTCGGCACAGAAAGTCCATCTGGAGTCGTAATTCCAAGCATTTCTTGGACAACTTCGAGTAGATCGAGATAAGTCGCCGGCTTCCCCAAAGTTGCCAGGCGGGCATGGGACCTGAAATGGGGAAACTCCGAACGAGAGTTGAAACAGCTTACTTCGCAACTAGAAGAGCAAAAGAGGCTCAAAGGCAACCTCCTTACCCTGTGAATGGACGGGGAGATATCCAAGGAGGAATTCAAAGAGGCCAACTCCACCTTCCGGGATAAGATTTGCGAAATAGAGGAATCTGGCTATCTACTTGACGCCACCAGGCCCAAGCTGTTGTGGTTTTACAAGTTTTGCAAACGGAACCGGCTCAATCTGAACTGCCTGTTGCGCCAATCGATAGAACAGTTTGCCGCGTGAAGCTG
>Ga0224535_1000045_pt1 | contig 46116 bp, 37 predicted proteins | sample 714E13034metaG_FD_179898 | JGI IMG/M metagenome (GOLD analysis project Ga0224535, IMG submission 179898) | Peat soil microbial communities from Stordalen Mire, Sweden - 717 E1 30-34 | ecosystem: Environmental > Terrestrial > Soil > Wetlands > Peat | place: Sweden: Norrbotten County, Stordalen... | reverse complement strand
GCAATCAGCATTTTCGAGTGGGCGCGAATCTTCTTGATCTTCTTCTCGTCGTCCACCGAGGCTACGGCCCCTTCGACCAAAGCGATGTCCACTTCGTCGGGGAACTCCTTGGCGTCGACGATGGGGCTGTAGACCACATCGATCAACTCCGCCAGCTCGAGGAGCCGCTCGTCCATGTCGAGAAACGACATGTGACAGCCGGAACATCCGTCCAGCCATACAGTTGCCACTTTCAGTTTGCTCATTGCGCTTCCCTCATGAGGTTCAGGTAAGGCAGAAAATCGGGATTCTTGGGGTGCTGGGTGCCAATCTTGCTCTTGTCAGAAAGGGCTCCGGTGGGGCAGACTTGCACGCATTTGCCGCAGCGGGTGCAGTTGGAGCTTCCCCAATCCTCGTGCAGATCGGTGATAACGATGGAGTCGATGCCTCGGCCCATCATATCCCATATGTGCGCGCCTTCAATCTCGGCGCAAGCCCGCACGCAGCGAGTGCAGAGGATGCATCGGTTGTGGTCGACAGTAAACCGTTCGTGCGAGGCGTCCACGGTCAGCAAAGGATTGCGATAGGGCAGGCTGATATGGGTCAAGCCCTGGCTCTGTGCCAGCGCCTGCAACTCGCAGTTGCCATTGGAGACGCAAACCGAGCAGATATGATTGCGCTCGGCGAAGAGCATCTCAAGGATCATGTGGCGATGCTTCCTGAGCCGCTCAGTATTAGTGTTGACCTCCATGCCTTCCTGGACGGTGGCCACGCAGGCGGGCAACAGCTTGTTGCTGCCTTTGATCTCCACCAGGCACATGCGGCAGGCGCCTACGTCGCTCAGGCCATCCAGATGGCAGAGGGTGGGAATGTTGATTTCATTCTCCCGCGCCACTTCGAGGATGGTCTGGCCGGCGCGAGCGCTGACCTCCTGATCGTCGATGATAAGAGTTTTGACGTCCACATCGGCACTCATGCCAACACCTCCACGCGAGATTTCATGTTGCATACGCCAGCCAGACAGCGCTTATTCACAATATGCTCGATGTACTCGTCTCTAAAGTACTTGAGCGTGCTCAATACGGGATTGGGCGCTGTTTGCCCCAGTCCGCAGAGGGCGGTCTCCTTGATTGTCTCGCAGAGACTCACCAACAGATCCAGATCTTGCATAGTTCCTGTGCCGTCGCAGATGCGGCTCAGCAGGGTATACATCTGAGCCGTTCCAGCCCGGCAGGGAACACACTTGCCGCAGGACTCTGTCATGCAGAACTCGACAAAGAAACGCGCCACATTCACCATGCAGGAGGTATCGTCCATTACGATCATGCCGCCTGAACCCATGATCGAACCCACCTTGAGGAGGGCATCGTAGCTGACCCCGATGTCCATCATCTCTGCGGGAATGCAGCCGCCGGAAGGACCACCGGTTTGCACTGCCTTGAAAGTGTGCCCTCCCGGTACGCCGCCGCCGATCACTTCGATGATCTCGCGCAGCTTGATGCCCATGGGAACTTCCACCAGGCCTGTATGGGTGATTTTGCCAGTCAGGGCGAAGACCTTGGTGCCTTTGCTTCTTTCCGATCCCATGTTGGCAAACCACTTGCCGCCGTTGCGGACGATGGGCGCGATGTTGGCGTAGGTCTCGACATTGTTGAGCAGCGTGGGCTTGCCCCATAGACCGCTTACCGCCGGATAAGGCGGCCGCGTTCTGGGTGTGCCACGCCGGCCTTCGACGGAAGCCAGCAATGCCGTTTCCTCGCCGCAGACAAAAGCCCCGGCTCCCAAGCGGATCTCTATATCGAAGTTGAATGGAGTGTTGCCGATGTTGTTGCCCAGCAAACCACGCCGCCGCGCGTCGCGCAGTGCTGTTGTCAGCCGGCTAACGGCCACTGGATACTCGGCCCGGACATAAATGTAGCCCTTGCTGGCGCCCACCGCATAAGCGGCAATGGCCATGCCCTCGATAACCCGATGCGGATCGCCTTCCATCACGCTGCGATCCATGAAAGCGCCAGGATCACCCTCGTCGCCGTTGCAAACCACGTACTTAAGGTCGCCCGCTGCCTTGGCCACCGTTCCCCACTTCAGTCCGGTAGGATAGCCGCCGCCGCCGCGTCCCCTGAGGCCGCTTTCCGTGATGCGGTGAATCACTCCGTTGGGCGTCATCTCAGTCAGCGCGGTCAGCAGCGCCTTGTAACCATCGCGGGCAATGTAATCGTCGATTTTCTCTGGATCGATGTGGCCGGCATTCTCCAGCACGACCCTTACCTGCTTGTCGAAGTGCTCGTTCAGGTCGCACTGCAGGGCGGGTACGGGCTCATTACCGAGACTGTTCACAATCGCTTCGGCATGGCTGGCATTCACATGCTGATATAGGTTTTCTTCCGGATCCACCCGAACCAACGGCCCTGAGGAGCAGGGCCCCATGCATCCAGTGCGGCGGATGAGCACCTTCTTGCCGGATCTTTCAGCTACCTTTTCAAGTGCCTCCCGCAGACGGTCCGCACCCTGACTCATGCATGCAAGATCCATGCAGACATTCACTTCAAAATCGTATTTTGCGTTCTCCTGGGAGACGCTCTTCGCTATCTGTTCGAGCTCTTCGATTGTCATTCCACCGCCCACCTTTCCAGTTGCTCGACCATCTGCTCCTGGGTCGCTTCGCCCGACACTTCGCCATCGCGCAGCATAACTGGCGCGCGGCTGCAGGCGCCTACGCAACGCGCGGTCATCAAGCTGATCTTGCCGTCATTGGTGGTCTGTCCGCGAGGAATGCCCAGTCGCTTTTCGGCCGCCTCGACCAGCTTCTCGGCACCCTTGATATAGCAGGCTGTGCCGATGCAGACTGTCACTGTGTGCTTGCCTGGCGGCTTGAGGCTGAAGTAGTGGTAGAAGGTTACTACCCCGTATGCCTGGCTCAACGGCACGCGCAGGGAGTTGGCCACGAAACGAATCGAGTCGTCGTCCAGGTAGCCGAATACGGACTGGACGGTATGGAGCGTTTCAATAAGCGCGTGACGGGCAAACCCATTCTTGCGCATGGTGCCATTCACGATCTTCCAGCGTTTATCGTCACTTGGCAGCGGCGGGGGTGTGAAAGCAGGCACGATCTTCTCCCATCGGAACAAGACACAGCGAGTGAACTGCCGCGCAGAGTCCCACATACAGATATGTTTATGTCTTACATGTTGGGATTTGCAATTATCCGTGACCGTGGTCACGGATAATTGAGATCGACACCATTCGTGGGGCAGTGAAGAAGTTGGAAATCCTCCCAATATCACTGCAAGGCAAGCAGTCTCAAATTCCGAAACCGGGAAAGTGCGTTTCTCGTGCTAGTTTACCTAACGAAGTTGAATCTGGTAGTCCCGATAATCGATGGTGACGGTCGTTCGCCCGAGAAGAAAGCTGTCCGACAGAGCTCTGGCATGGGTAGCCATGCCAAAGCCGTTTATCCTGGCATATTGCCGCATCACCTGGGCGGGCCCGGTGAACACGGAGGGACTTTGAGATGCGGTTCCTTCGAGCCGGACGATCGAACCATCCTTGGCGTCCACCCATAGGGTTCCTTCGATCAGGTTGGTAGCCTTGCGTCTGGGAGAGATGGCCAGGGCAAGGCAATCCCTTCCATCCAGCCTCTGAATGCCGCCGGGCTTCAGCGTCATAGCATAATTGGCGGAGATGAACCAGGAACGCTCCCGGTTTCCGGGCAAATTGATCTCTTTCTCATTGTTGAGGAGCGTGTCGAGCACGTGTTTCCGGATTAACTCGGAACCGGATTCCGAGACGATAGTGTAGCTTTTGCCGTAGTCCTTCCGATAGGTAGTGCGAACGGTCATTTCAGCCGCAGGATGGGTCTCACCCTTCCCCCGGTATACGGCGTAATGCTCGGTGACTGTATAGGCAGCAATGTGGTCGTTTCGGGTTTTGACTGCCGCATCAACTTGCTCGATAACCGATTTGGAGTCAGTCTGCTGCGCTGTAGAACCAAGGATTCCCAGACAGGCAAAGATAAATGCCACCACGGTCGTCCGTTTCAGGCCATCTCTCAGAAATCTCATACTGCCTTGTTCTCCCATCTTCACTGTTCCCTCCAGATTATGCCTTCAAGCTAGCGTCTTGGCCACCGGAGACTGGGAGCAATGCGCTATGCTGGTTTGCGGCGAGAGGCTCAATTTTGACGGAAGAATCCCAACCAGGAAGAGAACGGCGCGAAGTTGTGGTGCGCGGCGTGGTGCAAGGGGTGGGATTTCGCCCGTTTATCTACCGGCTGGCCCACGAGGAGGGGCTGGCAGGGTTTGTCGGCAACGATACCGGCGGGGTGAGGATCGAGATCGAGGGCACTGAAGGGCGAATGAAAGCCTTCCTCGCTCGTCTGCGCTCGGAGCAGCCGCCCCTGGCGCGCATCGACTCGCTCTCCGTGCGCGAGTTGCCCGCGACCGGCGAGGCGGGTTTCCGAATTGTGGTGAGCGAGCGGTTGGGCCGCGTCAGCACCGGAATTCCGGCGGACGCTGCCACCTGCCCGGATTGCCTGCGGGAGTTGCTGGACCCCCAGGACCGCCGCTACCGCTATCCGTTTCTCAACTGCACCAACTGTGGGCCGCGCTTCACCATTACGCGCAGCATTCCCTACGACCGGCCGCAGACCTCGATGGCGAAGTTTCCGATGTGTCCGGCTTGTCAACGGGAGTATGACGACCCCACAAACCGGCGATTCCATGCACAGCCGAACGCCTGTTGGGAATGTGGGCCGAGAGTCTGGCTGGTGGGGGCCGATGGCGCGGAAATTCCTGCAGACGACGCCGTGACAGCCTGTGTTGACCGCCTGGTTGCGGGCCAGATCATGGCCATCAAGGGGATAGGCGGTTTCCACTTGAGCGTGGATGCAACCAGCGAGGCGGCAGTGGTGCGCCTCCGCGAGCGCAAACACCGCTATGGAAAGCCGTTGGCGGTGATGGTGCGCGATCTCCATGCAGCGCGGGCGGTATGCGCGCTGACAGCCGAGGAAGAAGCTTTGCTCACTACGTCTGCGCGGCCGATTGTGCTGGCGCGCCGGCGCAAGGGCAGCTGCATCGCAGACAATGTGGCGCCGGGAATCCCCTGGCTGGGTGTCTTTCTGCCTTACGCTCCGCTGCAACACCTACTTTTTGCTGACCCGCGCATCAAGGCGCTGGTGATGACATCCGCCAACCTCAGCGAGGAGCCAATCGCCATCGACAACGACGAGGCCCTCACCCGGTTGGGTGGGATTGCGGATGCGTTTCTCATGCACAACCGCGAGATTTTGCAACGCTGCGACGATTCAGTGGCCGCCCTGGTGGACGGAGCGCCGCAAATAATCCGCCGGGCGCGAGGCTTCGTACCGCTTGGGGTAGGGTTGCCGCTCGATGCGCCACCGCTGCTGGCTGTGGGCGGGCACTTGAAAGACGTTTTTGCGCTGGCGCAAGGGCGATTTGCATACCAGAGCCAACATCTGGGCGATTTGGAAAACTTGATGGGGATCAAGTTCTTCGAGGAATCGCTGAATCACTTGATGCGCACCTTCGAGATTGAGCCGCAGACCGTGGTGCATGACATGCATCCGGGTTACCTGTCGACGGGGTGGGCCAGGAAGTGGGCGCAAGAGCGCGGACTTGGGTTGGTTGCCGTGCAGCATCATCATGCGCATGTGGCCGGGTGCATGGCTGAGCACGGTCTCACAGGCGAGGTGATCGGCCTCGCGCTGGATGGCACCGGCTATGGCGTGGATGGGCGTATCTGGGGCGGGGAAGTGCTCATCACGCGGCTGGGAAGCTTTGAGCGCTTCGCGCATCTCGAATATGTGCCGATGCCGGGCGGTGAGGCCGCAATCAAAGAACCGTGGCGCATGGCGCTAGGACATTTACGAGCTGCAGGCTTTCAAATTGGTTCGAGCAAGACGCTTGGCCTTGTGGGCGTAAACGAAAAAGAGGCCCGGGTGTTGGCGCGGATGATGGAGCGGGGCATTAACGCTCCGCTAACTTCGAGCCTGGGACGGCTCTTCGACGCCGTGGCTGCTCTCGTGCTGTCGCGGCGCGAAGTGGATTACGAGGCACAGGCAGCCATCGAGTTGGAAGGCATAGCCGTGGATGAGCCGGATGACGAGCCAGGCTATGCAATGGAGTTGGTCGGCGGGGATTGGGTTCGCCGCGAGCCTGTGCAAATCAGCGCCGCCCCGCTTTGGCGCGAGCTCGTGAGAGATTTGCAGGCCGGTGTGAGCAAGGCTCGGATTGCGGCGCGGTTCCATGCCGGAGTAGCAGCGGGTTTTGTGCGGGCGGCGGTGCTGGCGCGGACGGCTACTGGAGTGAATCGTGTGGCGCTTACTGGCGGTTGCATGCACAACCGGCGGTTGGCGCGGTTGCTGCGGGCGAAATTAGAGGCTGAGGGCTTTGAGGTCTTTCAGCATCGCCGCGTCAGTCCTGGCGATGGCGGGCTGAGCTATGGCCAGGTCGTAGTGGCTGCGGCGATGCTGAATGAGTCGAAGTTAGCTGGTGAGGTGGACTAACTGCTCGGCTTCCTCGCGCGGTCCAAGGATGGAGACGCGTGGAATGCGGCCGCGCACCATGGCCACCTCGTCGCAGCGTTGCAGACGAGGGCAGTTTTGGCAGTCCTTGAAGACCTTGTCAGGCAATTCGGCCTTGTCTTCGACAGAGCGGAAACCGTACTTGAAGAAGAAGTCTGGAATGCGGGTGAACAGGCAGACGGACTGAATGCCGTGTTCCTCGGCCTCCTCAAGGAGCGCGGTGAGAATGCGACCGCCCGCGCCTTTGCTTTTCGCGGCGGGCCTGACAACGATCGAGCGCACCTCGCAGAGATGCGGCCCGTAAAAGTGAAGCGCCCCGCAGCCCAAAAAGACGCCGCCATCGGACTCGGCGACAGTAAAGTCGCGGATGTTTTCGCAGATCTCTGCGAAAGGACGCCTGAGCAGCGTACCGTCCGTGGAGAGCGAGTTCACCAAGTCGTACACATTGGAGGCGTCCCGGATCAGCGCCTTACGCACCAGCATGAACGGCCTCCCGTCCAAGAGTGGCAATGCCTGCAATCCGTTCGGACGCGGCCGCGAGCGCCTCGCGAACACGCTCATGCGCGGTTCCACCGATTACATCATGGCAATCGAGTGTAGCCGTGAGCGTAACAGCGGCGAAAAAGTCCTCCTCGAACTCCTCGCCAAACTGGCGGAGTTCGTCGAGGGTGAGATCGCCCAACTCGACGCCTTTCTCGATGGCGAAGCGTACGGCATGGCCGATCTTCTCGTGCGCGGTGCGGAAGGGAATACCTTTGTGCACGAGATACGTGGCTGCGGCCATGGCATTCAAGTAGCCTGACTGCGCAGCCTCGTTCATGCGCTCGCGATTGAATTGAAGCGCAGCAGTGAATCGCGCCACGAGGGCGAGCATCTGTGGCACAAAGCTGACTGAAAAGGCCGGCTCCTGAGTCTCCTGCATGTCCTTATTGTAGGCCAAAGGCAGGCCTTTGAGTTGCAGCGTGACTGCTTCAGCCGCTCCATGGATGCGGCCCACCTTGGCGCGAATCAGCTCGGTAAGGTCGGGATTCTTCTTCTGGGGCATGGCGCTGGAGCCTGTCGAAAAGGCCTCTGGAAGCGTCACGAAGCCGAACTCCGCCGTAGCATAGAGCGTAATCTCCTCGGCAAAGCGGCTCAGATGCAGGCCAACGAAGGTGAGCGCTTGCAAGTATTCCAGAACGAAATCCCGATCGCTGGTGGCGTCAATGGAGTTGGCCGTGGGAGCAGTAAAACTCAGCTCGCGCGCGGAGATCGTGCGGTCGAGGGCGAGCGTTGCACCAGCTACCGCGCCCGAGCCGAGCGGGCAGTAGTTGAGCCGCGCCGCGCAGTCGCCGAGGCGCGCGGCATCGCGGAGAATCATCTCCACATAAGCCAGTAGCCAGTGCGCAACAAGCACAGGTTCGGCGCGCTGCATATGTGTATAGCTCGGCATCACCGCGTCGCCTGCGGCATGAGCCTGTTCGACCAAGGCATTGGCCCAGGCGACCAGCGACTGCGTCACGAGGCCGATCTGCTTGCGCACATAGAGGCGAAGATCGGTCGCGACCTGCTCGTTGCGGCTGCGGCCGGTGTGCAACTTGAGCCCCAACGAGCCGATGCGCTCAGCCAGCTTCATCTCTACAAAATGATGAATGTCCTCGGCCGTCGGATCATCACGCACCAGAGCCTTGCCCGCCTCCGATGCGTACTCTGCGCTGATCGCGTCAAGCGCCGCGCGGAGCTCCGCTCCTTCACTTTCAGTGAGAATCTTGGCGGCGATTAGCGCAGACGCATGCGCCTTGCTGGCGGCAATTTCTTCGTCGAGAAGCCGCCAGTCAAAGACAATCGAACGCTGCCAGGATTCGAACTCCGTATCCAGCGGCTCACGAAAACGGCCGGACCACATCTTCACGGGTTGTTGTTGGTTCGACATGGATTCAGGCATATCTCACGTTATTTCTTTTCCTTTGCGCTGCTCAGCAGGGGCATTTCGTTGCCTGTGCTGAGGGTGAGCAGGCCGGTTGCGGCGTACGTCAGCAGCTTATCGCGGGTGTCGGTGATGTCGAGATTGCGCATGGTGAGCTGGCCGATGCGGTCGCGCGGAGAGAAGGTAGATTCGGTCTTCTCCATGCTCAGGCGCTCGGGATGGAAGGTTAGGTTTGGCGACTCGGTGTTGAGAATCGAGTAGTCGTTGCCGCGGCGTAGCTCCAGTGTGACCTCGCCAGTGAGGGGTTTGGCGACCCAGCGCTGGGCGGATTCACGGAGCATGACGGCCTGGGAGTCAAACCAGCGGCCCTGGTAGAGCAGGCGGCCGAGCTTGCGGCCATTGTCGCGGTACTGCTCGATGGTGTCCTCGTTATGAATGCCGGTGACAAGGCGCTCGTAGGCGATGTAGAGCAGGGCGAGACCTGGCGCCTCGTAGATGCCGCGGCTCTTGGCCTCGATGATCCTATTCTCAATCTGATCGCTCATGCCGAGGCCGTGCCGCCCGCCGATGCGATTGGCTTCGAGAAGCAGTTCGACGGGGTCGCTGAACTCGCGCCCGTTGAGGGCGACGGGAAAGCCCTCTTCAAAGCGGACGGCGACCTCTTCCGGTTTGACGTCGACATTGTCGCGCCAGAAGGCCACGCCCATGAGGGGAACGACGATCTTGATGGAGGACGAGAGATACTCGAGGTCCTTTGCTTCGTGGGTTGCGCCGAGCAGGTTGGAGTCGGTGGAGTATGCCTTCTCGGAGGACATCTTGTAGGCGAAGCCGTGACTCAGCATATACGCGGACATTTCGGCGCGGCCGCCGAGTTCGTCAATGAAAGCGGCGTCAAGCCAGGGTTTATAGATCTTGAGATCGGGATTGACGAGCAGGCCGTAACGGTAGAAGCGCTCGATGTCATTGCCTTTGTATGTGGAGCCGTCACCCCAGATGTGGACGTCATCCTCCTTCATCGCGGCCACCAGCATGGTGCCGGTCACGGCGCGGCCGATGGGAGTTGTATTGAAGTAGGGAACGCCAGCGGTGGTGATGTGGTAGGCGCCGGCCTGCAGTGCGGCGATTCCCTCGCGCACCAGCGGGCCTCGGCAGTCTATGAGGCGGGCCTGTTCGGCGCCATACTCGAGGGCCGAGCGCGGGATGGCGTCGTAGTCTGTTTCGTCGGGCTGGCCCAGGTTCGCCGTGTAAGCGTAGGGGATGGCGCCCTTCTGCTTCATCCAGTGCAGGGCGGCGGAGGTGTCAAGCCCGCCGGAGAAGGCAATGCCCACTTTCTGGCCGATGGGCAGGGATTCGAGAATTACGGACATTTTTGAAAACCTCAGAGAACATCTAGCTTCAGGCTAGAGGCGAATGACTACGAATAAATGATGGCGGTGTCGATGCCTCCCGAGTAACAGCCAAAATTGTTCGGGTTTGCCGCCAACTGAAAACTGTTAGCTGTTCGCTGTTTGCTGAAAACTCGCCACATTTTCCAGGCCGCCAAGCAGCAACAGCAGCAGTGCTTTCTGCGCGTGCATGCGGTTCTCGGCTTGATCGAAGACGATCGATTGCGCGCTGTCGATGACCGCGTCAGTGACTTCTTCGTTGCGGCGAGCCGGCAGGCAGTGCATAAAGACGGCGTCGGGCAAAGCCTTCTGCATCAATGCCTCATTTACCTGGAATGGCCGGAAAATTGGAGCGCGCTTGGTGGATTCATGCTCAAAGCCCATGCTGACGCATACATCCGTATAGACAGCGTTCGCGCCCTCGACGGCGGCCTGCGGGTCCTGCAACAGGCGAAGCTCGCAGCCGTTCTTCTCGGCGATCTCCCGGGCAATCGTCACGATCTCGATGTCCGGCGAGTAGCCGCGCGGCGTGGCCACGGTCACGTTCGCACCCAGTTGCGCGCCGGTCAACATAAGCGAGTGGCAAACATTGTTGCCATCGCCGACGTATGTGAAATTCAGGCCGGCAACTGTGCCGAAGTGCTCTTCCAGCGTCATGAAATCGGCCAGCGCCTGGCAGGGATGCTCGAAGTCTGAGAGAGCGTTGATGATCGGAACACGTGCGTTGGCGGCCATCTCGGTGATGGTGTCGTGCGCATAGGTGCGCAGCACGATCACATCGACCCAGCGCTCGACGTTGCGAGCTACGTCTGCAATGGACTCACGCTCACCGAGCGGGGAATTGGTCTGATCGACGAAAATGGCGTTTCCGCCCATCGTGTTGATGCCGGTCTCGAAAGCCAGACGCGTGCGCAAGCTGGCCTTCTCAAACATCAGCACCATCTGCTTGGCGTCCAGCGCGTGGCGATACAACGCTGGATTGTGTTTCACGTCGTGGCCCAGCTTGAGAATTGCGCGCACTTCGGCGCTCGACAGATCGGCGATCGAACACATATCCTCGCCGTTCATCCGCTCCTTGGCGGCGAGAATGTCGGGGTCTTTCTCGACGCATACTATGGGTTCATTATGTTCCTTGGGTGCAATGCTAACCACGGTTTTGTCCTCCTGCTTCCTGTGCGCCACACAAGGCGGCTTGCTCGGTAAAGATTTCGTCCAGCGCCTGGATGGCGGTGTCCACGTGCGTGCGCTTCAGAATAAACGGCGGCAGGAAGCGCAGAACCGTGTCGCTGGTGCAGTTGATGAGAAAGTGCCGCTTGAGCATCTCGGCGACAACCAGTTTGGCCAATTCGGCGGAATCCAGCTCGGCCGCAACCATGAGGCCCTTGCCGCGCACATCGACGATGGCGCTGTGACGCTTGGCTAGCGCGTTGAGCTTCTCCTGAAAGTAACCGCCCACCTCAGTTGCGTTGGCCAGCAGATTGTCATTTTCAATCGTGTCGATGACCGTGCAGGCGACGGCACAGGCCAAAGGTCCGCCACCAAAGGTGGTGCCGTGCATCCCGGCATGAAAGGCGCGCGAAACTTCTTCCGTGCAAAGCGTCGCGCCCATGGGAAGACCGCCGGCCAGCGGCTTGGCCAGCGTTGTGATGTCGGGTTGGATGCCGTAGTGCTGGTAGGCGCACCATTTGCCCGTCCGGCCCATGCCGCATTGAATCTCATCGGCGATCAACAAAGCTCCCGTCGAAGAGGCCAGCTCGCGCGCCGCGTCCAGGAACTCCTGCGTAAGCGGACGCACACCGCCTTCGCCCTGAATGGCTTCGACAAGGATGGCGCAAACCTCATTCGAGAACTTGCCGCGTAGATCGGCGACATCGTTGAACTTTACAAACTCGACGCCGGGCACGACCGGTGCGAAAGGCTCGCGATACTTGGCCTTGTGGGTAGTCGAAACGGCGCCGTATGTGCGGCCGTGAAAGCTCTGTTCGAGGGCGAGAAACTTTGTGCCGATCTGTTTGCCTTCCTCGCGCATCAGGCCCGCATGTGCGCGCGCCAGCTTCATTGCGCATTCCCAGGCCTCCGTGCCTGAGTTGCAGAAGAAAACGCGGTCCAGACCGGTGAGCTCGGTCAGGCGCAACGCCAGCGCAGCCTGTCCCTCGTGGAAGTAGAGATTCGAGGTGTGAATAAGCGCGCGGCTCTGCTTGGCGATGGCCGCCTCAATCACGGAATTGCCGTAGCCGAGCGCATTGACGCCGATGCCGCTGAGCAGGTCGAGGTAACGTCCGCCCCGCTCGTCGATGATATACACGCCATCGCCCCGCTCAAAGAGAATAGGGTTGCGGTCGTAAGTGGGAAGCAGCAGCCGGGCTTCGGCGGCTTGGATTTCTTCTAATTTCGTCAATTCCATTTCTCCTGATCCGTATGTCCTGCGGACCGCTAGGCCACCATCACTTCGGTGCCGTGTGCTATGCGGGAACTGCACAGGTCGGGAAGCGATCCTGCAGCTTCGGCGGGTAGAATTCTTACGCGCTTCACTCCGTTCAACAGAGCTTCGCGGCAAGCGCCGAGCTTGGGTAACATGCCGCCAGAGATGACGGCGCTCTTAGCCATCTCGGCGATCTGATCGATGGAGAGCCATCGCATCACTTCGCCGTTCGCGCCCTTGACGCCCGGCACGTCGGTAAGAAAGACCAGCGCATCGGCATGACAAGCAATGGCGCAGGCCGCTGCCATCTCATCGGCGTTGACATTGTAATATTCGCCGTCGAATCCAAGAGCCATCGACGAGAATACCGGCACGCCGTTCAACTGCCAGATAGCGTCGAGCCAGCGAGGATCGCTCGAAACGATTTCGCCTACGTAGCCAAGGTCGGGATCGGTGCGCTTCTTGCGGGCGCGGAAGGTTAGTCCATCGCCGCCTGATAGGCCGATCGCCGGGATACCCAGCGCGCCGAGGCTTGCCACGAGGCCCTTGTTCACTTTTCCGGCCAGAACCATCAGCGCAACATCGCGGGTTTCGGCGTCGGTGACGCGCAGCCCGTTGATGAACTCGCTTTTCTTGCCGAGTGCCTTGAGCATGCTCGTCAATTGCGCGCCCCCGCCGTGGACCACTGCCACTTGATGGCCGTCGCGCACTAGTTCGGCAATGGCGCGCATGGATCCATCGAGCAGCGAGGGAGTTTGAAGGCCGGCTCCTCCCAGTTTGACGACATACTTCATTCCAGTCCCTCCGCGGCGAGTTTCATTCAAGACCTTCCGATTCGGGCCAGCCGAGCATGATGTTCATGTTTTGTATGGCTTGACCGGAGGCACCTTTCAAAAGGTTATCGAGGCAACTGACAACCACTGCGCGGCGGCCGTCGGCGGCAAGCTGGAAACCGATGTCCGCGTAGTTGGTGCGGACTGAGTACTGAATCTGCGGCAGTTCCTTGTCGTAGAGCCGGACCATGGTGCTGCCGGCGAAGAACTCGTGGTAAATCTTTGCGATGCTTCCACGGGTCTGCGACTCGTGGAAGCGAACGTAGTGCGTGGAAAGAATGCCGCGTGGAATCGGCAGCAGGTGCGGCGTAAAAGTGATCTCGTTGGCATCCAGGCCGATCTGCTCCAGTAACTCGCCGGTGTGGCGATGCGTAAAGGCGCCGTAGGCGGACAGATTGTCGGCCACATTCATAAAGTGCGTCTTGGCAGTGGGCGCTTTGCCCGCGCCGCTCACGCCGCTCTTGGCATCGGCAACGATTCCGTGACTCAAATCAACCACTCCTGCGGCCACCAGCGGCTTCAGTGCGAGAATGATTGAAGTTGCGTAACAGCCGGGATTGGCGATCAGGCGCGCTCCGGCAATCTGGGCGCGGTGCAACTCCGGCATGCCGTAGACAGCCTGCGACTGAGTTGCCGCGGCCAGCTCGGCGTTACCATCCTGGAAGGCATAGACGGCGCGGTTGGCCGCTTCAGTTAGCCTCCATGCGCCGCTCAAGTCGATGACGCGCAGGCCGCGCGCCAGCGCCTCCGGCACCCACTCCCGTGACTGCTCATGTGGCGTGGCGAGGAAAAGAACATCAACGCCCCGGCTGGCCAGCAGTTCCCAGGAAAACGGCTCCTGCTTCAGCGCGCCGCTGCCCTCACTATCAACCAGCTGCGGATGGATCTCGCCCAGAGGCATGCCACCGCGCGCCGCGTCTATCTCATTCACGCGGCCTGCGAACACTGGGGGCTTGCCTTTGAGGCGGGGATGCCGCAGCAACAGGCGAGCCAATTCCTCGCCCGCGTATCCCGTGACTCCCACCACTGCGGTTTGCACTGTATCGATCATGATTCCAGTATCTTCCTCAACCGTAATTCAACTTCACCAGCCCGGCGAACGTCGGGGCAAATCACCAGCACCGTATCGTCGCCGGCGAGTGTGCCCACAACCTCGCTCCAACCTTCGTGATCCAGGGCCGCTCCCAACGGCTGGGCCCCTCCTGTCACCGTGGTCACCACCACCTGGTTCATCGCCTGCTGCACTTGGAGCCCAAAGCCTTCCATCATCTCGGCCAGCGTGGGTGGGGAATTGTCCTCAACCGTAGCGCCAGAACCCGCGCCCTCTGATAAGGAATAGCCCTTGGGGCCTTTGGAGAGGCCCAACTCGTGAATGTCTCGCGAGAGCGTGGCTTGGGTCACACGAAAACCGCGGCGGTGCAGCTTACGCCGCAGTTCGTCCTGGTTGCCCACTTGCGAATGGGCAACCAGTTCACGGATCGCGTTGTGCCTTAGAGACTTCATCAACCGTTCCCGCGTAGTGCAAAAGTGTGATTTTGAGGGGGCGTACTGCCGCTTGCATAAATATACAACACTCGCGCATAAGTATGCAAGACTGGAATCCGGCTTGGCGAGAACAGACAATTGAGCAAGACGCATGTCGGAAATAGATTTTGCCGATGCAGAAATCTCCTGCGCGGAGGGTATACTGCTTTGGATCAAGATTTCATATACGGAGAGACGATGAAAGTGCTTTCGTGTGTGCGTGGGTCCGTGCGGTCTTGGCGGCTTCTTGTGACTTTCATCAGCGCGATGTTTCTTGGATCGCTTTCAGCCGCGGCGCTGCCCGAACCGGGAACGCCCGCCCCGCCGTTGCATTTTACGCAACTGCTGCAAGCGCCGCCGGGAGCAAAAGCGGATTGGAACGCCCTGCGCGGCAAAGTGGTGGTGCTTGAGTTCTGGGAGACGCATTGCGCACCCTGTATCGAAGAAATCCCACACCTGAGCAAACTCATCAACGAACTCGATCCGGCCAAATTCCAGTTCATCTCAGTCGATGGTCTTCCCTCAGAAGATGAGGAAGTTGTGCAGAAGTCTCTGACCAAAAGAAAGATGCTGGGATGGGTGGGAGTGGACACAACCGGCAGCGTCTTTGCTTCGTACGGCGTAAGGGTCTTTCCGACGACCATCATTGTGGATGGGCAGGGCCGAGTTGTTGCTGTTACTCGTCCGGAGATTCTTACGGCTGCCGATTTACGGGCCGTGGCGGATGGCAAAACTGTCAAGTTTGCGCAGTTGCCAGATATGAGTGCGTTGATGAAGTCGGCATCGTCTGCATCTGACGCCAAACCTCTCATTGAGTTTTCTCTCATCAAAGCGCCGCTGGATGCCCCTTTCGGGATGTCTTACGGCGGTTGCCGGATCGATATCAATGGAATGAAAGCGAAGGCGCTTATTTCATTTGCTTACCAGGACCTGCCTAAAGACAGATTTCTCCCGACATGTGTCTTTCCCGAAGGACTCTACAATCTGCACACGGCTTGTAAGAATGGCGAGGATAACGACAACCTGATTCCACCCTTCCTTCAGATTGCCATTGCCTACGGTTTGAATCTGCGGATTGAATCGAAGACCGTAGCTCAAAAGGCCTATGTGCTGAAAGCGACAGAGGCGAGCAAGAAGCTCTTGACGCCAACTGCCTCCACTGGCGGAAGCATGTGGATGTTTTCCAATGGAAAGCTCACGCTTAAGAACAGGTCCATCGACAATCTCGCAAATTCTCTGGAAGGTGGGCTTGAGGTTCCAATCGTCAACGAGACCGGCATCGAAGGCAAATTCGACGTGGAGCTGGAGTTTCCCGAAAAGGATGTGGAAGCCGCCAAGGCCGCGCTGCTCAAGACGCTGGGATTGGAACTGATTGAGGCGGAGAGGCCGATCCAGATGCTCGAAGTGAGTCCACGGGCAGAGACGAAGAAGGCAGAGGAAGCCAAGCCGCAAGAACCTCCCAAAAAATGAGGGTTGCGCGGCGAAGCAGGAGGGGATTTTACGCGGCAAGAAGATTGAGCGCGCCGGAAACCCCTCCGCGCTGATACACTCTCGAAAGTATCGATTGAGGAATCCCCGCCCGCCGATCCGACCCAAAATGATACAGATGACTCCGCTCTCCACTCTCAATGACCTGTTTCGCCGCGTAGCCGCTGCAGCCAACCCACGAGCAGTGCTCTGGCAGGACGAGTTCGGACAATGGCAACCCATTTCCTCCGACCAGATCTACCAGCGAGTGCGTGCGCTTGCCGAGGCTTTTCTTCGATGGGGCGTGCAAAAGGGTGATCGTGTCGCTATTATCAGCGGGAATCGCTGGGAGTGGGCTGTCACCGATTTCGCTACGCTCGCCATCGGCGCCGTGGATGTTCCCATCTATTCAACGCTGACCGGCGAGCAAATTGCCGTGCTGCTTCAGGATGCCGGCTGCCGGATCGCCGTCGTTTCCACCAGGCAGCAGTTCGACAAGCTGAACGCCGTCCTAAGCAAAACACAGCTCGAACGGGTGCTTATCATGGATTCGGTTGCGCCGCCTGAGGGCGCCATCGCCTTCAGCGACGTGCTGGCCGGGGCCGATGAATGCGGCGCCGAACGCGATCAGGTCTTCGACGCGCTGATGCGTTCCGTTGAGCCCAAGGACCCCGCCACTCTGATTTACACCTCCGGAACCACCGGCGAACCCAAGGGCGTAGTGCTGACGCACGGCAATATCGCCGCTAATCAGAACGTTGCCCCCGCGGATTTTACCCTCGGCCCCACGGATGCTTTGATCTCGTTCCTGCCTCTCTCGCATGTAACGGCTCGCGCGCTGGACTATGTGATGTATTACTACGGCGTGCAAATAGCCTATTGCTCGAAGTTCGACAAGCTGGCTGAGGTCATGCTCCAGATTCGACCTACGGTTTTTGTGGGTGTGCCGCGGGTCTTCGAGAAGATTCGTGAGGAAGTGGAGCGACAGGTGGGACTTTTACCCGTCGCGAAACGATTGCTGGCGTGGGCCGTCAAAGTGGGCGCCAGATACTCGGAAACGGTCTACAGTGGCCGCAAGCCTTCTTCGCCGTTCTGGAAGCTGGCAGATAAGCTGGCATATTCCAAAGTGCGCGAGGCCTTCGGGGGCCGGGTGAGGATATTTGTCAGTGGTGGCGCGCCCTTGGGCATCGACACTGCGAAATGGTTTGCTTCGATGGGGATTGCCCTCTGGGAGGGCTATGGGCTGACCGAGACCTCACCGATCATCGCTCTCAATACTCCCCTTCGTCAGCGCATGGGCGCTGCGGGCATGCCTATGCCCAATCTTGACCTGAAGCTGGCCGAAGACGGGGAGTTGTTGGTACGTGGACCGTCGGTCTTTACCGGCTACTGGAACCAACCAGCAGTAACCGCCGAGGCCTTCGACCATGAGGGCTGGTTCCGTACCGGCGATATCGGGCATTTTGATGCTGATGGGTTTCTTTTCATCACCGACCGCAAGAAGGAACTTCTGAAAACCTCAGGCGGCAAGCTGGTTGCGCCTCAACCGATTGAAAACAAGCTCACGGTCAGTCCCTTTGTTGCCCACGCAGCGCTGGTAGGCGACCGGCACAAGTTTATCTCTGTACTACTTTCGCCCAACTTTGCCGCGCTGGAGACGTGGGCTCGGCAGCAAGGCATCAGCGCTAACTCCCGCACCGATCTGGTGGCCGACAGCCGCGTGATTGCGCTCTACGCGGAAATCGTTCGGCAGGTGAATGCCAGCCTGGCAAACTTCGAGACACTGAAGCGGTTCTGTGTGGTGAGCGACGAGTGGTCGGAGGACTCCGGTGAGTTGACTCCCTCACTGAAACTCAAGCGGCGCGTGATTACGAGCCGCTATGCGGCCCGGATCGACGCACTTTATGAGGACGAAGCAACCGCGCACGGCGGATAGGGAAGGCCAGGCCCCGGCCCAGTCCCTTGCGATAGACGGTGCGCTTGTCCCACAGGCGTCCGAGGGCGCGGAAAAACGGCGCCCCCCCGGCTCCTACGGCCAGCAGGGCGCCGAAAAAGATGATCGCATCGATATTTAGGCGCCCCGAATCCGACCAATAAGCATCCGGCTCCAGGTCCAGCCAAATCGAAAATTCGTCCAGGGTCAGTGCCGCGCCCACACCGAAGCCGACCGACATCAACCGGCTGAAGAAGATTGAAAGCGGCGAGTGAGACCGTCCCAGATCCAGCAGCCAGCCGTAGCCCACCAGCAGTAGGATAAGAATTCCCCAGACCAGGTGGTGGATGTGCGTTCCGTGGATCATTACCCACTGAAAATGCCCCTCATGATTCACGATTCGGTGAACCAGAATCCGGACCCCCACAAACGTGAGCAGAAAAGAGACTGAGGCAATGAACATGCGCCTCCGCGGACGGTCGGGAATAGTGGCGCGGACCAGGAATCCCAATCGGGTCAGCTGCAGGAGAACCAGCAAAACAGCAACGACCAGGGCCGCGAAGGCCAGCAGCAAAAGCGCACCAGTTCCAAGCATCTCTTTATTGAAACATTCTGCGGTCTTCCGAACAAGCGAATATGAAGCGGTTAGGCGTGAGCAAGGTCACGAGTCGCGCTTAAATCGGTGGCGTAAAATGTAAAAACGTCAAGGCGGCGATTTTGGCCGTTCTGAACGTACAGTTCAAGGACAAGTTCCCGGCGCGGCACTAGTGGCCGTGACTTCGATCAGGAGATTTTACGATGCGAGTTGCTTTGTTGACCGGTGGCGGCGACTGCCCCGGATTGAATGCGGTGATCTACGCGGCTGTGCGCAAGGGCATCAATCACTATGGCGATGAGTTTATTGGCTTTCTCAACGGCTGGCGTGGCGTGCTGGATAACGATTTTATTCCTCTGACCTTGGAGAAGGTCGACGGTATTCAACTGACCGGCGGCACGATTCTGCACTCTTCGCGCACTAACGTGAAGAAGGTTCCCGGCGGCCTCGACAAGGTTCAGGAGGTTTTCAAGGCCAACAAAATCGACGCGTTGATTGCCCTCGGCGGCGACGACACGCAGTCGGTGACCTTGTACCTGAGCGAAAATGGCCTGCCCAGCGTGGGCGTCCCAAAGACGATCGACAACGATCTCAACGGCACCGACACCACATTTGGCTTCGATACCGCCGTTTCCATTGCCACTGAGGCTGTGGATCGCATTCGCACCACCGCCGATTCGCACAATCGCGTGATTGTGGTCGAGGTAATGGGGCGCGATGCTGGCTGGATTGCTTATGCTTCGGGCGTGGCTGGCGGCGCGGACGCAATTCTGGTTCCCGAAAAAGATATCGACATCGACCATGTCTGCGCGCTGCTCAAATACAACTACGATCACGGCAAGCACTACGGCATCGTCGTGGCCTCCGAGGGTGCTCGCTTGCCCGAAGTTGGCCAGGTGGTCAACGCCAACGCCAAGCTGGACTCCTTTGGTCATGCGCGCCTGTCCGGCATCGGCGAGGCGCTTGCGAACCTGATCGAAGAGAAAACCGGTTACGAAACCCGCTCCGTGAACCTGGGCCACACCCAGCGCGGCGGCGTTCCCACGGCTTATGACCGCCTGCTTGGTCAGCGTTATGGCCTGCACGCCATCGATATGGTCCACGATCAGAAGTGGGGCCGCATTGCCGTACTCAAGGGCCTCGACATCACTGACATCACCATCAAGGAAGCCATCGCTACAAACCGTCGCCTCGATCAGCGTTTCTTTGACGTGATCACAGACCTGGAAGTGAAAATATAGTTCTGTTGCTACGGAATATGCGGCAGAAGGCCATCCTCTTCAGAGGATGGCCTTTTACTTTCTGCCTGTCGTAAAGTTGAACTGTGTTGTATCGCTCCTACACGCCGCAAGACTTTGATGTGCTTTACGCCCTCGAAGAAGTGTGCTTTGAGGCGCCCTTTCGCTTTAGCCGCCGTGTCATGCGATCGCTGCTCCAGCATCCCAATACAGATGCATGGATTGCTGAAGAGGATGGGCATATGGCCGGCTTTGCGATTGTAGAGTGGACCAAACGGAAGAGCGGAGTCTTTAGCGATGGGTCTTCGTCACTGGGCGCCGAGAGCAGAGTCACGGCTTACATCCAAACCATCGAGGTTGCCCCGGAGGCGCGTGGACGGGGCGTTGGCGGCGAACTGCTCGGCCACATCGAAGGGTCTGCACACGCGGCGGGAGCTGGCCTGATCTGGCTGCACGTGGAGGCTGAAAACGCGCGCGCTACCAGGCTTTACGAGGCTCAAGGCTATTGCTGCAAGGATAGGCACGAAAATTACTATCCCCTGGGCAAGGCGGCGCTTGTTTATGTGAAGCCGCTGGATTCCGCAGCAGGGAACTGACAAGGAGTGAAGGGGGGCAGAGCCTGCTGGTTCCGCCCCCTTCGCTTCAGTTGGTGCTGGTTCCCCAGATGATGCCACGGCCGCCGCCGGCAATGTAGACGGTGCCGAAGGTGCGCATATCGCCGGTGACGCCTCCGATTCCGCCGCCCCACTGGTGGGCGCTGTCGTTGATCTGCGTCCACGAAGCTCCGCCGTCAGTGGAACGGAAGAGGTTTTGGGCGGTGATCGTCCCATACAGGTAGAGGGTCAGGAAGTTCGATCCAGGAGCAGCTTTGCCAAATCCCAGGTATTTTGCCGAGGATACGCCCGAAATGGCCGTCAGAGTTGGCGAAGTGGTGCTGCCAGTGTTGTTATAAAGTCCGCTCGTGGAGGCCAGCCACAGGTCTCCCTGTGTGTCCGGAAGGATGACCAGCGTGCCGGTGTAGGGCATGCCAGATTGTTCCGTCGTCCAGGTTTGGCCGCCATTGGTGCTCATGTAGAGCGTGCCGTTGGCAAAGCCGTAATAGACGCCTGCCTTGACTCGGTCGCTGACAACCTGGGCCTGGGCGGGAATGCCGGTAGAGGCTGTCCAGCTTGCGCCGCTGTTAGCGGAGTACCAGACAGACGATGTGTCTGCAGTAGCCCACACCATAGAGGATCCGTCGGGCGCAATGGCGAAGGTGCCGCCGCCCTTGACGGTTCCGCTGGGATTGGCAGCGAAAGCGGTCCAGGTCATGCCGCCGTCCGAAGAAAGAACACCGAGCGGAGAGTTGCTATCGGTGACGCGAACAACGGTAGTGGGGGTATTCTGCTCGAAGTCCATGCACGAGGGTTGGTAGCTCGGATTCTTGTAGAATCCCTGCGCCGGAGACTTGGTCAGGTCGGTATGGGCAAAACCATAGGTATCGCCCATGGAACTGAGCAGAATCGTGTTGCCTGATGGAGGCGCCAGGACGAAGGAGAGGGCGTTTTCTTCCACGCCATTGGCTCCAACGGTCCAAGCGACGCTCTGACTGGAATCGGCAGCGGTAAGATTCTCTGTTGCCCAGATGGTTGCGCCGGTGCCGTACATTGCATGGTCGGAGTTGAACGGGTCAATGACGATGCTGCCTACCCAGTTGCCGCTGCCCACGTTGGAAACAGCCGCAGACCAGTCCGCAGCCTTCCCGTCCCAGCCCCAGCTTGCCAGGTAGGGCGAGAGGCTGGCGTCGTGCGTCCCGCCGCTGGCCGAAACATCGGTCCAGGTCGCGCCATCGTCGGTTGAGCGGTAGATAGTGTCTCCCGGCCACCAATCGTCAATACTTGCCAGCAGCAGAACGCCCGCGTGATTAGGATCAGCCGCAATGCCGCCGTAACCGGCGTCGGCGGTGTAGCTGCCGTTCTGATTTGGAGGAATCGTGATCTGCTTCCAGGTTCCCGCCGTCCAACTGGAGCCTGGAGTGAACTCCCAGAGCTGGCTGGCCGAAATGCCGTTGGGGCCGGTTCCGTCGGCATAGAGCACATAAAGGTTGCCGTTGGGGCCCAGAATCGCATGAAGCGGCGCCATCGGGTCCGATGCCGTAGCAAACGATGGCTGTCCACTAACCGCGGTGAAGGTGCTGGTCGCCGTTCCTGGATTGGTGCTCACATAGAGTCCCACCGGATCTGTTCCGGCTCCGGTTCCCGCCATGGCGACGTAGACTGCCTTGGTGCTCCCGCCGACCGAAACAGGTATGACCGAGACGATCCCGTTGCCATTGGCTGTTGAAGTCACCGATAAGCCGGTCACCTGATTCCATGTGGAGCCGTGGTCAGTCGAGATCTGCAATCCCGCCAGCCGCGTGCCGAAGTAAACAGTGGCCGGAGTGTTGGGATCGACGGCAATCCGCTCGCCGCTGTTGCGCCCGTTGTCGTTCGATCCGTTTTTGAAGTTCAGCGGAACGGTGGTGAAGGTGGCGCCCTGGTCGTCGGAAACCATCATTGCCCCGTTCCCATCCCAGCTTTCTGCTGCATATTCGCCGACCGCGATATAGAGACGGTTGGGATCCGTTGGGTCGAGGCCAATGGCCTCTGCGCCACCGTACCACCAGGTAGAAGGACTGATCCAGTCGAAGAGTGGCACCCATTGGGTGTCGTTCGGTCCCAAGCGGTAGGCGCCGCCCATGTCAGTCCGCGCATACATCAAGCCCTGTTTAGTGGGATGAAAGTAAAGCCCCGGAACATAGCCGCCGGCTACAATCTTCACGTTGGACCACGCATAGGAAGGCGCGGCAGCCGCAGTCACAGTCAGCGTCACGCTTGCGGTCGCGGTGCTGTAGTCGGCGGTGTCGGTCGGCGTGAAGGTAACAGAAAGCGTAACCGTTCCTGGTGTGGACTCGACAGTTCCCGCCGCCGGCGAATAGACGAAGGTGCCGGCGACATTGGCCGTGGCGTCAAGCTGTGTGGATGTGAGCGCAGTTCCGGCGGCAATCGAAGCGGGCGTCGCCCAGGTAATAGTGGGCGTGGTCTTGGCAACCGCCGTCACAGTCAGCGTCACGCTTGCGGTCGTGGTGTTGTAGTCGGTGGTGTCGGTTGGCGTAAAGGTGACGGAAAGCGTAATGTTTCCTGCCGTGGATTCGACCGTTCCCACTGCCGGCGAATAGACGAAGGTGCCGGCGACATTGGCGGTGGCGTCGAGCTGTGTTGCGCTGAGCGCGGTTCCGGCTACTATCGACGCGGGCGTTGCCCAGGTAATGATCGGTGTCGTCTTGGTCGTAACCGTGGAGGTTGAACCGCCGCCGCCGCACCCAGTCTGCAAACTGACAAGGAAAAGCGAAGCAGCAATGGCCACAGGCCAAATAAATGATTGCATTTTCATCGTGTGACTCCAGGCATCTCTCACGCCTCAGAAAGTTTTTCCAGCCTATTCAAGGCCGCTTCATTGTCGCACATCGTGAAAACGCTTTCAAGAGAAGCGTTTCTGCCGCAGAACTGCGGTTGGCCGGCTGCAAGTACCAAAGACAATTGGCAGGCAAGTGCAAAAGAGTGCGCTTCATGCGCGCTGCTATACAGCGCAGGTGGAGGTTGAGACATTCAGAATGCTGCCAGCCTCATCTCAAAGATGTATTGATTGAGGTCTGTTCGTGAACAAAGGTTCTTTTGCCCTCAAAAGAGGATCATTAAATACTTTCAACATTCAAACGTCCGTAACATTGGCCGTGCACACTCATAGATAGCAGGTAATCTGCAAGGGAGATTTCCGTGAAGAAGACGTTGATTGCCGTTGGTTTGTTGGTTGCGGCCTTGAGTTCCGCTCAGGCCCAGAAATTGACCGGAGCGGGGGCAACCTTCCCCTATCCGATTTATTCCAAATGGTTTAGTGAATACAGCGCCTCGCATCCAGGTGTCCAGATCAACTACCAGTCCATCGGTTCTGGTGGTGGCATCCGCCAGATGACGGCTGGTCTGGTGGACTTTGGCGCTACCGACGCTCCGGCAACCGATGAGCAACTGGCTCCTTCAAAGACAAAGCTGATTCACCTTCCCACCGTTTTGGGCGCAGTTGTGCCCGTCTTCAATGTGCCCGGCATCAACGACATCAAGTTCAGCCCGGATGTACTGGCAGACATCTACCTCAACAAGATTACCTACTGGAACGATGCGCGCATTGCAAAAGACAATCCCGGCGTCAACCTGCCTAAAATCAAGATCATTGTCGTCCACCGCGCCGACGGCAGCGGCACGACCTACATCTTTACCGATTACTTGAGTAAGGTCAGCAAGGAATGGGCCAGCGGGCCGGGACGCGGCGCTTCACCGAGTTGGCCGACCGGCGTGGCTGGCAAGGGCAATGAGGGAGTGGCCGGCTACGTGCGCCAGTTCTCAGGGGCACTCGGCTACGTCGAACTGATTTATGCCCTCCAGAACAAGATCAGCTACGGCGAAGTGAAGAACTCCTCTGGCAACTTCATCAAGGCCTCTATCCCTGGTGTCACCGCAGCCGCTGCCAGCCTCAAGCAGATGCCTGCCGACTACCGCGTCTCCATTACCGACGCGCCCGGCAAGGACGCCTACCCCATCTCCAGCTTCACCTGGATGCTGGTGCCGCTCAGGTCTGCCGACCCAGCTAAGGGCAAGGTAATCAAGGACCTGCTGAGCTGGATCGTCAAATCAGGCGAGGACGAAGTCTCCGCCCTCTCCTATGCGCCACTGCCCAAAAATGTAGTGGAAAAGGAACTCAAGACCATCTATTCGCTGCAATAGCAACCTTGGGGATGGTCCGGCATTCTCGCCGTACCATCCCCATGTTTACCTCAGCGCCGTAATAGAACTGTTCTCAATTCGTACAAATATGTATAGCAAAGATTAAAGTCCACCGACCCATAGGCCGATAATGTTGGCAGGGTGAGTCCTCGGCGGGGAGCAGACGAAGATGGAGATCAGTCCGGTAGACGCCGTTCGCATGATACCGATGGTCAGGTCCAGAATTACTGATCTCGGGCTGACGGACGTGTACGATATCGAGCGTTCGTCCAGAGTCGGAGATGAAACCTACTCGCCCAGCGGACAAAAAGCGGCAACCGGTGCTGAAAACGACGAAAACGCACAGGACGGCGAGGACACGTACGACGACTCAGAGGAAGCCGCCGAGGCTGAGCCCAAACTCCCTCCCGTGGCATATGGCCAAATCGATTACGTTGCCTGAACCGGGAGCGTGGGCCAAACGAACGCGCAGGTTTCTGACGCCGCGTGAGCCGCAAACCGGTTGTACACTGAGCCTGTGATGCGTCGATTCCTCGCTCCATTCATACTTGCAATAGTTGTCCTGGCCGGGTGCCACTCCGGCCAGAACACGCCCTCGCAGCCAGCCTCCAGCAAGAATTTCAAGGTTTACCATCTGCGCGGCAAAGTGATTTCAGCCGATACTGCCAAAGGCGAAGTGACGCTGGACTCTGAATCCATTCCGGGCTTCATGGAGGCAATGACCATGCCATACAAACTGAAGGATGCGAGCCTTCTGAGCCAGATGCATCCGGGCGACGCGATTACCGCCGACTTGTTGGTTTCTTCCGACCCGAACGCGGATGATCTCCTGGATCACATCGTGGTGGTGGCGCAGGCCAAGCCCCATTAGAGTCAGAAAATATCGCACAGTTTAGCAAACGAATCGAGTTCGATTAACTGCTGGCCTGGGGGCGCGGTATCAATCGATGCGTGCTCCAGTATCCAGGTGTCATTGTTGAAGAGAAAGATGGCGTTGAGCCCGGCGGCAAGAGCGGGGTTAATGTCGCTCTTTGGGCTATTGCCGATCATCCAACTGCTGTCCGGCGACAGGCCGTGGCTCTGGAGAACCTTGCGGTAAGTCGAAGAATCCTTTTCCTGAACGATCTCAACAGCGGTAAAGTGCTGGGCCAGGCCGGAACGGGCGAGTTTGTCGGCCTGCTCGGCGTGATTGCCCTTGGTCATGAGGATGAGCGTGTGGCGCGTGGCCAGCTCGGCCAGAGTCTCAGCGACGCCAGGCAGCAACTCAATTTCCTGTTCGGCGATGGCGCGGGCAAAGCCAAGAATGCTCTTGCGCTTCTCTTCGGTTACTGGCGCTGGGCTGAGCCGCTCAAAGCAGACGAGCATCGAGTGGGTGAAGCTCGGGAGACCGTAGCCGTGGGTGAAAATGGTCTCGCGCTCGACCTCATTCAGAGCATTGCGCACCTCAGCAGGCGAGTATTTGTGGTGGTTGAGGTAGCTGATGAAGGCGGCGATGGCGCGCTCGAAGTAGACATTGTTTTCCCACAGCGTATCGTCGGCGTCGATGAACAGCGTCTGGCCTGGAGCAACTTGCGGCATAAGCCTATGGTAACGAATCGGAATGGGGAGGCTGAAGCGCTTCGACAAGAAGGATACGGTGAAAGTCCTGATTTGCCATCCATTCCGCGGTGTGTGGAATGGATGGCATTTCCTGCATTTGAGTGACTGCGACGGATTACAGCTACAGCTTGGGTTGAATGGATAGCCACTGCTTCAGGTTCGGCTCCTGGAGCGTGCGCATCTCACTGCAGCCATCGATGCGCTCGACTGCGTGCTTGAGGGCTTTATCCGAGGCGGCAACCTTGTGCGTAGAGAAGAATTCCTCCACATCGCTACGGGCTTTAGCGGAGCAGAAGCTGCCCGTCGAGTTGACCAACATGGCGCCCATCTCGGTGGTGAACTGAGCCTGCACCTTATCCCATTTGTTTTGAATGTACTTCCACGTCTGCTCGCGGTTTTCGTCGTTGCCAAGAGCGATGGCGAACTCGATGACTGCGTCCTGATTGCGGACCTTTCCGGAGACAGCGTAGTCGAGTGCACGCTGAAGGAGCGTGGGGTTCTCAAACTCGGCCAACAGGCGCAGCGCGTTCACCTGCAGCTCGGGGTTGCTGGAACTCTCGTTGATCTTCTGCAATTGCTCAAAGAGGGCTGCATCGCCATTGCGAGCAGCGATGGCGAGAGCAGTCTGACCGAGAGTCGCATCGACTGAGCCTTGATCGGCGAGGTACTTTGCGGCAATCTCCTGCGCTTGAGCAAGGACGGCGGGGTCTTTGCCGTAGTAGCCAAGCAGGCTGAAGAGTTGGGCGCGCAACTCGCGGGTGTTGGTCGAGTCGGACTCCGCGGGTGCGCCCAGTTTGGCGTATTCCGGCGCAAAAGTCGAGCGGATCCAGGCCGCAAGGGCGGCGCGCTCTTCGGCGTTGGCTGCAACGCGTGAATAGGCGGCGTTGACGCCCCCAATCGCAGCGTAAAGCACCTCCGCTCCGGGGTCGGATTTGACGGTTGCTGCCAGGTCAAGATAGGCGCCAATGGGAGCCTTGTTGGCGCGCACCTGCGCCCACTCGTCGCCAATCAAGCTGATGCGCTCGCTGGGCGTGAGGCCGGTTTCCACCTGCGCCACCAGAGCCGCGTATACGCTCGGCGGGTAGGCGCTGCGATAGTAGCCCTTGCCCCCGGCATTGGCGAAGAATAAACCTCCGGCAGGCGCTTTCAAGGTAAAGTCACCAGGCGTAAGCAGTTGGCAGTCCTGGCCAGTTCCGGTCTTGAAGCAGACCGGGAACGTCCATTTTTGCTTGGGGTCGGGCTGAATGCTGGGGCTCAAGAAAAAGCGCTTTTGCGCGACAGCGACTTGACCCGATGCAGGCTCGGAAAAAGTGACAATGGGCTCGCCGGGCTGGGCGACCAGGCTCTCCATGATCTTGTCCACTGGCTTGTGGCTGGTGGCGGTCTGCGCGCCCCAGAAGTCCTCCGCTGTGGCATTCGCATAGAGGTGTGCGGCCAGGTAATTGTGCACGCCCTGGCGAAAAGTCTCCTCGCCAAGATAGTTTTCCACGCTGCCGAGTACTGCTCCAGCCTTGCCATAGGAGATGCCGTCGAACATCTGATTGATCTCTTCAGGGGTGTCGGCCTTGGCGCGAATGGCGCGTGTTGTGGGCTGCGAGTCCAGAATCAGCGTCTGGTCCAAATCTGAGGCCACAGTCTCGTCGATATTCCACTCCGGGTGCATCTTTGCCACTGCCTTGCTCTCCATCCAGGTGGCAAAGCCCTCGTTGAGCCAGATGTTGTCCCACCACTGCATAGTCACCAGGTCGCCGAACCACTGATGAGCCATTTCGTGAGCGACAACCAGAGCAACTTCTTTTTTCGCGCCGACGGAGGCCGTCTTCGGATCGAGAAGCAAGTCGGTCTCGCGATAGGTGATCGCGCCGAAGTTCTCCATCGCTCCGGCTTCAAAGTCGGGCAGGGCTATCAGGTCGAGCTTTTTCAGCGGGTAGGGAATGCCAAAGTAGTCGTTGTAGTAATGAAGAACGGCCTTGGCGACATCGACGCTGTAAGGCGTCAGCGCAACCTTGTCAGGCGTTGCGCAGGAGCGAATGGCCACGCCATCGGATTCGCCAGTCGTGCACTGGAAGTCGCCGACCAGGAAGGCGACAAGATAGGTGGACATCTTTGGTGCGGCGCCGAAATGAAGGGTGTGCTTGCCGGCAGCCGGGCCGGGGGTGTCGCTGACAATGGGTCCGTTGGAGATGGCCGTGTCAGCGGCATCGACCACCAGCGAAACGTCATACGTGGCCTTGAAGGCTGGCTCGTCGAAGCAAGGAAAAGCGCGGCGCGCGTCTGTTGACTCAAACTGCGTAACGGCATAGTTGCGGCGGGCTGTTTTGGAGAGATAGAAGCCGCGCAGTTCGTTGTTGAGGATTCCGGTGTAGGCAATCGCGAGTGTTGCCTTGCCCGCGGGCAGCTTCTCAGCGAAGGTGAAGACAGCTTGCTGCTTGTCCTGGTCAAGAGCCACCGTAGCCAATTGCCGCTTGCCGCCCGCGGTCACGCTCACACTTTGAAAGGCGATCTCGGCGGCGTTCAGTGTGATGGAGTTCGTCGGCTCGGCCAGAGTCACGTTGATTGACTCGACGCCAGAGAAGGTCGCGGCCTTGAGGTCGGGCGTGAGGGTCAGCGTGTAGTTCTCGGGTCGAACGGTCTGAGGCAGTCGCTGTGCGCTTGCGAAGCAGGCCGGAGCCAGGAAGAGACACAAAAGAGTGGCGGATGCAGCAAAAGCGCGCGTCGATGAAGTGAAACAGGAAATCCTCATGCAATCCTCTTGAAGTTGCGCCGTCATTCAACTGGGTGCTTCTTCGGCAGAAGCGAGTCAAGCAGCAGCAGGCAGGCGCCGATTACGATGGCTGAATCGGCTACGTTGAAGTCGGGCCAGTGATAGGTAAAGATATGGACCTCGATGAAGTCCACCACCGAGCCATAAGCGATGCGGTCGTGGACGTTGCCCAATGCTCCGGCAAAAACCAGCGCGAGCGCAACGGTAGTAGGCGTAAAGTGATCGGCAAGGCGAATCATGAACGCCAGCACGGCGATTGCAGCCAGCGAGGAAAAGCCGATCAGCGCCCATCGCACCGTGTTGGGCGAGGCGGAATCGGCAAACAACGAGAAAGCCGCGCCCTCGTTCGTCCAGTGGCTGATGCGCAGAAAGTGTGGAATGACAGGAATTGCGCCGCCAATGCGAATGTGCAGCGTCACCCACGTCTTGGTGGCGCGATCAATAAAGATGACGACGGCCGAGATGAGCAGCAGCCAGTGCAGGCGGCGCGGCGCGGTGAATCTCACTATGCATCCTCCGTTGGCGGTTCGATTTTCATTACCTTCAGCGCCTCCTGGCAGCGTGTGCAGACATTCTCCCACGCGCCGTAGTTGCTGACTTCCGGCATGAAGTTCCAGCAGCGATCACACTTGTGGCCGCTGGCGGGCAATCCCTTTACCTGGAACTCGGCGCCCTCGACCACCGTTACACGGGAGACATTGATGATCTCCTTGAGGCCGGCGGCATGGCGTTGCAAGAGGGTCAGCATATCTCCTGATGCGGAAATCTGAAGTTCCGCTTCGAGCCCCTTGCCGATCTCCTTGGCCTTGCGGGCTTCTTCCAGCACGCGCAGCGCTTCATCGCGTACCTCGAAGATCTTCTTCCACTCTTCCAGCAGCGGAGCCGGGTCTTCAGAGAAAATCTCCTCTGGCTTGGGGAAATGCGCCAAGTGAACGGAAACCTCGCGGCCCTCGACAGCAGGCAGATACTCCCATACCTCATCGGCTGTAAAGCTTAGAATCGGCGCCAGCAGCCGGACCAGCGCTTCGGTGATTTGCCACAGCACGGTCTGCGCGGAGCGCCGCTCCTTGCTTGTAGGCGCGAAGGTGTACATCCGGTCCTTGAGCACATCCAGGTAAAACGAGCTCAGATCCACGACCGCGAACTCATTGACTGCATGGTAGACGCGATGGAACTCGAAAGCCTCGTACCATGCGAGCACATTCTCCGTTAGCTCGCGCGTGCGGGCCAGAATATAGCGGTCGAGCGGCATAAGCTCGGCTTCTGCAACACGATCATGCGCGGGATCAAATCCACTCACGTTGCCCAGCAGAAAGCGGAATGTGTTGCGCAGCTTGCGATAGATTTCGGCGCATCGCTGCATCAGGTTTTCGCTGGCCGCCGTATCTTCGCGGAAGTCCACCGAGGCTACCCACAGCCGAACGATTTCTCCGCCCAGGCGCTTGGCAATATCGATTGGGTCCACGCCGTTGCCGAGAGACTTCGACATTGCGCGGCCCTGCTCGTCCAGCGTCCACCCGGCGGTGGCGACGTTGGAGTAGGGCGCGCGTCCGCGAAGTGCTACCGAAGTCAGCAGGGAAGAGTGGAACCAGCCGCGATGCTGGTCGCCGCCTTCAAGATAGAGAACCTTCGTTCCCTCGTCCTTTTGAAAGGCCGCATAGGCTGTCTTCAATTCGGGGTCGCTTTCGGCCACGGCAAACCAGCTTGTGCCGGAGTCGAACCAGACATCCAGAATGTCGTTTTCCTTGCGGAACTCGGCAGAACCGCAATGTGCGCAGTGCGTGCCTGCAGGCAAAATAGCATCAGTGGGCGTCGTGTGCCAGGCCTCGATGCCATCGCTCTTCATCAATTCGACGATCCTATGGTTGAGATCGGGGTCGATGATCGGCTGGTTGCACTTCTCGCACATGAAGACAGCGATGGGCACGCCCCAGATGCGCTGGCGGCTGATGCACCAGTCCGGCCGCGTCGCGATCATGTTCGTGATGCGCTCCTTGCCCCAGGCCGGGTCCCATACCACTTTGTCGATTTCCTCAACGGCCAACTGGCGGAATGTAGTTTCGGAGCCGTCGGCGCGCTTGACCGGAGTTTCCATACCGATGAACCACTGCTCGGTGGCGCGGTAGATGACCGGCTTGTGACAGCGCCAGCAGTGCGGGTAAGAGTGCTCCAGGTCGTTCAAGCCCATCAGCGCGCCACGCTCTTTGAGCAGGTCCAAAATGACCGGATTGGCGGCCCACACCTTCAAGCCATCGAAGGCCGGCGGCGTGCTTTGTTTCCAGGCGCTCTGGTCCACGTGGACGTGGCCAGTTGCATCCACGCGGCAGGTGGGGTCGATGTCATAGCGAACGCCCGTGTAAAAGTCGTCCGCGCCGTGCGCCGGAGCGGTATGAACTGCGCCTGTGCCAGTGTCGGAGGTCACGTATGTGGCCAGAACGCCCAGAATGCTGCGGTCGAGGAAAGGATGCTGAAAGGTGACGCGTTCCAGTTGGCTGCCCTTGAAACGGGCCAGTTCTGTACTTGCGCCCAGCTTGCATTCGGTGACTACAGAAGCGGCCAGTTCGGCGGCGACGATGTAAACCTCATCGCCTGCTTCCAGCGCCACGTACTCGAAGTCGGGATGGAAGGCCACGGCCATCGACGCGGGCAGCGTCCAGGGGGTAGTGGTCCAGATGATCGTCGAAACCCGCTTGCCCGCGAGGGCCGGATCGATCTTTGCTGCGTCCGAAGTGAGCCTGTAGCGAACGTAGATCGAGGGGCTCGTGTGCATCGCATACTCAACCTCAGCCTCGGCCAGGGCTGTGCGGTCGTGAATGCACCAGTAGACCGGCTTCAGACCGCGATTGACGAAGCCTTTTTCGAGGAAGCCGTAAAAGGCCTCCAGAGTGTGTGCTTCATAGTCGCGGGACATGGTCGTGTAGGGTTTGTCCCAGCGGCCGAAGCAGCCGATGCGCTCGAACTGCGATGTCTGCAGATCCACGTACTTCTGCGCGTATTTCCTGCAGGCATCCAGAACGGCTGGCACCGGCATTTCCAGCTTCTTGCGGCCCAGTTGCTCATCCACTTTGATCTCGATGGGCAGGCCGTGGCAGTCGAAGCCGGGGATGTATGGCGCGTCGAAACCGGCCATGGACTTTGACTTGACCACAAAGTCCTTCAATCCCTTGTTGAGCGCATGACCCAGGTGAATGGGGCCATTGGCGTAGGGAGGGCCGTCGTGCAGAATGTAGGCGGGGCGGCCGTTGCCGGCCTTGCGCAGCTCTTCATACAGCCGGAGCGAAGCCCAGCGGGCTAGCCGAAGTGGTTCATTCTGTGGCAGGTTAGCCTTCATCGGGAAGGCGGTTTGCGGCAAGGTAAGGGTCGCCTTCAATTTCGGTGCTGGGGACATCTTTACTCCCTGGGATAGTACGATTTGGTTCACCTTTTAGTGTAAACGGTGAGGAAAGAAAAATGAGCTGAACGATCCGTGAACCGGCGTCAGAAGAGTGAAAAGCAGTCGTCTCTCCAGGTTCCGCTGCCTTTTTCTGCCAAGGGGTAACGGCTGCAAAGTATTTCCGTCTATCATTTATGGAAAACCTGACCACCCCGGAATATGAGAGTATGAAATCAGAAGCCCTCTCGGACAAGACACAAAAGGGTAGAGTCAAGCATAATGGAGTGATGGGTCTGAAAACCGAAGACCTCTCATTCGGACGGCAACCCAGACGCCCGGAGGCTACAGAAACGGCAGCACTTATGGCAAACGATTTGCTCATCCAGCCAGACACGGAGTCCCCTGCTGCCTCATCAGTTATAGAAGGCTGCGAAATCGATATTTCCTTCGGCATTCCGGTCGAGGAGAAGCCCATTTGGACAAGCCTCTATGAGAGCATCCGCGACTTCTTTTTTCCGCCCAAGCTGCCCCCGCTGGAGTTGACCTCGGCGCCGATTGCGGTTCCGGACCGGATGGCAGTCAAGCGCAATCCATGGGCCGTCGGCATCTCCGCCACACTGAATATCTCTATTTTGCTGGTCGTGCTCTTCTTTATGGGCAGGAAAATCATCGATACTGTGAAGCCGATCCTGACGAAGACCGACATTGATGTGGGAGACTTCAAAGCGCTCCAGGCCGACAAATTGGCAGGTGGCGGCGGCGGTGGTGGTGATCACAGCATCGTCGATCCATCGAAGGGCAAGCTGCCCAAGTTCGAAAAGAATCCGATAACGCCTCCGCAGGTACAGACACTGGACAATCCCAAACTGGCGATGGATTCGGCCATCAATGTGCAAAACAACATTACCCTGCCGGACAATCCGGCGATGCAGAATATCGGCGTCCATAGCTCCGTCAATGTCCGTCTGGCTTCCAATGGCCAGGGCGGTGGTGGAGGGATGGGAACGGGTTATGGCGGCGGCATGGGCTCCGGGAGTGGGAATGGTTATGGGCCGGGATCAGGCGGCAATACCGGGGGCGGAGTGTATCGCATTGGTGGAGGAGTCTCTGCGCCCGTTCCTCTTAACACTGTCGAGGCGGAGTTCTCCGACGAGGCGCGGCGAGCAAAGTACCAGGGAGAGGTGCTGGTTGGTCTGATTGTCGATGCGCAAGGGAATCCGCAGAACGTGCATATTGTCCGTGCCTTGGGCATGGGGCTGGATGAGAAGGCCCTCGAAGCGGTGAAGAAATACAAGTTCAAGCCAGCTATGAAGGATGGAAAACCGGTAGCTGTCAGCGGAGTGATAGTCTTAGTCAATTTCCGGCTGTATTGAGGACTTGAGACGGTTTGAGCATAAAAGGCGGAGCGCGATCGTGCTTCGCCTTTTCCATTTGTGTTGTGAAACCGGCTCATCCGATTTGGCTGGAGGCAACGCGGGCTCCGTTGTGGTAGCCTTCGGTATTTGCAGACTTTGAATGAGTTGGAAAGAGATTGTACGAATTCGGGAGGGAGTAGCGGTGAGACAAGTACTGAGAATGAGCATGCTTTCAAGATGGATGGTTAGCCTTGGATTAGTTGCGGGTATGGCGCTGGTGACCTCGGCGCAGGCGGATTACCCCTTTCGGGATACACGGCTGAACGATGACCAGCGCATTGCCGACTTGTTGGGGCGGTTGACGCTCGATGAGAAGATTCAGTTGATGTCGAACCACCCGGATTATCCCCGCCTGGGGTTGGTTTTTTCGGGTCAGGTGGAGGGGCTTCACGGGCTGGCGCTGGGCGGACCAGGCGGCTGGGGAGGCAAGGGGAAGCAGCCCGTTCCTACCACGACCTTTTCGCAGGAAAAGGGGCTGGGCGCTACGTGGGATCCGGAGTTGCTGAAGAAGATCGCCACGCTTGAAGGGTATGAGGCTCGCTACTACTATCAGAGCCCGGAATACAACCGGGGCGGAATCGTCGTACGCGCGCCCAACGCCGACCTCAGCCGCGATCCGCGCTGGGGCCGCACAGAAGAATCGTATGGCGAAGATCCCTTCCTCGTCGGAACCCTGACTGTAGCCTTTGCTCAAGGCTTGCAGGGACCTGATCCGAAACACTGGCAGGCTGCCTCGCTGATGAAGCATTTTATGGCCAACGAGAACGAAAATGACCGCGCTTCCAGTTCGTCGGATTTCGATGAGCGCCTCTTCCGCGAATACTACTCCGTGCCCTTCCGCATGGGCTTCGAGCAGGGCGGTTCAAGGGCAGTGATGGCCTCGTACAACTCCTGGAACGGCACTCCGATGCTGATTCACCCGGTGCTGAAAGATGTGATGATCAAGGAGTGGGGCAACGACGGACTGATCTGCTCCGACGGCGGCGCGCTCGGACTCCTGATTACCGCGCACAAGAGCTTTCCCGATAAGGAGCACGGCGTCGCGGCAGCGGTGAAGGCCGGAATCAACAGCTTTCTCGACAACTATAAGGACGACCTCGCCAAAGCGCTCAAGGATAAGCTGCTGACAGAGGCGGATATGGACGCCTCGCTGAAGAATCTGCTGCGCCTTTATCTGCGCCTGGGCGAACTCGATCCCGCGGGAGTCGATCCATACGTGAAGATCGGCGATGGCAGCGACGGCGCGCTTCCGCCATGGGAACGTCAATCCAGCAAGGAGTTGGTGCGTCTGGCGACAGACGAGTCGGTTGTGCTACTCAAGAATGAAAACAACACATTGCCGCTTGATCGCACCAAGCTGAAGTCTATTGCTGTGATCGGTCCCTGGGCCGATCAGGTGCTGCTCGACTGGTACAGCGGAACCCCGCCCTATGCGGTCAGCTCGTTGGAAGGAATTCGTGAAGCCGTGGGGAAGGGAACCAAGGTCCTCTTTAACGACGGCTCCAACTTGACTCAGGCAGCCGCGCTCGCCGCAAAAGCCGACGTGGCGATTGTAGTGGTTGGCAATCATCCAGTCTGCAATGCCGGATGGAATGTATGCCCAACTCCCTCGAACGGCAAGGAGGCCATGGACCGGAAGACCATTGTTCTGGAGCAGGAGGAACTGGTCAAGAAGGTCTTCGCCGCCAATCCGCACACCGTTGAAGTTCTGCGCGCCAGCTTCCCCTATGCCATCGTCTGGAGCCAGCAGAATCTGCCCGCAATCGTGCATATTACCCACAACAGCCAGGAGGAGGGCCACGGGCTTGCTGACGTGCTCTTCGGCGACTATTCTCCGGCAGGCCGTCTCACCCAGACTTGGCCCACGGGCGACGCCCAACTGCTGCCCATGATGGACTACAACCTGCTCCATGGGCGCACCTACCTCTATAGCAAGGACAAGCCGCTTTATCCCTTTGGATACGGGCTCAGCTATACGAGCTTTGCCTATGAGGGACTGAGCCTGAGCACGCCCAGGGTGGCTGCGGATGGTAGCGTCCGGGTAACCGTGAAGGTCAGGAATACCGGCAAGCGGGCGGGCGATGAAGTCGTCCAGCTCTACGTGCAGCATCTGGGATCTGCGGTCGAACGGCCAAGGATCGAGCTGAAGGGCTTCAAGCGCGTGAGGATCGGCGCTGGAGAGGAGTCGCAGGTAACGCTGGAGTTGAAGCCGCGCGATCTGGCTTACTGGGATGTGGCAGGCCACGCTTGGCGGGTGGAAAAGGAACAGGTGCGTGTTCTGGCTGGCGGATCAAGCGACAAACTGCCTGTTCAGGCCAACTTGGAGATCGCCACCAGCGCGGAATTCAAGCCGTAAGGAAACTCTCCGGCGTCTCATGCGATGGAGAATCGCATGAGACGCCGGAAACAACCAGCCGGAAATTGTTGCGATAAAAGCAAAAGCCATCTGAGATTGTTCCTCAGATGGCTTTTCAATTCTTTGTTTTCTTCGGTATATATGGTGCGTCCGGAGGGATTCGAACCCCCGACCTACTGGTTCGTAGCCAGTCGCTCTATCCAACTGAGCTACGGGCGCACGCGATTGGTTTCAATCGAAACCATAGACAGAATATCAGGGTTTTATGTGCGGCGCAATTCGAAGGCAATCATGCCGCGGACGCCTGCTCCGGAGCCGGTTTCTGTGGCTCCGATGCCAGTTCGCCATCGATCTCCAAACCCGCCTGGCGCATCAGCTTCGTGACGGCGGCGGCATCGAGCCGGGTGGCGTCATATTCCACGCGCAGGGTATGCGCGGCCCGGTCGAAGTCGAGCTGGCGAATACCGTAGACCTCGCGGATGTCTGCCAGCGCGCGAGCCACCGTCTCGGTGGGCGGCGTGGCATAGCGAAAGAGGATTTCCACTTCAGTCATAGGGGAATGATAGCAAGCTCCTACAGGCTTTTCAGGTAGGCGCGGATTTCAGGGCTGGTCCAGTCCTGGGCGCCGATGAACTTGCGCCGTATGACGCCCTGCCGGTCAATGACGTAGGTCTCCGGCCACATCTTCGAGTGGTAGAGCTGCGCGGCCTTCTGGCCAGGGTCGCGGACGGTGATCAGGTCCACTTGGTGGTGGGCAAGGAATCGGCTGTATGCGTTCGGGTCTTCGTCCACGCTGATGGCCACGACGGCCAGATCGGGCTGCCCATGATGAAGTTCAAGCAGCGAAGGCATCTCCTCAATGCAGGGCGCGCACCAGCTTGCCCAGAAGTTGAGCAGCACCACGCGGCCCCGGTAGCCGGCCAGGTGAACCGAGGTGGCCCCATCGGAGACGGTGAAGTCCGGTGCTGGCTGGCCCGTCTGGGCCGGATGCACGCCGCGGTCGCAACCGGACACGAGGGCCAGGGACACGAGAAAACTGAGAGAGAGAAACCGAGAGAACCTCACATCCCTATAATACGGAGCAAAAGCGGCGGGCGGTCCATCTCTGACCAACAAAGCTGGACCTTCGGGTCCCCCCACCCCTATTTTGGATGGAAATTCCTTGTTTTCTTGTGTTTACGGGCAGGGTTGCGCTGTAAAATTTTGAAAACAATGAAGTTGCCTGCAAAATTGTCCAGGAAAAGGAGTTACCGGGACGTTTCGGCTTCTGTTGGAGTCTTCCCGCTGAAAGGCGGCGCGAAGACTTCTGAGATCATTGTGCGACGAAGCAAGGAAATAATCCGCAACCACCTGCGGTGGGGCCAATCGCTCGCTTTCGCTCGCATGGGGCTGGTGGTCTCCCCGGGTCCCGGGCGAAGTGAGCACAACCACTGAAGATGGGTGCCCCAGGTGCCTCGCTTTTGGGCACCTGGGAGACCACAGATCATGGCAGTCCGGTATTGCTCTTTCTCGACATCTATCGTGATTCGTTGTAAGCTTTCCATCGATGCCGCGCGGACTCATCCGATACGAACACACGGGGAGCTTTCACTTCCTTACCTTCAGTTGCTATCACCGGTTCCAGTATCTGGGCGCGGCGGAGGTGTGTGATCTTTTCGAGGATGCGCGCTGGAGCAGGTGCGGCGGCGCTACCGGTTTGTTGTTGCCGGTTATGTTGTCATGCCGGAGCACGTTCATCTTCTGATCGGCGAGCCGGTCAAAGGCGTGGTCTCCGGCGTGATCCACGCGCTCAAACTCTCCGTGGTGATGCGGCGCGCGGAGCGGCCTTTTTGGCAGGCTCGGTTCTACGACTTTCTTGTTCACAACGAAGAGAAGCGCGTCGAGAAGTTGCGCTACATGCATCGCAATCCGGTGGTGCGTGGGCTGGTTGGCAAGCCCGAAGATTGGGCGTGGTCGAGCTTCCGGCATTACGCGACCGGAGTTAAAGGAAGAGTCGAGATCGAATCGCAGTGGAGCGCGATGCGGCGGGGCAACCAACTGCCGGAATATCTGCGTTACGGGGAAAAGGCCCGTTGAGATCCGAGGTTTCCCAGGTGCCCAACAGCGAGGCACCTGGGGCACCCATCGTTTGTAGTAGTTTGAGATGTGGGCCACCCGCCCCCACCGCAGGTGGCAGATGTGGGAAACCTCAAAACTTTGCAGAATCGCAGTGACCCATCATCCTGCTCAAAATGTAAGAAAAAGATGCCAAATTGTGTGCAATAACGACGTTTTATGGCCATTTTGCGCTGTTTTAGCAGGCCTCCAGCCGGACTTTCCCTGTCTTTTCGACTGACCGCAAGCCCACAATCTGGCGCAATGGCTCCCAATTCGTTAATTTATGCTTTTGCGCCGCGACAAATTGCCTTCCTGATCTATCCTTGCGGAGCGACAGACACCATCGCCTCGCAAGGCGACAGATTCACTGCCGAGCGGGTGGCTCAGGTGTCGGGAGAAGTGATCACAGCCACTGAAGATGGGTGCCCCAGGTGCCTCGCTGTTGGGCACCTGGGAAAGCACCGTTCAGGTTCTCAAAGCTAAAATCAAATAGGAGAGGCCCGATTCCCTGGGGCGGGAGGACGAAAGACTATGGCAGCGAGCAAGACAATTCATCAGGCATCTGAGATCGACGGAGGCCTGGGTGGGGTCAGCACTGCGCTGATCTACCGTGAGCTTTTGCGCCGCCTGGGTGAAGATCCCAGCCGCAACGGGCTGCTGGCCACGCCCGTCCGCGTGGAAAAGTCGATGGCCTTTTTGACCAAGGGATACAACGAGGAGCCATCCAAGGTTTTGCACGGCGCGCTCTTCGACGAGGACTACGACGAGATGGTGATCGTCAAGGACATCGAGATGTTCTCGCTCTGCGAACATCATTTGCTGCCTTTCTTTGGCAAGGTGCATGTGGCGTATGTGCCCAAAGGAAAAGTCATCGGGTTGAGCAAGATTCCCCGTCTCGTCGAGGTCTTTGCGCGGCGCCTGCAGGTGCAGGAGCGGCTGACGCGCCAGATTGCCGACGCCATTCAGGATGCGATCTCCCCGCTGGGTGTGGGCGTGATCATCGAGGCGCGGCACTTGTGCATGATGATGCGCGGCATCGAAAAGCAGCACTCCTCGACGGTGACCTCGGCGATGCTTGGCTGCTTCCGCCAAAAGGAAACGCGCCATGAGTTCCTGTCGCTTGTGCAGCAGCCGGCAACGGGCGGCGCGTGAGCGGCCCTGGTCGGCTAAAGTAGATAGGTGAACGGGCTAATCGTTATCGACAAACCGGCTGGCATGACCAGCCACGATGTAGTGGGCCGGCTGCGCAGGATCACCGGCGAGCGCTCCATCGGCCACTTGGGAACACTGGACCCCATGGCTACCGGGGTTCTGCCGCTTTTGCTGGGCAAATACACTCGCCTCGCGCAGTATTTCTCCTCCGCTGAAAAAAGCTACTCGGGAACGATTCGCTTCGGCTTTGCCACCAACACATACGATGCCGAGGGCGAGCCTGTAGGGCCGGACCTTTGGCCAGAGTTTCGTTCTGCTTTGACGCTTGACAGCGTGCGTCTTGCAGCCGCCCGCTTCCACGGCGCGATGGAGCAGATGCCGCCATCCTATTCGGCAAAGAAGATTGCCGGCACGCCTGCCTACAAGCTGGCCCGCGCCGGCAAGCCTGTGGAACTGAAGGCCGTTCCGGTTTATATCGGCAACTTTGGGATCATCTCGCTCGACGCGGCCGAGGCTGCCTTCACGATGAGCATCAGTGCCGGGGGCTACGTGCGCTCCGTAGCACATGAGCTGGGCCAGGACCTCGGCTGCGGGGCGCACCTCAGCAGTCTGCGGCGCACACAGGCCGGTGTGTTTACGCTGGCTGAGGCGCACACTCTGGCAGAGCTTGATCCACTGGCAGGGAACCTGGAGGCGCTCGGGGAACTGTGCGTACATCCGCGCAACCTGTTGCCAGAGATGCCCTCGGTCACGGGCGATGACATTGCTCTGGGACGGCTGCGCAACGGCGCCCAGGCCAACCTGCCGGAGTTTTCCAGCGCGCCAATGGTGAAGGTGTTTGCGGGCCAGCGTGAACTTGTGGGAATTGCGAAAAGAATCGCGGGGACTCTTTTTCAGCCTGTGGTGGTGATGGGGTAAGCCGGCAGTTGTCATCGGCCCATGCCTTTGAATCAGTAATTGACTTGATTTCTCAACATTGAAGACCTAGCTTGTAGTTGTGCTCGAAGCTATGCCCGCCGGGCAAAAGTAATCAACGTTCCTTCCCTCATGTCAAAAGGAGATGTCTCTATGACTGAGCGCTTGACTACAACCTCTGGAGCACCGATCGCCGACAACCAGAACTCCCTGACTGCTGGCCCGCGAGGGCCCGTTCTATTGCAGGATCACGAGCTTCTCGAGAAGCTCGCTCATCAGAACCGCGAGCGCATCCCCGAGCGTGTGGTTCATGCCAAGGGCTGGGGCGCCTTCGGAACCCTGACGGTTACACACGACATCACCCGATACACTCGCGCCAAGATCTTTTCCGCCGTTGGCAAGCAGACGCCATGTCTCTTCCGCTTTTCCAACGTGGCTGGCGAGGCGGGCGCTGCCGATGCTGAACGCGACGTGCGCGGCTTCGCCATGAAGTATTACACCGAGGAAGGGAACTGGGACTTGGTGGGCAACAACACCCCGGTCTTCTTCGTTCGCGATCCGCTCAAATTCCCGGATTTCATCCACACGCAGAAACGGCATCCGAAGACCAATCTGCGCTCAAACACTGCAATGTGGGACTTCTGGTCGTTGTCTCCGGAGAGTCTGCACCAGGTGACAATCCTGATGAGTGACCGTGGCATTCCCGCCAGTCCGCGCTTTATGAACGGCTACGGCTCACACACGTATAGCTTCTGGAATCAAGCAGGTGAGCGGTTCTGGGTAAAGTTCCACTTTAAGACCGCTCAAGGTCAGAAGTTTCTCACGAATGCCGAGGCAGCCGAGGTGATCGCGAGAACCCGCGAGAGCTATCAGGAAGACCTGTACGGCTCAATCGATCGGGGAGAATTTCCTCGCTGGAACATCCAAATCCAGATCATGCCGGAATTGGAGGCGGAAAAGACCTCCTATAATCCCTTCGACGTGACCAAGGTATGGCCGCATAAGGACTATCCGGTAATGCCGGTGGGGTATGTGGAATTGAACCGCAATCCGGACAACTACTTCGCGGACATTGAACAGGCCGCTTTTAGCCCTTCGAACGTGGTGCCGGGAATAGGGTTCTCACCGGACAAAATGCTGCAGGCGCGTGTCTTTTCCTATGCTGATGCCCATCGTGCCCGCCTGGGTACGCACTATGAAGCGCTGCCGGTCAATGCTCCCAAGTGCCAGGTGCATCACTACCACAAGGATGGGGCGATGCGCTTCTTTGACAACAACACCGCCAACCCGGATGCCTACTATGAGCCCAATAGCTTCAACGGCCCTGTGGAGGACCCCTCGGTGGCGGAGCCGCCTTTGAGGATTTCAGGCGACGCGGGTCGCTACGACCACCGGGAAGGAAACGACGACTACACTCAGGCCGGAAACCTATTTCGCTTGTTTAATTTAGATGAGAAGGAGCGGCTATTCTCGAACATTGCAACGGCCATGAGTGGCGTTCCAGGGTTTATTGTCGAGCGGCAGTTGGCGCACTTTGACAAGGCCGATGCGGCCTATGGTGCTGGCGTTCGCGCAGCCCTGGCAGCGGCTCGTCACACGTCTTAGGGATTGGTTCAGCAAGGTGGAATGCGGATAGTGTGGCCAGGGAACTCAGCAACTCGGCTACGGGTTTGACCGGAGCGGCAATTCCCCTTATGATGAAAAAGTTGGTTTTGGTGATGGGCAACCTGCTCCCGCCACAGCTAACGGCAAGTGCTGGGTTCCTGTTGCCTTCTCGTTCAATGGCAGGACAGCTGCCTCTGGAGCAGCATATCGGGGTTCGAATCCCTGGAAGGCAACCATAGTTACTTAGGTAGATTAAAAGTGTTCACAATGTCCGATAACGTATATTCTGTATACCGCACACAAATCTGATTGCTGTCCTCTTCTCCCTGGGCGTATCCTGGCTATGATGTCTGGCAAGTGCTTACATAATAAGCACTTCCCCATCCATTTTCCCTACCCCTGATTTGATAAAGGTGGCTTCAGACACAGCGTTCCTTCGCCCCGGAGGACTACATTTTGTAATGACCAAGGTCCTCATCGTTGAGGCCTTCCAGCCAACCGCGCAACTGCTCAGCTGTTGGGCCTTCGACCGGGCCCGAAGTATTCAGCCTGGCAGTTTGCATTACCTCTTCTGTCACGTAGATTGGGCAGTCCGCGCGCAAAGCTAAAGCGATGGCGTCTGATGGCCGTGCGTCGATTACCAACGGTTCACCATCCTGTCGCAGCCACAGAACCGCGAAAAAGGTATCGTCCTTCAGTTCGGAGATCACAACACGTTCCAACTGCCCTCTCAAGCCATGAATGAGATTCCGGGTCAAATCGTGCGTCATCGGGCGCGGCGCCGCCACCTTTTCAATTTCAATGGCAATGGCGTTAGCCTCGAAGATGCCCACCCAGATGGGCATGACCGTGTCTGAAGCGACGTCCTTGAGCACAACAATGGGCATGCTTGTAGCAGGGTCCATCATCAAACCGCGTATCCTCACCTCGATATCCATGGCTTTGCTCTCCCTCGGCCGGTTCAATCTTAAACCGACTCGCCCTCCAGGCTATTCGGATGTGTTGCGGTAATTTTCACCTGCAGATAGCTTCCTGGCGCTGGAGCAATCGCCTGCGCGCAGATGAAGTTAACCGGGATGTTCTGGCTGCCACGTCCGATAATCTGTTCTCGTCTGGCATTTGCGCCCTCAACCATTACCTCAATGACCTGTCCTAAATACTTGGCATAATTGAACCTCTGGATCTCACGCTGTCTATCAAGCACAACTTTAAGCCTGGCGACCTTTTCGACCTCCGGGATGGAATCGACCATAGTCAAAGCCGGCGTGTTGGGTCGGCCGGAGTACTTGAACCCGAAGACGCAATCGTACTCGACCTGGGAGAGAAGGTCCATGGTCTCGCAGAAGTCGTCGTCATTTTCACCGGGGAAGCCGACAATGATGTCGGTCGAGAGCGCGATGGGCCGGCGCGCTGCCTTGATCCAGGCGATCTTCTCCAGGTAATCCTCGCGGGTGTATTCGCGATTCATCAGCTTGAGAATTCGAGTGGAACCCGACTGCACCGGCAGGTGCACGTGGTCGCAAAGTGTGGGCACTGCGTCGATCGCTTCGACGATTTCACGAGTGAAGTCTCGCGGGTGACTGGTCATGAAGCGAACGCGGCGAATGCCCGGCACTTCACCCACGGCGGCCAGCAATTCCGCAAAGCTTCGCTTCCCTTCCGGGTCGCAGTAGCTGTTCACGTTTTGACCCAAAAGCTGAATCTCAGTGTAGCCACGGTCGACGATGCGCCGCGCCTCGGCCAGCACCGAAGTAGAAGTGCGGCTTCGTTCCTTGCCGCGTGTGTATGGCACCACGCAGTAGGAGCAGAAATTGTCGCAGCCCTCGATGATGGTAATGTAGGCGCGGCACGGGTTCTGGCTGGTGGTGAATTCGGTCTCGAAAGTCTCGTCGGTCTGGCGGTCGTCGAGGCCAGTAATGCGCGTTTCGCCAGCTTCGAGTCGCGCCAGCATCTCCGGCAATTTGCGATAGGAGGCCGAACCCGAGACCAGCGAGACGTATGGTGCTCGCACGAAGATCTTCTCGCCCTCCTGCTGCGCCACGCAGCCCAGGATCCCAAATCGCGTGCCGGTCTTGTACAGTTTTTTGTAGTCGTTGAGGCGGTTAAAGACCTTTTGCTCAGCCTTGTCGCGGATGGAACAGGTGTTGTATAGGATCAGGCCGGCTTCTTCTTCCGACTCGGCCTGCCGGTAGCCTTGCTGCCGGAGTGTGCCGATGATCTTCTCGGAATCATGGGCATTCATCTGGCAGCCGAAGGTTTCTAAATAGAAGGTTTTTGCGGTTGCCATAACTATCTCAAGTATACCGTGATTGGCGAATTGAGCCCGCGATCACTTGATCACAGTCTCAATCCGCCAATCGCGTTGAACGCTATCAGTTCCGTATCCATATCTCAACACGGCGGTTTTTTTCACGGCCGTCCGGGCTGTCGTTCGAAGCCACCGGAAGGCTGGAACCGAACCCCCGGACAGCCGCGGGCTTGAGGCCCCGCTGTACAAATTGATTCTCAATGATCCTGGCCCTGCTCAAAGACAGAGCCTGATTCGCCGCGGGAGATCCGATGCTGTCGGCAAATCCGAACAGAAGAATCTTGTCCCCAGCACTCTTGCGGTCCGCAATCAGTGATATGACGCGGTCCACATCAACCTGCGCCTTGTTGTCCGGTTCTGATTCTCCCGCTTGAAACCTGAAGTCGAGAGACAGACGCTCGGCATTCTGGGTCAACTGCCAGTATTCGCCCGGCGCCGCATCGGATACCCCTTGCGCTTTTTCGAGCGCGACATTCTGCGCAATAAATCCATTGGCGGCAACAACGTCCTGGCCTTGCTTTGACAGAGCAAATTCAACAAACGGTCCCGTGAACTTATTGGAGGATGTGGCCGGTGTGTAAAGATAAAGCCGCCTCGACAGAGAATAATCTTCCGTGGCGACTGTCAACCGAGTCGGCAACAGGGCTCTAGCTCCCTTCTCGGACACCGCAATCGGCTTCGCATTATGAACAAATGGAAGGCCGATGAAACCAATGCCGTTGGGATCACGAGCCACGGCATCAGAAAGCTCGCTGCTGTCTTCAAATCGGCGAGAGCCCGCTGCCAGGGGCTTGCCGGCCAATACAAGCGATTTGAAAGTATCGTAAGTTCCGGACTTATCGTCTCTGGCGTAAATCTTGACTCCTCCCTGGGAGGAACCGGTCTTCGGCCATTCTGTGGATTCTCCCGTAAAGAGACGCATGATCTCGTCTTTGGGGAGTTCTCTGACCGGGTTGGAGGCGTTGACGATCACAGCAATGCCGTCAAGTCCAAGAACATGCTCGCTCGCGGGACCAAACATATTGCCCAGCGACGACAATTTGGTTGCTTCCTCCGGCTTGATTCGTCTCGACGACATGCCGATATCACAACTGTTTTCAGCCAGAGAGGTGAAAGCGGTTGCGGAACCATGCGCCGCAATCAGTATCAAGGACGGGAATCGATCACCGGGCAGCGTCCCGAGCACAATCTTTTCCTGGGGCCTGGCTCCCGCAACCGTATGTACGTTCGTTGCGCCCTGGCTCTTGAGAAACGCCTCGGCCAGTGCGGGCATCAGACTCTCTCCTATCGTGTTGGAGCCGGACAATCGCAAGATCGTATTCCTTGCTCCGGCAGCGCTTGCCTTTCGCAGGGGATTCCAGTTCGTGGAGATAGCAAATCCCGACAGAAGCAGAACCGCGGCAGCGGCGAAAATGATGGAACTGGTTTTCTTACGGGCGCGTGTTTCTACTTCCACCAGTTCGTGTCCGCACACAGGGCAACGAAAATCTGATCCCTCTGGAATCGTATGAGTCTCGTTTGCTCTCGCGATTGGACAATTGGACGAATTGATGCATTTTCCCTGTCGCGCTTTCACCATAAAGTTTCCCGCCTTTCGATCTGTTGTCTGGACATGCGTTCCGGATTGCGCGGATCCGCAATCTATTTCACTGCGTCGCCAGGACCGGAGAAGCGAAGGCCAAGCACAATTACGCATTTCTGTGTCTGTGCATACAGCTACGCAGCATTTGAAACGGAGTTACTGGCTACAAGAATAGATTGCGACGGTAGCGTGGATTGTAAAGGGAATTTGAATATTATGAATCACTGCTGTCCAAGATAACGTGAGGTGTTCTGGGCGGACGTTGATCTGACAGGACATAGGGCTGCGAACCCTGGCTTTAACGGAGCGGGTTGGACAGCTTCGAGTTATG